>Ga0206117_100521_pt1 | contig 36911 bp, 32 predicted proteins | sample 3A5Ametagenome_FD_177997 | JGI IMG/M metagenome (GOLD analysis project Ga0206117, IMG submission 177997) | Enriched microbial communities from leaf-cutter ant dump, University of Wisconsin, Madison, United States - 3A5A | ecosystem: Environmental > Terrestrial > Nest > Insects nest > Nest dump... | reverse complement strand
TCCGACGGCATCCCGCTCGGTGCGGTGCAGGTGCCGGGCTCGGGCCAGCCGATCATCCTGTTGCCCGACCGCCAGACCGCCGGCGGCTACCCCAAGATCGCCTGCGTGATTGCCCCCGACGTCGCGGCCCTGGCCCAGATCGGGCCGGGCGCGGTCATCCGGTTCACCGCCATCGGCGCCGATGCCGCGCTGGCGGCGCATCGCGCCTTTCGCCAGGCGATCGCCGGGCTGCCGACCCTGGTGCGGCCGGCCGGCGCCGAGTTGGATAGCGAAAGATTGCTCAGCCTGAACCTCGTCGACGGCATGGTCGACGCGATCAATCCCCCGGAGGATGTCTGATGGCCTTGCGCGTCGATTTGAACAGCGACATGGGCGAAGGTTTCGGGCCCTGGAAGATGGGCGACGACGCGGCGATGCTCGACATCGTCACCTCGGCCAACATCGCCTGCGGCTTTCATGCCGGCGATCCCGTCATCATGACGGAAACGGCGCGGCTGGCCGCGGCGCGCGGCGTCGCCATCGGCGCCCATCCGGGCTTCATGGACCTGTGGGGGTTCGGGCGGCGCCAGATCCGCGGCGAGAGCCCGGCCGACATCGAGAAATTCATCGCCTACCAGATCGGCGCGCTGCAGGCGACGGCGGCGCTGGCCGGCCACCGCGTCACCCATGTCAAGGCGCATGGCGCGTTGTCGAACATGGCATCGGTCGAGGCCGACCTGGCGCTGGCCATCGGCCGGGCGATCAAGGCGGTCGACCGGGATCTGATCTTCGTGGTCATGCCGGCGACCGAACTGGCGCGGGCGGGCGAGGCGCTGGGCCTGCGCTGCGCCAACGAGATCTTTGCCGACCGCGCCTATCAGGACGACGGCACGCTGATGCCGCGCAAGCTGCCGGGATCGATGATCCACGACAAGGACTACGCCGCGGCCCGCGTGGTCGAGATGGTGACGGACGGCGCGCTGCGCGCGGCCTCGGGCCGGCGCATCCCGGTGCCGGTCGACACGATCTGCGTCCATTCCGACAGCGCCGAGGCGGTCGAGATGGCCCGCGCGGTCAAGGCCGCGCTGCTGGCCGCCGGAATCGCCGTGCGGCCGATGCACGAGGATTAGAGCCGGTCGAACACCGACCCCATGCGCGGGCTGAACAACCGGTCATAGGTCTTCAGCAGGAAGCCGTCGGTCATGCCCGCGATATGGTCGCAGATCACCCGCATCGGCTGGTCGGCCTGGCGGTACAGGTCGTAGGTATGGCCGGGCAGGAATGATTTCGGTTCCGAGGCAAAGGCCTCGAAGACCGAAACCACCATGCGCTGGCCCTTGAATTCAAGGTGCTGGACCGCCGGGTTCAGGATGACCAGGTCGCGCACCGCGCCCTGCAGGGCTTTCAGGAACGTCGCGGGGCCGTCCGCCATGACGGCGCGCCAGGCGATCAGCGGTTCGTCGAAGCCGTCGCGCCGATCGATGCGGCAGGCGGTCAGCAGGTGGCGCACCATGCGCCCGACCATGCGCTTGCGCGTGTGGCTGTCGCCGAACAGGGCGCCGATCATCCGGTCGTAGGCGGTCGCGTCGGGTTCTTCCGGGTTCCGGCTTTTCAGGGTCTCGAGGAAACTGGCGCATTGCCCGACCGGCACGGCCTGGCGGAACTGCGCCTCGGTGATCAGGTCCAGCGCCAGGGCGTCTTCCAGGTCGTGGACGCCGAAGCCGATGTCGTCGGCCAGGTCCATGATCGAGCAGTCGAAGGATTTGTGCAGCGACTTGTGATGCCGGTCCGGTTGCCGGGCGATGGCGCAGAACCGGTCGCGGTCGCCCGGCGCCAGCGGCGCCAGGATCCAGTCGACCACGTCGGCCTCGCTGTCCAGGTAGCATTTCGGCGGCTTGGACGCCGCGCGGTCGATGATCGAAATCGCGGTGGGGCCGGGGTCCAGCCGCGGGGTCTGCGCCGGGTTGAACGCCCGGGCGTAGGGCACCGGATATTTCAGGATGCCCAGCATGGTCCGCCGGGTCAGGTTGGCGCCGGCCCGGTCGGAAAATTTCTCCAGCCGCGCCAGGACGCGCAGGGTCTGGCCGTTGCCCTCGAACCCGCCGTGATCGCGCATGCAGTAGTTCAACGCGACCTCGCCGCCATGGCCGAACGGCGGATGGCCCAGGTCGTGGCAGAATCCGATGGTCTGGATCAGGCTCAGTTCGGGCAGGTGGGGGCGGGCGGGGTGGTCGGGATAATCGCGGGCGAACTGCTTGGCCAGCCCGCCGGCGATCTGGGCGACCTCCAGCGAATGGGTCAGGCGGGTGCGATAGAAGTCGCTGTCGCCCAGATTCAGGATCTGGGTCTTGCCCTGCAGCCGCCGGAACGAGGCGGAATGGACGATGCGGGCGTAGTCGATATCGGTTTCGTCGCGCGCGTCCTCGGCCTGCTTGTTCCATGACTCGCGACGCGCATACCAATCCATCAACCATCTCCCCGGTATCGACGAGCAGGATAGCGCGGCCGGGGGGCAAGCGCGACCCGATGGCGCGCTTTTGCACTTGCCAGTCGTTCTCATTTCCAGTAACTAAGAGTCATTCGCATTCGCACGCAGCAGGGACATGGAAACCGGTATGACCAGGGAAACTCTCCAGGCCACCCGCCCGTCGGCGCCGCAGACGCTGTCGCCGAGCCGCCTCACCGTCCGCGACCTGATGAAAGGCGCGCGCGAAGTGCTGCTCGAACACAATCAGCAGGATTACCGCCTGCGCATCACCTCGAAGGGGCGCCTGATCCTCACGAAGTAAGGCGCCGGCTTGACGGTCCGCCGCGCCGCCCGGGCGGCGCGGCATCTTTTTTGACGGCGAGGGTGGTTGCGTCGTCGTGCTTGAATCTAGCCAGCCTACGGGGTCCCCCGGCCCCGCCAAGCCAGCCAACGATAGCGTCGCGAACCCTGGCGGTCGCCGGCGCCTGGGTGGGGTGGGGCTATGAACAATTCGATGATCCGCCGGCTGGCGGGCCAGGTTTCTTTCGTCGCGCTGGTGGTGGCCGCGCCCTCGGTGCTGGCGCAGCAGGCGCCCACCGCCTCGCAGATGGTCCGCCAGGCGGCGCAGAACCAGCCGCAGAACCAGCAGGTCGCGGCCGCACCGGTCGTGACGCTGGATCCGATCATCACCACTGCCACCAAGACGCCGCAGCGCGCCGACGAACAGCCGTTCAGCGTCGACGTCGTCGGCCAGGAGGAGTTGGAGCGCAAGCAGCCGGTCAACCTGGAAGACATCCTGCGCGACCTTCCCGGCGTGTCGACCGACGGCGGCAGCCGATCGTCGGCGCAGACCCCCAATATCCGCGGTTTCGGCGGCCAGCGCGTGGTCACCACCATCGACGGCGCCCGCCAGAACTTCGATGCCGGCCACAAGGGCGGCGTGTTCATCGAACCCGACATGCTCAAGCAGGTCGAGGTGCTGAAGGGTGCCGGGTCGGCCCTGTACGGGTCCGGCGCGATCGGCGGCGTGATGGCGCTGACCACCAAGGATGCCGCCGACTTCCTGAACCAGGGCGAAACGTTCGGCGCGCGGCTGCGCTTCGGCTATTCGTCGGCCTTCAAGGAACCGCTGGCGACGATCGCCGCCTATGCCCGTCCGGTCGAACAGCTCGACCTCGTCGCCTACGGCGCGTTCCGGGATTCGGGCGATATCCGCGCAGGCTCGGGCGGCCGTTATTCGTCGGTGCCCTATTCGGCCGAAAACCAGAAATCGGGTCTGTTCAAGGCGACGGTGCGCCCCAACGACCATCACAAGCTGCAGGCCTCGGTGCAGATGGTGAACCTGAGCGGTACCGAGCCGATCAACACCTCGGCCATGACGGTGCTGCGCTCGGAACTGGCCGACCGCATGGTCCAGCGCCGCACCTATACCGCGTCCTATGGTTACGACAATCCGGACCAGCCGCTGATCAACCCGAACGTCGTCGTCTATCGCAACGCGATCAACGTCAACGAACGCCGCCTCAGCGACAACCGCCGCGACGTCACCGACCTGACCACCACCGGCATCGACGCCAGGAATACCGCGCGGTTCTCGACCGGATCGTGGTTCCGGCATGCCGTCACCTTCGGTGTCGAATATTTCCGCGACGAACAGGACGGCAGCCGCAACAACGGCAACCGCGACGAATTCCCCGATGCCAAGTCGAACACGACCGGCGTCTACCTGCAGGACGAGATCCGCATCGGCGGGCGCTTCTCGCTGGTGCCGGGCGTGCGCTACGATTCGTTCAAGCGCGACCCGTCGACCAATGTCCAGGCGCTGAACGAATCCAAGACCTCGCCGCGGATCGGCGCGTCGTTCGACGTGACCGACTGGGCGCAGCTGTATGGTTCGTACGGCCAGGCGTTCCGCGCCCCGGCGATGACCGAACTTTATGTCGCCGGCACCCACTTTCCCGGCAACCGGTTCATCCCCAACCCGAATCTGAAACCCGAGACGGCGACGACGGCCGAAGGCGGGCTGCGCTTCAAGTTCGACGATGTGGTGACCGGCGGCGACGCCCTGCGCGCCCAGATCGGCTACTTCAACACCGACGCCAAGGATTTCATCGATTTCGTGGTCACCGCCACGACCTCGACCTACCGCAATGTCAGCCGCGCCAATGTGGACGGCTGGGAAGGTTCGATCCGCTACGACGCCCCGCGCTGGTTTGCTTCGATCGCCGGTTCGGCCATCCGCGGCAAGAACAAGACCACCAACGGGCCGATCGATTCGATGCCTGCCGACAAGCTGGTGCCGACCGTCGGCGCCAAGCTGCATGAATGGGACGTCGTCGCCGGCGTGTCGGCCGATTTCGTCGCCGCCCAGGATCGCGTGACCACCGCGTCGCTGCGCACGCCGGGTTATGGCACCGGCAACGTCTTCGTCGCCTGGGTACCGTCGCAAGAATGGGCCCGCGGCCTGCGCGTCGATGCCGCAGTCAACAACGTCTTCGATCGCTATTACCGCAACAACCTGGCGACCACGCCCGAGCCCGGCCGCGATTTCCGGCTGTCGGTCGCCTATGCCCTGAACTTCTAGGCGGATGATCGGGCCCGGTCTCGCCCTGGACGTCGTCGCATCGGCCCCTGTCGGCCGGCTGCCGCGACTGGCGTTGATCGGGTCCCTGGCCATGCACGCGGTCGGGCTGGCCTGGGCCGCCCATGTCACCGACCCCCCGGTGCTGGATCCCGGGCCGGTGGCGATCGAGGTGGCGCTGGTGACGGCGGCGCCCGCGGCCGCCGACAGCCCGGAACCGGCGCTGGTCGAGGCGATCGACCGGCTGGCGGTGGCCCGGCCGGGCAAACGGATTTTCGAGTCGGACCTGGCTCCTCGGCAGGCCGACTTGGCGCCGGCGGTGGATGCACCGCCACCGCCGGCGCGCGCCGACGACGCGGTCGAGACGCAGGCAAAGCCGCCCCAGGACAAGGCGGCGCCGACGCAGGCCGATGTGGCGGCACCGCCGCCCAGGCCGAAATCGCGACCCCGCCCGCCGCGCGAGACGGTCAAGGCGGCCGCGGCGCCGCAGCTGGCTGCCGCAGCGCCTGACAGGGTCCGCCCCGCCGCGGCCGACGCACCGTCGACCGTGGCGGCCCTGGCCGGCGGCGGGACGGCGGCGCCGGCCGCTACCGAGGCCAGCCGGCCGCAGAGCCTGCCGGCCGTGCCGACGATAGCCGACGGGCCGCCGGTGGTGACCACGGCGGCCTATCGGGAACGGCCGCGCCCGCCGACCTATCCGCGGCGGGCGGTGGACTTGCGCCAGCAGGGCACGGCGATCGTGCGCGCGCTGGTGGGGTTGGACGGCGAGACGCGCGACGTGGTGCTGTGGCGGTCTTCGGGCGTCCGATTGCTTGACGAAGCCGCGGTGGCGGCCGCCCGCGACTGGCTGTTCCAGCCGGCCCGCGTCGGCGGCCATACCATCGAGGCCTGGGTAGAAATTCCGGTGCACTTCAACCTGCGCGGCTGAACGGCTTGGGCCGCCGCCTTTACCCCGAGGAGTACGACATGACCGATACCCCCCTGCTGGACCGCCTGGCGGCATTGCGCGCGGAAAATCCCAAGTTGCGCGCGCGCGACGCGGCCGAGGCATTGGGCGTCAGCGAGGCCGAACTGGTCGCGGCGGGCGGCGTCGGCCAGGTGCGCCGCCTGGGCGGCGACTGGGGGGATCTGATCAAGGCCCTGCCGGCGGTCGGCCGCATCATGTGCCTGACCCGCAACGAGCATTGCGTGCATGAACGCCACGGTGCGTTCCAGGACGTGTCGGTCAATGGCCTGACCGGCCTGGTACTGGGCCCCGACATCGATCTGCGCATCTTCTTCAGTCACTGGAAATACGGCTTTGCCGTCGCCGACCAGGGGCCGCAGGGTGATCGCCTGTCGCTGCAGATCTTCGATGCCCATGGCGTGGCGGTGCACAAGATCTATTCGACGCCGGCCACCGACATGGCGGCGTTCGAGGCGCTGATCGCCCGGTTCCACGACGTCGGCCCGTTCGGCCCGCTGGAACTGAACCCGGTGCCGGCCCCGGCCGCGGCCAGGCCCGACGGCGCGATCGACCGCGATGGCTTCATCGCCGCCTGGGCCGACATGAAGGACACCCACGAATTCTTTCCCCTGCTGCGCAAGTTCGGCGTCCAGCGCCTGCAGGCCATGCGCATGGCCGAGGGCCGCTTCACGACCGAGGTCGCGGCCGACGCGGTCGAGCGGGCGTTTGCCGCCGCCGCGGCCCAGGACCTGCCGATCATGGTGTTCGTCGGTTCGCGCGGCGTGATCCAGATCCACACCGGCACGGTCAGGACCCTGAAGACCATGGGGCCGTGGTTCAACGTGCTCGATCCCGACTTCAACCTGCATCTGCGCGCCGATCGCGTCGCCACCGCCTGGGTCACGCGCAAGCCGACCGAGGACGGCGTCGTCACCGCGCTGGAACTGTTCGATGAGCGGGGCGAGACCATCGCCCTGGTCTTCGGCGAGCGCAAGCCGGGCAAGCCCGAACTGGCCGCGTGGCGCGACCTGGCCGAAAGCCTGGTCCGGACGGACCGGGCGGCATGATCGCCGCCCTGCGCGTCGCAGGGGTCGCGCTGGCCCTGTGCGTCGCCGCCGGCGCAACCCAGGCCGCCGAGCGGATCGTCGCGGTCGGCGGCGCGCTGACCGAGATCGTCTACCTGCTGGGCGCAGGGGGTGAACTGGTCGGGGCCGACACGACCAGCATGTATCCGGCCGCGGCGCGCGACCTGCCGCGCGTCGGCTATATGCGGCAATTGTCGTCCGAAGGCGTCCTGTCGCTGGCCCCGACGCTGCTGCTGATCACCGAGGAGGCCGGCCCCCCGGCGGTGCTGCGCCAGTTGCAGGCCACCGGCCTGAAGACGGTGACCCTGCCGGGCGGCCACCAGCCGGGCTCGGTGCGCACCCGCATCGAGGGCGTGGCCAGGGCCGTCGGCCAGGAGGCGCGGGGCAAGGCCCTGGCCGCCCGGGTCGACGACGATGTCGCGCGCATCGGCCAGGCGCTCAAGGGTGCGCGCGAACCGCGTGTCCTGTTCCTGCTGACGACGTCTGGCGGGGGTGCACCACTGGCGTCGGGCCGCAATACCGCGGCCGACACGCTGATCACCATGGCCGGTGGCGTCAACGCCGTCACCGGCTACGAAGGCTACAAGGGCCTGACGCCGGAATCGGCGGTGACCGCCGATCCCGACTACATCCTGATCCCGAACCATTCGATGGATGCGCTGGGCGGGGCCAAGGCATTGTCGGCCATGCCGGGGCTGAAGGATACGCGGGCGGTGCGCGAGAACCGCATCATCGCGATGGACATGCTGACCATGCTGGGCTTCGGCCCGCGCATCGCCGTCGCCATGCGCCATCTGGCGGCCGAACTGCACCCCGGCCTCAGCCTGCCCGACGTCGGCGAACCCAAGGCGCCCTGACGCGATGCCGCACGCGATGGGATGGCGCCTGGGCCTGGTGCTGGCGCTGCTGGCCGGGGCCGTGCTGGCCAATGCCGCGATCGGGGCCGTGGCGATCTCGCCCGGCCATATCCTGCAGTCGCTGGCCCAGCGGCTGGGCCTGCTGGCCAGCGCCGACATCGCGCCCGGCCAGGCGCTGATCCTGTGGTCGATCCGCCTGCCGCGGCTGGTGGTCGGCATTCTGGTCGGGGCGGGTCTGGCGGTGTCGGGCGCGCTGATGCAGGCGGTGTTCCGCAACCCGCTGGCGGAACCGGGCCTGACCGGTATCTCGGCCGGCGCGGCGGTCGCCGCCGCCGCCGCGATCGTGCTGGGCGGGTCGGTGGTCGGCAGCCTGTCCCTGCCGCCGGTCGCCTTCGCCGGCGCGGTGATCGCCTTTGCCGCGGTCTATGTCATCGCGCGCTCGGCCGGGCCGGCCCAGGCCCTGACGCTGATCCTGGCGGGTATCGCGGTCAACGCCATCGCCTGGTCGCTGCTGGGCTATCTGACGTTCATCAGCGACGACACGCAGATGCGCAACCTGACGTTCTGGACGATGGGCAGCCTGGGCGGATCGACCTGGTCGATGGTCCCGCCGCTGCTGGTCGTGGTCGGCGGGGGCATCTTCGTCGCCTGCCGGCTGGGCGGCCTGCTGAACGTCTATCAGCTGGGCGAGGCCGAGGCCGGCCATCTCGGCATCGATGCCGCCCGGCTGCGGCTGGGCGCCATGGCGCTGGCGGCGCTGATCGTGGGCGCCTGCATCGCCGTGTCGGGCCAGATCAATTTCCTGGGCCTGGTCGTGCCGCATCTGGTGCGGCTGTGGCAGGGGCCCGATCACCGCACCCTGCTGCCGATGGCGGCCGGGATCGGGGCATTGCTGCTGTTGTCGGCCGATCTGGTGTCGCGCACGATCATCGCCCCGGCCGAACTGCCTATCGGGCTGGTCACCGCCTTCATCGGTGCGCCGTTCTTCATCTACCTGCTGGTGCGCCAGACGCGCCAGTCCGGGCACTGATCATGCTGGCGCTGGACCATGCCACCCTTGCCCGCGGCCGGCGCGTGCTGGTCGAGGACCTGACCCTGGCGCTCAATCCCGGCGAGGTCGTCGGCCTGCTGGGCCCGAACGGGGCGGGCAAGTCGACCGTGCTGGCCGCGCTCAGCGGCGACCTGGTGCCGCAGGCCGGCATGGGGACGCTGGACGGCCGGCCGCTGTCCCAATGGGCGCGGACCGACCTGGCCCGCCGCCGCGCGGTGCTGCCCCAGGCCAGCCGCATGGCGTTTTCGTTCCGCGTGCGCGAGATCGCCGGCATGGGCGTACTGCCCGGTTCGGGCAATGCGCCCGCGACCCTGGTGGGCGAGGCATTGAGCCGCGCCGACGTCGCCCATCTGGCCGACCGCGACTATGCGACGCTGTCGGGCGGCGAACAGCAGCGGGTCCAGTTGGCCCGCGTGCTGGCCCAGCTGTGGTCGGGGACGGGGCCGCGCTACCTGCTGCTCGACGAACCGACCGCCAGCCTGGATCTTGCCCACCAGCTGGCCGTGCTGGAACTGGCGCGCAGCCTGGCCCGGGACGAAGGGTTCGGGGTGCTGGCGATCGTCCACGACCTGGGGCTGGCCGCCCGCGTGGCCGACCGGCTGGCGCTGATGATGAACGGCCGGCTGGTCGCGACCGGCACGCCGGCCGCGGTGCTGGACAGCGAAACCATCGCGCGGGTCTTCAATGTCTCGGCCCGCGTCCTGCCCCACCCCGACCGGCCGGACGGCATATTGATCGCCCTGGCCTAGAGCATCCTGCGTCCTCCTGGACGCAGGATGCTCTAACTTGTTGAGATAGATCAAATTATCCACGTTCAGTCGATTCCGACCGAACGTGGTTTGATCTAGCCGCGCGCGGGTCAGGCCCGCGGCGGATCGATCGAGGCGGCCGCCGCGGCGTCGTGCAGGGTGGCCGGGGCAGCCTCGCCCAGCAGCAGCGCCGTGCCCGCGTCGATCAGCCCCCCGACCATCAGCGGGGCCGGGGCCACCAGATCGTCGCGATGGTCGCCCTCGCACCAGTCGCCCAGGGTCTGCACGATCAGGACCAGCAGCAGGCGGAAGCGCAGGTCGCGCAGGGGTCTGGGCAGATGGGCCAGCATCCGGTTCAGCCCGGCCTGCGCCATGCGCCAGCCGGTGCCGTATTCCGCCTCGGCGATCTGGGCGATCGACAGGCGGCGCGCGGTGGCCAGCCGTGACAGCATGCGCAGGTAATGCCGCCCGCCCGGGGCGGCCATGATTTCCGCCAGCGGCAGCACCATCGCCTCGATCAGGGTACGTGCGGCCGCCTGGGCATCGGGCCCCTCGATGATCGCCGCCTTCTGTTCCAGCAATTCCAGCCGGCGGGCATTCACCGGCGGCATGCGGCGGCGCAGAATTGCCTGTATCAGGCCATCCTTGCCACCGAAATGGTACCCTACGGCCGACATGTTCTTCAGCCCGGTGGCGATGACGATTTCGCGTGGCGAAACCGCTTCGACGCCTGATGCGGCGAACAATTCCTCGGCCTTCAACATCAGGGCTAGCTTGGCGCCCTTCGGCCCGGGGGCGGTTTCCATATCGGCATCCCTATCGGATCAGCGACGCAAATTTTAATCGATATGATTAAGTACGTCGAGTCTCACCCGCGAAACACGTGTTGGACGGGACAGCCTGCGCCACTGAAATACAACTGTCATTAATCAAGACGATCAAAATACCGCAGAAAAACGCTGCGGAACTTCAATCGGCGTGATTGACGGCTCTCCCCCGACGGTTGTGTGTCGATCGGGCAACAGCGTCAGTTCAAACCGGCTTCGGGCTCGAAAAATGTGATGGCCGTCACATTTTTGAGGGCACCGGGCTCCTAGCTTCTGGTCGTGGAATTCGAGGGGCGGGGTCCCCACAGGGGCCTCGGGGCCACCGGCAGCGTGTTGCAGCGGGCAACGCGTGGCGTGCTGGCGGACGCGGTCTGTTACCTCGACATCCGCCGACCATCGGGTTGGACCAAGGAATGGCAGAAAGCACGCGATTTCGGGATTTCGTGTAATGGAAAATACCTATTACGCAAATTTCGTGTGCGATCAGACGGCAGGGTGGTCCCGCCCGACCCACGCAACCGACTTTCTCGGAGGTTCCATGACCAATCGTTTCGCTCGGCAGGCCCGCCTTCTCGCGGCGACCTCGCTGATCGCCGTGCCGGCGCTGTTCGCCGCCACCGACGCTTTCGCCCAGGCCAAGAAGGAAGGTCCGATCCAGATCGGTATCGGCGGTTACTTCTTCGGTTACTTCGCTGGCGTCAGCCAGGATGACGGCGCCGCGACCGCGACCCAGGCTGCCCAGCCGGGTTACGGTGTCCGCAACTACGGCGTGTTCCGCAAGTCGCGCATCCAGTTCAACGGCCTGACCAACCTCGACAACGGCGTCAAGGTCGGTATCCGCGTCCAGCTGCGCGGCGAAGCCAACTCGAACGAGCAGATCGACCAGTCGAACCTGTTCTTCGACACCCAGTTCGGCCGCGTCGAACTCGGCAAGGTCCGCGGTGCGGCCTACAACATGCACTTCGCGCAGCCCGACGTTCAGGCCGCCGGCGGCGACCCCTGGAACCTGAACTTCGGCGACTTCAACGGCATGACCGTTCCGTCGGGCAACCTGCTCTCGGCCGGCCACGCCTCGTACATCGAACTCGGCAAGTCCGAGAAGATCGTGTACTACACCCCGCGCTTCGCCGGCTTCCAGGCCGGTGTGTCGTTCGCGCCGGACGGGTGCTACGTCACCGGTAACTCGGGCGGCGTCAACTCGGGTCAGGGCAACGCGGCCTATCCGTCGATCTCGGGCCCCTATGGCTGCGGCATCTTCAACGGCACGTCGAACGAGAACAACCTCGGCCAGCAGTCCGAAGTCGTCGGCATCGGCCTGAACTACGTCAACAAGCTCGGCCCGGTCGACCTCGCGGTTTCGGGCGGCTACATGCATGCCAACGTCGAGAGCTCGGCTTCGGGCGCGCAGCTCGGCTTCAAGGACCAGCAGGCCTGGAACCTGGGCTTCAACCTCGGCTACGCCGGCTTCCTGCTGGGCGGCGCCTACGGCCAGGACAACAACGGCATCGCGCGCGCCCCGCTCGCCGGCACCGTTGCGGGCAAGGACGCCCAGAACTGGAACGTCGGTCTGGTCTACGCGTGGGATCGCTGGCGCGTCGGCGTGAACTACGTCAACTCGGAGATCAAGGCGGTGAACTTCGCCGGGACCGGTCTCGGCAAGGACAAGTACCAGGGCGTCGAACTGGGCGGTGGTTACACCATGGGCCCGGGCATCACCCTGACCGCGGGTGCGGAGTGGCAGAAGTGGGAGACCTACAAGGCCGCGACCGACCCGACCTACAACGCCTCGCAGAACTCGGGCTGGGTCTATCAGGTCGGTACCGTCCTGCGGTTCTGATCTGACGGAAGCGTCTTATCCCGGCGCTTTATTCCGGGGTTCCTCTCGAAAGTCCCACTTGGGGCGGGTCATCGGACCCGCCCTTTTTTTTGATCAGCCCGGCTGCGACGTCCCCGACGCGATGATCCATGCTGCCATCGGCTGCCGGATCCTCCGGCAGATCAGCCACCAAGGGTGGCCCCCGACGAAATTCCGCCGGATGAGAACGTATTCATGCCTGATTTCCTCGGGCCGTGATTCCAGAATTCCCCAACGACTAAAGTATCGCCGATAAAGATCAGATAAAAACAGTTCGATAAATCTGGCGGTTGTCACCAAAGACGCGCAATTCCTGGTAAGAATGCCGGCGGGCAGGCGGGATTATCCTGTCGGATATTAAAAGGGGATTTGAAAGGTGCGCGTAATATTTTCTGTTGTCGGTGCTTCCGTCGCCGCGCTGTTGTCGGTGTCGGCCGCGATGGCCCAGACCGTGTCGGCAGTCGAACGGCTCAATCCCAGCGACTGGCTGACCTACTGGCTGGGACCTGCCGGAACGCCGCTGGCCGCCTCGCCGGCCCAGGCGCGGGTCAACAGCTGGGTCCGGCTGACCCAGGCGGATGCCGACAACCTCACCCGCCTGGGCTATTACGTCCGGGTTGCCGGCATCGATCTCGGCCGTGTCGCACCCGGCGCCGCGACCAATCCCGACAATGTCCGGCGGGTCGAGCGGCTGATGCCGCGCGCCGCCTTCGAGGCGCGCTTCCCCAACGCGACGCTGATGACGGCGAAGAACGGCTTCGTGCCGGGCAAGACCTACTCGTATGGAAATTTCCTCAAGGCGGTGGCGGCGCTGCCCGGCTATTGCGGTGATTTCAGCGCGATGGAGGCGCGGCTGCGCACGCCCGCGATGGCCGATCCCGATCTGGTCTGCAAGAAGATGCTGACGACGACCCTGGCTCATGCGGTCCAGGAAACCTCGGACGGGCTGCCCGATGCGACCGATCCTGCGGCCCGGATCGCCGGCACCTTCGCCAGCGTCGCCGAAAGCAACTGGAACGACCCGGCGGTCACCACGCCGCGCGCCCGCTATTTCGATGCGTCCGGGCCCTTCTCGCCGGGGGGTACGAACGGGGCGATGGTCGTCGGCAATTATTACTACGGCCGCGGCGCCAAGCAGCTCTCCTACCCGACAAATTATGCCAATGTATCGTTCCTGGCCTATGGTACGACCCTGCTGGTCGAACGGCCGGAAGCGGTCGAGCAGGAGAATTTCCTGCCGTTCTATACGGCGCTGGCCTATGCGCTGACGCCGAAGGACGGCCGGATCTCGATCGCCGAGGCGATGGACGGCACATTGGCCGCCGACATCGCCGCACTGGAAGCCGAACCGGGCGGGCAGATGCTGCTGGCCAACCAGTGGGTGCCCAACGGCACGGTCGCCAAGGCGCTCAAATTCTTCGATCGCGGTTTCTCGCTGACCGTTGCGCTGGTCAACGGCGGTCCTGAATGCGGCAACAATCCGCAGACCACGACACAGACCCGCACCCGCATCCAGGCTTATGCCCAACTGGCGAAGGGGGCCGCGGAAGGCGGCCTGTTCGCCACCGGCTTCACGCCCGACGCCAAGGACCTGATGGGCTGCAACGATGGCAGCATGCCCGCGGCCCTGCCGCCCGCCTATCTGTCCGAGGCGCCGTTCTGCCTCTACGGGGCCAATGGCGGCGCCTGCGCCGGTCTCGGCGCGATGCTGGCGGACAACATGAACAAGGGGCAGGGCCTCGACACCATCAGCATCGGCTCGCCCCTGTTCTACAAGCGGCGCTATACCTCGCTCGATACCTCGACCTGTAACCTGGTCGCCTATGCCGGTGGGGTGCCGATCTTCGGCGGTCCCGGCGTCGACCGGACCTACTGCCCCGAGATCGTCCCGATCGACGACAGTTCGCGCGGCGCCAACTGATCCCGGCCGTCGTCGCGGTCACCAGCCAGGGCGGCGAGGTTCTCGACCTGCGTATCGGCGAAAGCGAGTATCCCGATCCGAAGATGTACCGTTACACGCACAACCTCGATTATCCCCACTACTGATCATCGTCGGCCGCCCGGGACCCGGTTCTCGTCAGCCGGGTTTCTGGCAGGACCGTGCCCACAGTATGTGGCTGCGCATCGCGGTTTCCGCCCATTCGGCGTCGCCCAGGCGCAGGGCATCGTGGATTTCCCGGTGATGGTGGTTCGACCGGGTCAGCTGGTCGTCGGTGTAATGATGGAAGACCCGCAGCAGGAAGGGCACGCCGATCACCTGGCGCAGCAGCGCGACCAGCCGGGCATTGCCGGCCGCGTCGATCACCAGGCCGTGGAATTCCTCGTCCAGCCCGGCGATGCGCCGCCGCGCCGTCGACCGTTCCTCGCCCGCGGCGCCGGCGGCCGGCAGCAGGGCGTCGATCTCGGCGATGATGGCGGCCAGCCGGTCGACCGCCGCGGGGGTGATCTTGGCGGCGGCGAGTCGCGCGGCGTAACCCTCCAGCATCGCGCCGATGGTGTAGAGCTCGGCCTCGCCGTCGCCTGTGGTGTCGATCACCACCATGCCGCCGCGGTCGTCGACTTCCAGCAGGCCTTCGGCGGCCAGGCGATGCAGGGCTTCGCGCACCGGGGTGCGCGATACCCCGATCGCATCGCACAACCGGCGTTCGACCAGCCGGTCGCCACTGGGAAAGGTACCATCGCCTATGCCGCCGCGAATCGCGTCATAGGCCTTCTGCACTGCGTCCATGCCCGCCCCCTGCGTTCGAGACTTTTATGTTTTTTTGACGCAGAGGCATTGATGCCCGGGGCGGGGCCGGTTGTCCATATTCTCGTGGGCGTTGAACCCGGCGGTCAGCCCAGCCGCACCAGCGGCTCGGCCTCGGTCGCGCAGGTCACGCCGGTGCCGCCCAGCCCGCAATAACCGCCGGGGTTCTTGGCCAGGTACTGCTGGTGGTAATCCTCGGCGAAGTAGAATACCGGCATGGGGCCGAATTCGGTGGTGATGGGGCCGTAACCGGCCTTCTTCAGTGCCGCCTGATAGGCATCGCGGCTGGCCAGGGCGGCATCCCGCTGGGCGTCGTCCTGCCAGTACAGGGCCGACCGGTATTGCGTGCCGACATCGTTGCCCTGGCGCATGCCCTGCGTCGGGTCGTGGCTTTCCCAGAACACCTTCAGCAGCGCCTGATAGGTCACGGCCTTGGGGTCGTAGACCACCAGCACCGCCTCGGTATGGCCGGTGCGGCCCGAACAGGTTTCCTCATAGGTCGGGTTGGGCGTGATGCCACCGGCGTAACCGACCGCGGTGGTCCAGACGCCCGGCACCTGCCAGAACTTGCGCTCGGCCCCCCAGAAACAGCCTAAGCCGAACTGGGCCAGCGCCAGCCCCTCGGGATAGGGCGGCAGCAGCTTGTGGCCGTTGACGTAATGGCGGTCGGTCAGGCGCACCGGCGTATCGCGGCCGGGCAGGGCCTCGGCCGGGGTGGGCAGGCTCAGCTTCTTGGCGGCGGACATCCACATGGTTTCACGTCCTTCGGGGCAGCTTTGCGGGCTTTGGCAGCCTGACATGGGGATTGCGGCCTGCCAACTCAAGCTGTGACGGCGTTCACGGGACTGCAACCCGGTGGCAATTGCCACGCAACCGCCCATGCTCTAAGACAAATCTGCCCAGGGACGACCGAAAAAACACAGAAAAGGTGACCAGACATGAGCGCCAGAACCGAAGCCCGCAAGGCGGAAACCATCGACAGTCTGGCCCGGCTTGCCTCGTCCCGCCTCGATGCGGACGCCGACGCGCAGGGGCAGGCAGCCGATTTCCTGCGCCGCTTCTATGCCAACGTGGCGCCCGAGGACATTGCCGAACGCGGCCTGGATGACCTGTACGGCGCCGGCCTTGCCCTGTGGCAGTTCGGGCGCAACCGCGCCGCCGGCACCGCCAAGGTCCGGGTCTACAATCCCCGCCTGGCCGAACATGGCTGGTCGTCGACCCATACGGTCGTCGAGATCGTCAACGACGACATGCCCTTCCTGGTCGATTCGATCACCGCCGAACTGAACCGGCGCGACATCGCCGTCCACCTCGTCATCCACCCCGTGCTGCGCATCGAGCGGGCCGCGGGCGGCGCGCTGAGCCGCCTGTCAGAGGATGGCCAGCGCGAAAGCTGGATGCATATCGAGATCGACGCCCAGGGCGACGATGCCTCCTGCGCCGCGGTGCAGGCGGCGCTGGCCGCGGTGCTGGCCGACGTCCGCGTCTGCGTCGACGACTGGCGCGCGGTCGTGGCGCGTTGCGAGACGGTGGTCGGGGAACTGGGCCAGACCCCGCCGCCGCGCCCCGAGGCCGAGGTCGCCTCGACCCGGGAATTCCTGTCCTGGCTGGCCTCCGAGAATTTCACCTTCCTCGGCTATCGCGAAAGCCGCTATGCCGGCGAGGGGGCGTCGTTCCGGCACGAAGTCGTGCCCGATTCCGGGTTGGGCCTGCTGCGCAATCCCGATTTCGTCGTGTTCGACGTGCTGCGCAACGTCACCGTGCTGCCCAAGCTGGAACAATTCGTGCGCGCCCCCGAATTGCTGCGCATCGCCAAGGCCAACCGGCGGTCGACCGTGCATCGCTCGGCCTATCTCGATGCGATCGGCATCAAGCAGTACGACGCCGACGGCCGGGTCGTCGGCGAGAAGCTGTTCCTGGGCCTGTTCACCTCGACCGCCTACATGCAGCGCCCGACCGACGTGCCGCTGCTGCGCGACAAGGTGCGGGCCGTCATCGGCCTGGCCGGTTTCCCGCAGGGTGGCCATGCAGCCAAGAACCTGCAGCACGTGCTGGAGACCTTCCCGCGCGACGAGATGTTCCAGACCCCGATCGACGAGCTGTACGACACCACGATCGGCATCACCCGCCTGCAGGAACGCCAGCGCATCGCCCTGTTCGTGCGCCGCGATCCGTTCGACCGCTTCGTGTCCGCCCTGGTCTATGTGCCGCGCGACCGGTTCTCGACCGACCTGCGCCGGCGGTTCCACGAAATCCTGGCCCAGGCCTATAACGGGCGCACCTCGGCCTATTACACCCAGCTGGCCGACGATTCGGCCCTGGTCCGCATCCACCTGATCGTCGGCACCACGCCCGGAGAAGTGCCGGACACGCGGCCCGAGGATGTCGAGCGCCAGCTGGTCGAGGCCGGAAGGTCGTTCGGCGACCGGCTGAAGGATGCGCTGATCGCCTCGCTGGGCGAGGCGCAAGGTCTGCCCAAGCTGCGCCGCTACCAGGATGCGTTCCCCGTTGCCTATCGCGAGCGTTTCAGCCCCGAACAGGCCGCGCTCGACATCGGCGCGCTGGATGCCGTGATCGACGGCGACCGCAAGCTGGTGCTGAGCCTTTATCGCACCGTCGATTCCAAGGATACCGAGCTGCGCCTGCGCCTGTTCCATCGGGACGAGCCGGTGCCGCTGTCCGACGTCATGCCGATGCTGGAAAACATGGGCCTCAAGGTGCTGACCGAGGATCCGTTCCGCATCCGCCCGATGATCGACATGGCCGGCCAGCGCAAGGGCACGGTCTATCTGCACGACCTGGTGATGACCGCGCGCGAAGCCCGCGACATCGACCTGGCCCGGGTCAAGCCCTTGTTCGAGGAAGCCTTCGCCGAGGTGTTCTCGGGCGATGCCGCCTCGGACGGGTTCAACCGGCTGGTGCTGGGCGCGACGATGGCGATGGCCGAGGTGCGCGTGCTGCGTGCCTTTGCCGCCTTCCTGCGCCAGGCGGGCATCCCGTTCAGCCAGACCTATATGGAAGATACGCTGACCAAATATCCGCGCATCGCGCGGCGGCTGGTCGACCTGTTCCTGGCGATGCACGATCCTGCCGCCACCGGCGACCGCGCGGCGGCCGAGGCCGTGATCGTGGCCGAACTTGGCAAGCTGTTCGACGGCGTGTCGAGCCTCGATGAAGACCGGATCCTGCGCCGGTTCCTGAACGCGATCCAGTCGTCCCTGCGCACCAACCATTTCCAGCGCGATGCCGACGGCCGGCCCAAGGCTTACCTGTCGTTCAAGCTGGACAGCCAGAAGATCGACGACCTGCCGCTGCCCCGCCCGCTTTACGAAGTCTTCGTCTTCTCGCCGCGGGTCGAGGCGGTGCATCTGCGTGGCGGCAAGGTCGCGCGCGGCGGCATCCGCTGGTCGGACCGGCGCGAGGATTTCCGCACCGAGATCCTGGGCCTGATCAAGGCGCAGATGGTCAAGAATTCGGTCATCGTGCCCGTCGGGTCGAAGGGCGGGTTCTTCGTCAAGAAACCGCCGACGCCCGAGGCCGGGCGCGATGCCTGGCTGGCCGAAGGCGTCTATTGCTACCAGACGCTGATGCGCGGCCTGCTCGACATCACCGATAACCTGTCGCCCGACGGCGTGGTGCCGCCGCGCGACGTGGTGCGGCGCGACGGCGACGACCCCTATCTGGTGGTCGCCGCCGACAAGGGCACCGCGACCTTCTCCGACATCGCCAACGCGGTCAGCCGCGAATACGGCTTCTGGCTCGACGACGCCTTCGCCTCGGGCGGGTCGGCCGGCTACGACCACAAGGCAATGGGCATCACCGCCCGCGGCGCGTGGGAAGCGGTCAAGCGCCATTTCCGCGAGATCGGGACCAATATCCAGGAAACCGATTTCACCGTGGTCGGCGTCGGCGACATGTCGGGCGACGTGTTCGGCAACGGCATGCTGTTGTCGCGTCACATCCGCCTGGTCGCCGCCTTCGACCATCGCAACATCTTCATCGACCCCGAGCCGGACGCCGCGACGTCGTTTGACGAGCGTGAGCGGCTGTTCAAGCTGCCCCGGTCGTCCTGGGCCGATTACGATCCCGCGCTGATCTCGGCCGGCGGCGGCGTCTTCGACCGCAAGGCCAAGTCGATCAAGCTGTCCGAGGAAATCCGCCGGCGCTTTGCCATCGCCGAGGAAAGCGTGACCCCCAACGCCCTGATCCAGGTGCTGTTGAAGGCCGAGGTCGACCTGCTGTGGTTCGGCGGCATCGGCAACTACATAAAGGCCTCGACCGAGAGCCACGCCGAATGCGGCGACCGGGCCAACGACGTCCTGCGCATCGACGGTGCCCAGGTGCGGGCCAAGGTGGTGGGTGAAGGCGCCAATCTCGGTGTGACCCAGCGCGGCCGCATCGAATACGCGCTGGCCGGCGGCCGCATCAACAACGATGCGGTCGACAATTCGGCCGGCGTCGACACGTCCGACCACGAGGTCAACATCAAGATCCTGCTGGGCGACGTCTGTGCCCGCGGCGACATGACGGTCAAGCAGCGCGACGTGCTGATGGCCGAGATGACCGACGAGGTCGGCGAACTGGTGCTGCGCGACAATTACCTGCAGACCCAGGCCCTGTCGGTGGCGGAACTGGACGGCGCCGGCGCGCTGGACGGTTATGCCCGCATGATGAAGGCGCTGGAAAAGACCGGGCGCCTGAACCGCGGGATCGAATTCCTGCCCGACGAGGAAGGGCTGATCGAACGCGCGGCTGCCGCCCGCGGCCTCAGCCGGCCGGAACTGGCCGTGCTGATGGCCTATGCCAAGATGGCGCTGTACGACGACCTGCTCGACTCCGACCTGCCGGACGAACCCTGGCTCGAGGTCGACCTGGAGCGGTATTTCCCCGAAGCCTTGCGCCAGCATCACAAGGATGCGGTGCTGCGCCATCGCCTGCGGCGCGAGATCATCGCGACCGTGGTGACGAATTCGCTGGTCAACCGCACCGGCATCGCCTTCGTCAACGACCTCCGGGAAGCGTCGGGCTTTGCCGCCGGCGACCTGGCCCGGGCCTATCTGGCGGCACGCGAGATGTTCTCGCTGCGCGGCTATTGGTCGGCGGCCGAGGGGCTGGACAACGCCGTGCCGGCGGCGACGCAGTATCGCATGCTGCGCCTGACCACGGCGCTGATCGACTTCACGACGGCCTGGCTCTTGCGCAATGTGGCTGCGCCGATTCCGGTGGCCGATACCGTCAAGCGTTTCGGCGGCGGTATCGACGCGCTGCGGGCGGCATTGCCCGACCTGCTGGACGACGGGCGCCGCGGCCAGCTGACCGCGCGGACCAACACCTTGATCGCCGACGGCGTGCCCGAACCGGTCGCGGCGGATTTCGCGCTGCTTTCCGACCTGATCGCCGCCCCCGACCTGGTGCGGATAGCCGAAGGGGCCGGTCGCGACATCAAGGCGGTGTCGCAGGTCTATTTCGCGCTGGGCGCCCGGCTGGGCTTCGACTGGCTGCACGACGCCGCCGGGCGCCTGCCCGCCGCGTCGGGCTGGCAGGGCCGGGCGGTCGAAGCGATGATCGACGACCTGTACGCCCAGCAGGCCGAACTGACCGCCCGCGTCCTGCAGGTCGAAGGCGGCATCGATGCCTGGGCCGAGCAGCGCCGCGCCGTGCTGGCCCGGTTCGACGCGCTGCTGACCGAGCTGCGCGCCCTGCCGGCGGTTGACCTGGCCGCGCTGACCGTGGCAGGACGTGAATTGCGTGCGCTGGTGGCGCTTTGATCGAGGTGGATGATGTCTTTCACGTTGCGTGATGCGAGCCTTCTGAAGAATCAGGCCTATATCGACGGCGCCTGGGTGGGTGCCGATTCGGGCGCGACCTTTGCCGTCACCAACCCGGCCACCGGCGAGACCATCGCCGAGGTGCCGAACATGGGGGCGGCGGAAACCCGCCGCGCCATCCTGGCCGCCGAAAAGGCGCAGAAGGCCTGGGCGAAGAAGACCGCCAAGGAGCGGTCCAACATCATCCGCAAATGGGCCGAGCTGATGCTGGCCAACCAGGAAGACCTGGCCGTGCTGATGACGGCCGAGCAGGGCAAGCCGCTGGCCGAGGCGCGCGGCGAGGTGGTCTACGCCGCCTCGTTCTTCGAATGGTTCGCCGAGGAAGCCCGCCGCGTCTATGGCGAGGTGCTGCCCGGCCATCAGCCGGACAAGCGCCTGATCGTGCTCAAGCAGCCGGTTGGGGTCTGCGCCGCGATCACGCCGTGGAATTTCCCCGCCGCGATGATCACCCGCAAGGTCGGCCCGGCCCTGGCCGCCGGCTGCGCCATGGTGGTCAAGCCGGCCGAGCAGACGCCCCTGTCGGCGCTGGCCCTGGCCGAACTGGGCGCACGCGCGGGCGTACCCGCTGGCCTCTACAGCGTCATCACCGTCACCGGTGACGATGCGCCCAAGGTCGGCAACGAGATGTGCGACAGCCCGATCGTGCGCAAGCTGTCCTTCACCGGCTCGACCCAGGTCGGCAAGATCCTGATGGCCCAGTCGGCCAAGACGGTGAAGAAGGTGTCGATGGAACTGGGCGGCAACGCGCCGTTCATCGTGTTCGACGATGCCGACATCGACGCCGCGGTCGAAGGCGCGATGATCTCGAAATATCGCAACACCGGGCAGACCTGCGTCTGCGCCAACCGCATCCTGGTGCAGGACGGCGTCTACGACGCCTTTGCCGAAAAGCTGACCGCCAAGGTCCGCGAGTTGAAGGTCGGCGACGGGCTGAAGGGTGAAACCGCCCAAGGTCCGCTGATCGACGATACCGCAATCGCCAAGGTCGAGGACCATATCGCCGACGCCACCGCCAAGGGCGCCCGCATCCTGACCGGCGGCAAGCGCCACGGCCTGGGCGGCACCTTCTTCGAACCGACCGTGCTGGCCGACGTCAACACCCAGATGAAGGTGGCGCGCGAGGAAACCTTCGGGCCGGTGGCACCCTTGTTCCGCTTTGCGCGGGAAGAGGATGCGGTGGCCATGGCCAACGATACCGAATTCGGCCTGGCCGCCTATTTCTACGGCCGCGACGTCGTCCGCATCTTCCGTGTGGCCGAGGAATTGGAATACGGCATGGTCGGCATCAACACCGGCCTGATCTCGACGGCGGAAGCCCCGTTCGGCGGCGTCAAGGAATCGGGTGTCGGCCGCGAAGGCAGCCACCACGGCATCGAGGAATATCTCGAGATCAAATATCTCTGCCTGGGCGGCATCGCCTGAGACGGGAAAAGGGGCGCCGCGGCGCCCCTTTTTGCTTTATGTCCTGCCCGCCGTCTGCGCGGGTCGTCGTCCCGGCGAAGGCCGGGACCCAGGGGAAGCGCCGCGCCGCTTGCGACATTCCTTGCCCTGCGCCCCGGCCTTCGCCGTGGCGACGATTGGCTCACTGGGTTTCGATCCCTACTTCGCCATCGAATACGGCCCGCCGCGTTCCAGCGCGGCCTGGTAGGCCGGGCGGGCGTGCAGGCGCTTGATCCAGGCGTCCATCGCCGGATAGGCCGCCCGTTTGCCGAAGGCGCCGGCGACCTCGGCGGCGAAGCTCATCTGGATGTCGGCGCCGGTGAACTCGTCGCCCATCAGGAACTGCCGGCCCTGCAGCGCGCGGTCGACATACCCCAGATGGTTGGCCAATTCGCTTTCGATCCGCGGATGCAGCGGCGCGCCGGCCTCGCCCAGCCGCCCGACATAAAGATGCAGCATCAGCGGCAGCATCGCCGACCCCTCGGCATAATGCAGCCACTGCACATAGGTATCGTAGGCCGCGCTGTCGGGTGACGGCTGCAGCCGGCCGTTGCCGTGCCGGCGGATCACGTAGTCGATGATCGCGGCGGATTCATGGATCGTGCGGTCGCCATCGGTGATGACCGGCGACTTGCCCAGCGGATGCACCGCCTTCAATTCGTCGGGCGCCAGGCGGGTCTTGGCATCGCGCTGGTACTGCTTGATCTCGTAGGGCAGGCCCAACTCCTCCAGCAGCCACAGGATGCGTTCGGACCGGGAATCGTTGAGGTGATGGACTGTGATCATCGCGGCGGCTCTCCTGCATGGCGCGGTGGGCGGCGATCTTGCCCGGCCGGCGTCCCGCCGTCCATCGCTTGACTAGTTATCATGTTAATTATAACGTGATGGCAGAGGAAACGATGGCGCCACGCTGCGCCGGGGGAGGGGACATGCCGGGATACGGCACGGTCTATGGCTGCCTGCTGAACTACCGTTCGGCGCTGGCGGCGCTGGGCGACCAGGTCAATGCCGCGCCCTACCAGGCGCCGCCGCGGGCGCCGGTCCTGTACATCAAGCCGGCCAATACGCTGAGCGTATCAGGCGCGCCGATCGTGCTGCCGCCAGGTGTCGAGGCGCTCGAGGTCGGCCCGGCGCTGGGGCTGGTGATCGGGCGCACCGCCTGCCGCGTGGCCGAGGCCGAGGCAGTGGATCACCTGGCGGGTTACGCCCTGATCAACGACGTGACCCTGCCCCATGCCAGCGTCTATCGCCCGGCCATCGCCCAGCGCTGCCGCGACGGGTTCTGCCCGATCGGGCCGGTGGTCGCCGCGGCCGGGATCGACCCGGACAGGCTGACCGTGCGGGCGCTGGTCAACGATGTCGTCGGCATCGAGGCCTCGACGGCCGAGCTGATCCGTCCGGCGGCCCGCCTGCTGGCCGAGGTCACCGCCTTCATGACCCTGGAACCGGGTGACGTGCTGCATGTCGGCGTGCCGCATGGCGCGCCGCTGGCGCGGGCCGGCGACCGGGTGGCGATCGAGATACCGGGCCTGGGCCGGCTGGAAAACCACATCGTCGGGGGGCGGGCATGAAACGCGCGCGCGTGGCCTATCGCGGGGCCGTCCATACCGCGACGCCACAGGGCGCCGGGCTTCGCCTGGCCGACGGCCGGGTGGTGGCCGAGGACCAGGTGGTCTGGCTGCCACCCGTCGTGCCGGGCACGATCTTCGCGCTGGGGCTGAACTATGCCGACCATGCCAGGGAATTGGCCTTCAAGGCGCCGACCGAACCGCTGGTCTTCCTTAAGGGGCCCAACGCCCTGCTGGGCCATCGCGGGCGCACCCGGCGGCCGGCCGACGCCACCTTCATGCATTACGAATGCGAACTGGCCGTGGTGATCGGGCGCACCGCCCGCAACGTGACCCGGGCCGAGGCGCTGGGCCATGTCGCCGGCTACACGGTCGCCAACGATTACGCGATCCGCGATTACCTGGAAAACTACTACCGCCCGAACCTGAAGGTGAAGAACCGCGACGGCTGCACGCCGCTGGGACCGTGGCTGGTCGATGCGGCCGATGTGCCCGACCCGATGAACCTGGATCTGCGGACGCTGGTCAACGGCCAGGTCACCCAGCAGGGCAACACCCGCGACATGGTCTTCGATATCCCCTGGCTGATCGAATACCTGTCGGGGCTGATGACCCTGCAGCCCGGCGACATCATCCTGACCGGCACGCCCGAGGGGCTGGCCGATGTGCGGCCGGGCGACGAGGTCGTCACCGAGATCGAGGGCATCGGCCGCCTGGTCAATTTCATCACCGACGACACCGACTTCAACATCGCGGGGACCGCGCCATGATCGGCCATCTGATCGACGGCAAATCCGTCACCAGCCCGACCGTCTTCCAGGATTTCAATCCGGCAACGCAGGAGGTGATCGCCGAGGTCGCCGCCGGCGGCGCCGACGAAATCGCCCTGGCCGTCGCGGCGGCCAAGGCCGCCTTTCCCAAATGGGCGGGCATGGCTGCAAAACAACGCGCCAGGATCATGCGCCGGCTGGGCGAACTGATCGAACGCGACGTGCCGACCCTGGCCCAGATCGAGACCGACGATACGGGCTTGCCGATCCACCAGACCGGGCATCAGCTGATCCCGCGCGCGGCCGAGAATTTCCATTTCTTCTCGGAAGTTGCAACCCGGATGGATGGCAAGTGTTATCCGGTCGATCGCACGATGCTGAACTACACGCTGTACCAGCCGGTCGGGGTCTGCGGCCTGATCTCGCCCTGGAACGTGCCGTTCATGACCGCGACCTGGAAGGTCGCGCCCTGCCTGGCGCTGGGCAATACCGCGATCCTCAAGATGTCGGAACTGTCGCCGCTGAGCGCCGACCGGCTGGGCCAGTTGGCGCTGGAGGCCGGTGTGCCCAAGGGTGTCCTGAACATCGTGCACGGCTATGGCCGCGATGCCGGCGAGGCGCTGGTGACCCACCCCGATGTCCGCGTGATCTCGTTCACCGGCGGCACGGTGACCGGCAAGCGTATCGTCGAGCGTGCGGGCTTGAAGAAGCTGTCGATGGAACTGGGCGGCAAGTCGCCGGTGCTGGTCTTTGCCGATGCCGATCTCGACCGGGCGCTGGACGCGGCGCTGTTCACCATCTTCTCGCTGAACGGCGAACGCTGCACCGCGGGGTCGCGTATCTTCGTGCAGCAATCGGTCTATGACGATTTCGTCGCGAAGTTCGCGGCCCGCGCCCAGCGCCTCAAGGTCGGCGATCCGCGCGAAGAGGATACCAAGCTGGGCGCGATGATCACCCGCCAGCATTGGGAAAAAGTCACGGGTTACATCGAGATCGGCCGCAAGGAAGGCGCAATCGTGGCGGCCGGCGGCGAGCCCGTCACCGGTCTGCCCGATCGCGTCGCCCGCGGCAATTTCGTGCGCCCGACCGTGCTGGCCGGCGTCGACAACCGCATGCGCGTGGCGCAGGAGGAAATCTTCGGCCCCGTCGCCTGCCTGATCCCGTTCAAGGACGAGGAGGAGGGCTTGCGGCTGGCCAACGATGTCAAATACGGCCTGGCGTCCTATATCTGGACCCAGGACATCGGCAAGGCCCATCGCCTGGCGGCGGGGATCGAGGCCGGCATGGTCTTCGTCAATTCCCAGAACGTGCGCGACCTGCGCCAGCCCTTCGGCGGCATCAAGGATTCGGGCGTCGGCCGTGAAGGGGGCGATGCCAGTTTCGAGACGTTCTGCGAAATCAAGAATGTCTGCGTCTCGCTGGGCGACCACCCCATCCCGCGCTGGGGCGTCTGACCATGGGCAGGCTGGCGCTGGCGGCCAAGATCACCCATGTGCCGTCGATGTACCTGTCCGAACTGCCGGGCAAGCATCACGGCTGTCGCGAGGCGGCGATCGAAGGCCATCGCGAAATCGGCCGGCGCGCCCGCGCGCTGGGCGTCGATACCATCGTCGTGCTGGACGTGCACTGGCTGGTCAATGCCGGTTACCACGTCAACTGCAACGACCGGTTCAACGGCATCTACACCTCGAACGAACTGCCGCATTTCATCAAGGATATGGCATACGCCTATCCCGGCAATCCCGCGCTGGGCCGGCTGATCGCCGAGACGGCGACGGCCGAGGGCGTGTTCACCCGCGCCCACGAGGTCGGCAGCCTGGAACTGGAATACGGCACGCTGGTGCCGATGCGCTACATGAACGGCGACCAGCATTTCAAGGTGGTCTCGGTCGCCGCCTGGTGCGCCTGGCACAAGCTGGACGACAGCCGGCGGTTCGGCCAGGCCCTGCGCCGCGCAATCGAGAACAGCGAATCCACCGTGGCCGTGCTGGCCTCGGGCTCGTTGTCGCATCGCTTCAACGACAATGGCAGCCCTGAGGAATCGATGCACCAGATCTCGGCCGAATTCTACCGCCAGGTCGATCTGCGGGTGGTCGAGCTATGGCAGCGGGGCGACTTCAAGACCTTCACGGCCATGCTGCCGGAATACGCCCAGCTATGCCGGGGCGAGGGCGACATGCACGATACCGCCATGCTGCTCGGACTGATGGGCTGGGATACCTATCGTGAACCGGTCGAGATCGTGACGCCCTATTTCGCCTCGTCCGGTACCGGCCAGATCAACTGCATCTTCCCGGTGGTCTGACGCCATGCCCCATCTGATCGTCGAATTCACCGACAACCTGCAGCCCGACGGCGACATCGCCGGGCTGCTGCCCAAACTGACCCGGGTGCTGGTCGACCAGGGCGCCTATCCCATCGGCGGCATCCGGGCGCGCGCGATCGAACTGCACCATTACTGCATTGCCGACGGGCAGGCCGACGATGCCTTCGTCCATGCCACGCTCAAGATCGGGGCGGGGCGCAGCGATGCGGTGAAACAGGCGACCTGCGACGGGCTGTTTACGGCAATGAAGGATCATTTCGCCGATCTGTTCGCCCGCCGCTACCTCGCCCTGTCGCTGGAACTGGTCGAGTTCAGCGAGGCCGGCACCTGGAAACACAACAACATCCACCAGCGGTTCAAGACGCCATGACCCTGCCCCCGGACACCATTGTCGCGCTGGCCCACCGCCTGGACCACGCGGAACGCTCGCGCACCCAGTTGCGCCAGTTCTCGCTCGAGTATCCCGACATCACCATCGAGGATGGCTATGCCATCCAGCGCGCCTGGGTCGACCTGAAGATCGCGCAGGGCCGGGTGATGAAGGGCCGCAAGATCGGCCTGACGTCCCGCGCCATGCAGGTGTCGTCGCAGATCGACGAACCCGATTACGGCATCCTGCTGGACGACATGTTCTTTCGCGACGGGGCCGAACTGCCCTTCACCCGCTTCATCGTGCCCCGCGTCGAGGTCGAGCTGGCCTTCGTGCTGGCCCGGCCGCTGAAGGGGCCGGACTGCACGATCTTCGACGTGCTGAACGCGACCGATTACGTGATGCCGGCAATCGAGATCATCGATGCCCGCATCCAGCAGATCGACCCGGAAACGAAGAAGCCGCGCCGGGTGTTCGACACGATTTCCGACAATGCCGCCAACGCCGCGCTGGTCACCGGCGGGCGGCCGATCCGGCCCCTGGACGTCGACCTGCGATGGGTCGCCGCCATCCTGTACCGCAATGGCGTGATCGAGGAATCGGGGGTGGCGGCCGCGGTCCTGAACCATCCGGCCAACGGCGTCGCCTGGCTGGCGAACAAGCTGGCACCCTATGACGTGACGTTGGCGCCGGGACAGGTCATTCTGGGCGGATCGTTCACCCGCCCGGTCGAAGCGCGACAGGGCGACGTCTTCCACGTCGATTACGGCGGCCTGGGCTCGATCTCCTGCCGCTTTGCCTGAGGGACAAGGATCCATGGAACTTCCCACCAACCGCTTCAAGGCGGGTCTTGCCGCCGGCGTCACCCAGATCGGGATGTGGTCGTCGCTGGTCGATCCGGTGGCGGCCGAGATCGCGGCCGGGGCGGGTTTCGACTGGCTGCTGGTCGATGGCGAACATGCGCCCAACGACCTGCGCACCATCCTGGCCCAGTTGCAGGCGATGGCGCCCTACACGCAGACCACCCCGATCGTGCGCCCGCCGATCGGCGATGTGGTGCTGATCAAGCAGTTGCTGGACATCGGCGTCCAGACCCTGCTGGTGCCGATGGTCGAGACGCCGGAACAGGCCGCCGAGATGGTGGCGGCGATGCAGTACCCCCCTAAGGGCATCCGCGGCGTCGGCAGCGCGCTGGCGCGCGCCTCGCGCTGGAACCGGGTGGCCGACTACGTCCACAAGGCCGGCGACGAGATGTGTCTGCTGGTCCAGGTCGAGAACGTGCGCGGGTTCGAGAATCTCGATGCCATCGCCGCGGTGCCGGGTGTCGACGGCGTGTTCATCGGCCCGGCCGACCTGTCGGCCTCGTTCGGCCATCTGGGCAATGCCGGCCACCCCGAGATGCAGGCGCGCATCGACGATGCCATCGCCCGCATCAAGCAGGCCGGCAAGGCAGCGGGCATCCTGTCCTTCGACGACGCGGCCTCGCGCCGTTATGTCGAGATGGGCTGCGGGTTCGTCGCGGTCGGCGCCGACGGCACCTTGCTGGCCCGTGCCGTCGAAGGCCTGGCCGCCAGGTTCAAGAAATAGAAGACTTCGGGGAGAGAAACACCATGGTCCACGCCCTGGCCGCCCAGCGCCCGGCCGATATCGGCGACGACGAATGGCAGGCCCGCACCGACCTGGCGGCCTGTTATCGGATATTCGCGCATATCGGCTGGACCGAGCTGATCTACAACCACATCACGCTGCGGCTGCCGGGGCCTGAGACCCATTTCCTGATCAACCCCTTCGGCCTGCATTACAGCGAGGTGCGGGCCTCCAACCTGGTCAAGATCGACCTTGATGGCAATGTCGTGGGCTCGTCGAACTGGCCGGTCAACCCGGCCGGCTTCACCGTGCATGCCGCGATCCATGCCGGCATATCGGGCGCCCATTGCGTCATGCACACCCACACCACCGCCGGCATGGCCGTCGCCTGCAGCCGGGGGGGCCTGTCGCCGTCCAATTTCTATTCGGCGCAGCTACATGGCAAGCTGGCCTATCACGATTTCGAGGGTATCACCGTCCACCCCGACGAAGGCCCGCGGCTGATCGCCAATATCGGCGACAAGCCGGCGGTGATCCTGCGCAACCATGGCCTGCTGGCCTGGGGCGACACGCTGCACCGGACCTTCGCCATATTGTGGCTGCTGAACCGCGCCTGCGAAATCCAGGTGGCAGCCCAGGCCATGGGGCCGGTCATCGACATCGCTGAGGACATCCAGGCCAGATGCACCAGGGATTCGCTGCAGTTCAACCCGAAATTCGGGGCGGGCCGCGACGTGTTCGACGCCCTGATCCGCCAGATCGAGGCGATCGATCCGTCGTACAGAATTTAAGGTGTGAGCTCTACTAGGCTTGCTACCATAAGTTAAAATCGCTTATTCTCTTCATCTGCGCTGGGGGGAATGATGAGCTTTTCCGAGCTGATTTGCGGTATCTCTACGGAATTTGGGGTCGCGAATAACACACTTGACCACTTGGCTGTTTCTATAACTCGCTTTTCTGATCGGGCAGTTAAGTATTTGAATGAAGAATTTTCCGAAGAAGCTCAAAATTTCGGAGCATTCTGTACCAGAGTAGTTTTAGAAAATTCTTGCGCAGCTTTGGTCGGAAGATTAGACACATTTAGATTGATGTATTTGGCTGAATTTCAGGGGCGAGGAAGTTTCGAACACGGCCGGCCTTCAAAATCAGGTTTTAGATGGACTGGCGACGTATTGCCGGATGATAAGCCTGTACAAGAAATGTGGGGAGTTGAGCATGACGTTAGTCGGGTCAGCCGTGCATTATTTTCTCAGTATGCTGACCATATGTATTGGCGGCCTGGTTTGGAGGCACTAATAGATTTCACAAGTAATTATAATGGTGATGAAATTGACGAAATTAAAAATATCGACCCGGAAAAGTACTCTGTAATAATGAAGGGGAAATTTTCATCTTTGTACTCAACTCTATCAAAGGGGGTTCATTGGGATTTTTTTGTTTCGTCCGTTGTTCTTGATCAGGATACTATAAAAGAATCGATAAGGGAGAGCTTGATTTCGTTAAGTACATTAGGTTTAATATCGCACTTTGTTCCTACGGCCTATCGGTCGCTTAATCAGCAGGTTGCTGTGCAGACCTACCAGCAATTTAGGAAGGCTTTCCAGTGAGCGGGAAAATTCAAGACGATAACGATGCCAGCTTGATGCTGGCGGCGGAGGATTTTCCAGAGAGCGAATTCGGAAAATATCACGCCTTTTCGAGTTATGATGATGTGATAATTCGCAAGTTATCTGCTCATGGTCCCGTGCTGATCAGAGGTGGGCGGGGCAGCGGAAAAAGCGCGTTGTTGATAGAATCTCATCGACGAATGGTTTCCGAGGGGATTGTTTTTTCAATTTATGTAAGTCTTCGTTATTTGCCATTACTGCAATCGGATGGCGAAGAATACATTAGTCATTTCTGTGAGATTTTATCTAAATCAATAATAGAGGAAATTAATAGACAGAAGTTGTCAGTGGAGTTTCCTATATCTAAAGATCAGTCTACTCTCCATTTTTCATTGAGCAAATTGTACAAAGATATTGGCCGTAGGATTGTAATTTTATTTGATGATGCGGCACATATTGGTCGTGAGAAGCCTCTGGAGGTGTTTTTTGATCTTTTCAGAACATTGTCGAGTAGCGCGATATCCTGCAAGGCATCGATTTACCCAGGAGTGACTAAGTTTGGAATCCGTTTTGATGTTTTTAACGATTCCACAGTCGTGGATATCAGTAGATTCTCTATGCAGGGTGGCGGGTCGTATTTTCTCGATGTCATAAAGACTAGATATCCCCAGTTGGTAGATCGCGATGCCTTTTCTGATAGTTTAACTCCCGAACAATTCGCCAGTTTACTGGGGCGGGCGGTTGTTGGGAATATGAGAGCGTTCATACTGGCCTGTAATAGATTTGAAGTTCGTCGGGAGCGTTTGGGCATTCCGATGATAAATGCCTGTTTACTGAATATGGCGACCGATCATTATTGGCCCCTTATGGAGGAGGTTGCGCCTAAGCTGGGGGTTTATGAACCTCTTATAGATCCTGCGACCACTCTTTTTGAGGCGATCGTTGATCATGTTTGCAGGCCGTTAAGAGGAGGGGGGCGTACTGTTGCTCAAGATCGAATTATAATTCACAGGAATTTGGTCAGCACGTATTCAAAAATATTTGAGATACTGGAGTATTTGGGCTTTCTATCAAAAATAGAGGCCTCTCGTGGCATGAAATCTGGAGGGAGAGGTGCTGTATATGCTCTTAATTTATGTAGTTTGTTGGAGCAAGTTCCTACAAAGCGCCTAACCATAGAGATGATTGATGACTGGATAAATGCGAAACCTGATCTCTCGGAGATACATTCTTCGGGATCGACATTCTCTGGTGTGGTTGTTCCTAAATTATCAGAGGACAACAATCTGGGCATTCTTGAGAAAGATGTGGAGGTTTTGGCGAAATCCAAAGCCTATCCCTATGGGCTGACTCCTGATAAAATATCGAGACTCAAAGCGGCTGGTATTCATACAGTTCAAGATTTAGCAAATACTTCTGATGCTACGCTTATGAATATAGAAATGATTGGGGAAGCGACCGTCAAGAGGATGCGAGATGTTACTCTGCAGGCGATATGGATGTAATCATGGAATATATGCTATTCTCGTCAATATCGAGGTAAATTGCCGCTGTTGTTTTGATTTGGCGTGAATTGAATTTTGACTACTGTGACTATCTCACCTCGGCCGACAGCCGCATCGACGGGTGGATACCGCAGATCACCTCGAACGTGCCGGCCAGGGGGAAGTCGATCGCGACGGTCTCGCCCGGTTTCTGCAGGCCGCTGTTGAAGGTGAAGCGCGGGTCGTCGACGCGGATGTTGTGGACGCGGTCGTCGTCGTTGTGGAAGTCGATCGGCTTACCCTTGTCGAACACCACGGCCTCGGGGGCGAAGCGCCGGCCCTTCTGATAGATGTCCGTCGTGGCGATGCGCTGCGGCGGCTTGTCGGTCGAGAACGTCATCGGGCCCGGCGCCGGCCGGTCCGAGGTCAGCGCGTTGAGGAAGGCGATCAGGTCGGCGGTTTCGGCATCGGTCAGGTCGATGGTCTTGATCTCGGCCGACAGGGTCGGGCGGAACTTGACCTCCTGCCTGTAGTGGCGCACCACCTCGGCCAGCGTGGCGAATCGCCCGTCATGCATGTAGGGCGCACGGCGCGCGACATCGCGCAGCGACGGCGTCTTCATCGCGAAATCGAGATGCGGATCATTCAGGATCGCGCCGCGGCCGCGGTCCTGCATCGGGCTGAGGCCGATATCGTGGAACCCGTCGTCGGTCAGGCGCCAGCCGGAATGGCAGGTCACGCAATTGGCCTTGCCGCGGAACAGCTCGAACCCGCGCCTGGCATCGGGGCTGAGCGCCGCGTCGTCGCCGCCGACATAACGGTCGAACGGGCTTTCGCCCGACCGCAAGGTGCGTTCGAACGTCGCCAGCGCCGCGGCGACGGTTTCGTCGGTGATCTGCGGCCGGTCGGGAAACACCTTGGCGAATTCGTTGACCAGCGGGCGCGAGGCGCGGAGTTTCTCGACCAGCCCGGCGCGCGGCATGTTCATCTCGTTCGGGTTCTCGATCGGGCCGAAGGCCTGCGCCTCCAGCGTCGCCGCCCGGCCGTCCCAGAACTGCACCTTGGCAAAGGCGGTATCTGCCAGGCCGGGCGTGCGCCGCGGCAGGGCGTCGCCATGGATGCCCAGGCCCGTCTTGCGCCCGTCCTGCCACAGCTGGGCGGGGACATGGCAGGTGGCGCAGGACCGGCTGTCGTCGCCCGACAGGCGGATGTCGTTGAACAGCCGCTCGCCCAGCAGGGCCTTGGCCTGACTATAGGGATTGTCGGCCGGCACCGGGATTTCGGCCGGCCGGCGGAATGCCGCCCGCCAGTCGGCCCCGCCCGTCTGCGCGGGCGCCAGCATCGGTACCGCCAGCGCCCCGAAACCCAACAGGAAACCGGCGACGGCACGCCAGGACTGGAACTGCATCACGCGCCGGCCTCGGTCCCGATCAGTCGAAACGACGCTTCAGCAATTCGACGCGCGACGCCAGGGCCTGCACCTCGCCGGGGCTCATGACCGGCGTCGCGGGCGGCATGGCCTGCGGCCAGACCGGGGTCAATTGGGCGAACAGATCGGCCAGGCGCTGGGTGGCCTCGGCATCCTTGGCCGCCAGGATCGCCTTGTTCTTCTCGAAATAATCGCGCGCTTCCAGGATGAAGCCGCGGCCGTCCTGGTATTCGACGACGGCGACGAACTTGCCGTCCTTCACCGCTTCGCCGTATTCGCCGGCCGCGGTTTCCATCACCCCGGCGATCACGCCGTAGATGAAGGATGGCGCGGCCCGGGTCCGGGCCGGGATCCTGGCGACCGCGCCGGCCACCGCCTTGTCGATGCCGGCGACGGCCGCGTCGATCTTCGCCTTGGGCGCCTTGGCCATCACCGCCCTGGACCCGTTCTCCAGACTGGCCTTGAACCCGGTCACGCCGGCCTTGGTCAGCGGCCCCTTAAGTTCGGGGTAGATTTCCTCGATCGGGTGATGGAAATGCGGCATCGCCTCATCAAGCCGGTTCTGCGCCACCAGTTCGGTGCCGACGCGGACATGGCCGCGCACCAGCATCAGCCGGCCGCGCAGCGCGATCTGCTCGTCCCCGCTCTGGAAGGCGTCGCCGGCCTCGCCTGCTTCGCCCGCCTCGCCGCCTTCGCCCGATTCGCCCGCGGCGACCTGGATGCGGCCATCGGCCGCGGCGCCATGGTCGTGGCGGTGCAGTGCCGGGGTGTTATCGTCGGCGGCGGTCGCGGCAATGCCCGCCGCCGGCAGGGTGGCGACGACGGCAAAGCCGACGCTCGCCCACAGTTTGCGTGACATGCTCATGAGTGGTTTTTCCGTCCGCCGCTGCGATGAGGTCGAATGACGCGGCGGAACCCTATTGCGCATGCGAGTGAAGTGCAATAGCCATCGTTCATTCGTATCTAGTTTCGGGGCCTTTCGATGATCCTGTGCCTGGCCGACGTGCTGACGGCAGAAGTGGTGGCCGAGGTGCTGGCCCTGACCGCCCAGGGCGATTGGGCCGACGGCAGCCGCACCGCCGGCTGGGCGGCGCGCGGGGTCAAGAAGAACCGCCAGCTGCGCAAAGGCGCGGCCACGGCCCAGGCCGCCGACCTGGTGCGCGCGGGACTCGAGGATCACCAGGTCTTCCGCGCCGCCAGCTTGGCCCGGACGATGCGCGACCCGATGTTTGCCCGCTACGCCGTCGACGAGGAGTACGGCCTGCATGTCGACGATGCGCTGATGGGCCGGGGCGCCGACCAGCTGCGCACCGACCTGTCGGTGACCGTGTTCCTGTCGGCGGCGGCCGATTACGACGGCGGCGAACTGGTGCTGGACAGCCCGGCGGGCGAACAGACCATCAAGCTGGAGGCCGGATCGGCCGTGCTGTACCCGTCGACCTTCCTGCATCGGGTGGCGCCGGTGACGCGCGGCGAACGGCGGGTCGCGGTGACCTGGGTGCAAAGCCTGGTGCGGTCGGCCGAACAGCGCGCGATCCTGTTCGACCTGGACCAGGCCCGGCGCGACCTGTTCGCGCGCGAGGGGCGGTCGCCCGCCTTCGACCTGATCGCCAAATCCTATGCCAACCTGCTGCGGCTATGGGCCGAGACCTGAGCGTCCCGCCGACCTGATCGCCGCGACCACATCGCGCAACGCCCGCGTCAGCGGCTTGTCGCGGCGCATCACCAGCGCCAGCTGGCGGTGCAGCCGCGGGCGCAGCGACCGCACGGTCAGCTGGCCGCGCCGGCCTTCGCCCTCGACCGCCATGCGCGGCAGGATGGAACAGCCCAGTCCGGCACCGACCAGGCCCTTGATCGCCTCGACGCTGCCCAGCTCCATCACCGGCTTGGGCGCCAGGCCGGCATGCATGAACCAGTCGTCGATCACCCGCCGGGTATTGGCGCCGGGTTCGTACAGCACGATGGGCAGCCCGGCGATGGCGGCGGGCGTCGGCCGCGCCGACAGCTCGGGCCCGGCGGCCGAGGTGATGGCGACGAATTCCTCGGACAGCACCGGCGTCACCGCAAACATCCGGCCGACGACCGGCAGGGTGACGAAGCCGACATCCAGCACGTTGTCCTCGACCGCGCGCAGCATGTCGGCGGTGTTGCCGGTACGCACGACGATCTCCAGCGCGGGAAAACGCAGGCGCAGATCGCGCAGCAGCGGCGGCAGCAGATAGGTGCAGGCGGTGGCCCCCGACCCCAGCCGCACCCGGCCCGTGGTTTCCGCAGCATGTTCGGCCATGGCGTCCAGCGCGGCGCCGACCGCCTCGTCGATGCGGCGGTGATGGTCCAGCAGGGCACTGCCGGCGGCCGTCGGCGTGGCGCGCCGCCCGACCCGGTCGATCAGCCGCACCCCCAGGCGCTGTTCCAGCTGGCGCACCTGCTGGCTGACCGCCGGCTGGGTCAGGTTCAGCCGTTCGGCCGCGGCCGAGAACGAGCCCTGCTCGATGACGTCGGCGAAGGCGCGGACATGGTCGAGGTTCAGGCTGCGCATGCCAAAGAATTCCTTATCAGAAGCATAATGATCAGAAATTTCCCTTATGACGGCCGCCGATGCAAGGTGGCGGCACAAGCAGTTCAATCCGGGAGTGACGTGCCGTGCCTGAGATCCTGATCCGCGACGCCGCCGATGCCGACATGGCCGCCATCCAGCAGATCTATGCCCACCACGTGCGTTACGGCACAGCCAGCTTCGAGGAAGCGGTGCCGGATACGGCCGAACTGACCGCGCGCCGCGCCGGCGTGCTGGGCCAGGGCCTGCCCTATCTGGTGGCGGCGGATGGCGGCCGGGTGCTGGGTTATGCCTATGCCTCGGCCTATCGCGCACGCTCGGCCTATCGTTTCTCGATCGAGGATTCGGTTTATGTCGCCGACGGCATGGGCGGCCGCGGCATCGGCACGCGGCTGATGTCGACGCTGATCGCGCGGTGCGAGGCGGGACCGTGGCGGCAGATGATCGCCGTGATCGGCGACAGCGACAATGCGGGGTCGATCGCGCTGCATCGTGCCTTCGGCTTTCGCCATGTCGGCACGCTGAAATCGATCGGCTTCAAGTTCGGCCGCTGGCTCGACAGCGTCCTGATGCAGCGCGACCTGGGTGCAGGCGACGCCCAGGCACCGGTCGAGGGCGCGGCCTTGCGGCTGCAGGCCAAGGTGTGACCGCATCTTGATATCGGGCGTTCGCGTCTTCTGGTTCGGCATGGCCCAGCTGGTCGGCTGGGGCATCACCTATTATCTGATCGGCGTGTTCGGCGAGGCGATGAGCGCCGAACCGGGCTCGAGCATGGCGATCGTCCATGGCGGGTTCTCGGTCG
>Ga0206117_100520_pt1 | contig 36989 bp, 30 predicted proteins | sample 3A5Ametagenome_FD_177997 | JGI IMG/M metagenome (GOLD analysis project Ga0206117, IMG submission 177997) | Enriched microbial communities from leaf-cutter ant dump, University of Wisconsin, Madison, United States - 3A5A | ecosystem: Environmental > Terrestrial > Nest > Insects nest > Nest dump... | reverse complement strand
GACTCGGTCATGGACGTAGAGATAGCCGTCCTCGTCCAGATAACCGGCATCGCCGGTGCGCAGCCAGCCGTCATCGCCGATCGTCGCCCGCGTCGCCTCGTCCAGGTTCCAATACCCCTTCATGTTGGCCGGCGACCGGGTCGCGATCTCGCCGACCTCGCGCACGCCCAGCGGCCGGCCGTCATCGCCCAGGATCGCGATCTCGACCCCCGGCAGCGCCTTGCCCGCGCCGCGCATGCGTTCGTTGCCGGCGGGGTCGTGATCCTCGGCCGCCAGGGCCACGACGGTGCCGGTCGTCTCGGTCATGCCATACATCTGCACGAACCCGCAGCCGAACACGTCCATGCATTCGCGCAGCAGCGGCAGCGGGATCGGCGAAGCGCCGTACATCATGTAGCGCAGGCAGGAATAATCGACGTCGCGGGCGCCGGGCAGGCGCACGACGATCTGCATCGCCGCCGGCACGATGAACATCTTGGTGATGCGCCAGTCGGTGATGAAACCGAGAACCTGGCGCGGGTCGAATTCGCGGGCGATCACGTTGAAGGCGCCGTGATAGGCCCCCATGACCGCCCAGCCGGTACCGCCGATATGGAAACACGGCATGGCGACCAGGCTGACGTCGCTGTCGTCCCAGCGGTTCCAGACGGTGCCGGCCGCCGCCTGCAGCTTGCGTAGCTCGATGAAGTTGCGATGGGTCAGCACCGCGCCCTTGGGATTGCCCGTGGTGCCCGAGGTATAAAGCTGCACCGCCCCGTCATCCTGGTCCAGCGCCAGCATCGGGTCTTCGGCCGGATGGGCGTCGCGCCAGGCGGCGTACAGCCGGCCGGCATAGGGCGTTTCCATGCCGATGATGTCGGCGCCATCCTCGGCCCGCACGAAACCCTGAACCGTATCGACGAATTCCGGGCCGACGAACAGCAGCCTGGCCTGGGCGTCCTGGACGATATAGGCAACCTCGCGCGGGGCCAGGCGCCAGTTGACCGGCACCATGACGACACCCGCCTTGGCCGCGCCCCACAGCAGTTCGTAATAAAGGTCGGTGTTCTTGCCGAGATGGGCGATACGCTCGCCCGGCTTGATGCCCGCCGCGATCAGCGCGCGCGCCACCCGGCTGGCGCCGGCATCGAGTTCGGCATAGGTGGTGCGCCGCCCCTCGAAGAACATGGCGGGCGCATCGGGCCGGGTGCGGCCATGGAAACGCGTGATGTCGGCGAGCGTCATGATCTCGTCATGCAGACCCATCGGCCTCGTTCCCTCCCGTCGGGCGGCCATGGCGGCCGGCCTCGTTTCTTGTCGATGCGCATCGTAGCATCATGTTGTCGGTTCGCCAGCATGGCGCCGCCTTGACATTTTTACATGATGATCATCATATAAAAGATGACGACCATCATCCGATCAAGGACGACTGCGATGCGATACAGGATCTTCGGCCGGCGCACCGGCCTGCGTGTTTCCGCCCTGGCACTGGGCACCGGCAATTTCGGCACCGGCTGGGGCCATGGCGCCGATCGCGACGAAGCGCGGCGGATGTTCGACGGTTACGTCGAGGCGGGCGGCAATTTCATCGACACCGCCAACGGCTATCAGTTCGGCCAGTCCGAGCAGATGGTGGGCGAATTCATCGCCGCCGATCGCGACCATTTCATCCTGGCCACCAAGTACACGCTGGGGACCGATCCCGGCGCCGGTATCAGCCAGACCGGCAACAACCGCAAGAATATGATCGGTTCGGTCGAGGCCAGCCTGCGCCGGCTGAACACCGACTGCATCGATCTGTACTGGGCGCATATGGACGACGGCATGACGCCGATGGACGAAATCCTGCGCGGTTTCGACGATCTGGTGCGGTCGGGCAAGATCCTCTATGCCGGGCTGTCGAACTTTCCGGCCTGGCGCGTGGCCCGCGCCGACCTGGCCGCCGAGTTGCGCAACCAGGTGCCGATCGCCGGCATCCAGGTCGAATACAGCCTGGCCGAACGCACCGCCGACCGCGAACTGCTGCCGATGGCCGAGGCGCTGGGCCTGGGCGCCACCCTATGGTCGCCGCTGGGGGGCGGCTTCCTGACCGGCAAATACCGCAACAGCGACGAAGGCCGGCTGACCGGGCTGGGCATGCTGGTCCATTCGGAAAAGACCGCGCGTGAAACCGCGATCCTCGACACCGTGCTGGCAGTGGCGGCGGAAACCGAACGGCCTGCGGCCCATGTCGCCATCGCCTGGGCGATGCACAAGGCCGCGACCTCGACCACCGCCCTGATCCCGATCCTGGGGCCGCGCACGCGCGCGCAGTTCGACGGCACGCTGGGTGCGCTGGACCTGGTACTGACCGGCGATCAGATCGCCCGCCTCGACGCGGTCAGTGCGGTACCCCTCGGCGTGCCGCACGAACAGCTGGCGCAAAACGTCGCGCGCTATACCGGCGGCAGGAACGACCTGATCGATCGTTCGCCGCTGCCGGTCCGCTGACGATCGCGGGGTTATTCGCGCGTCTCGGTCGAGAACACCTTCTGCGCCACCTGCCAGCGCCCGTCGATCTTCAAGAAGGACAGCTGGTCGGTGAAATAGCGCGGCGGGATCTGGCAGGCCACCTTGGCGAAGGCCATGGTCGGGCTGGCGATGTCGATCTGCAGGATGCGATCGCCGCGCGCCAGCCCGCGGCCGCGCGGCGACGGCCGGGTGCGGACCCCTTCGAGCCAGGCGTCGCGCGTGACTGCCACCAGCTGGCCATCGACCGACTGGGTCAGGCTCGAGGTCGGGTGGAACACGCTGGCCAGCTTGTCGGCATCGCCTTCGTACAGACCGTCGAGATAGGTGTTCACAGCGGCTTCGACCGCTTCCATGTCGCTCATCGTTTCCTCCACGTCACGGCCTTTCCCATCGCCCGCTGACGCCGGAGCGAAACAGGCAATCGATCAGCCGCAGGTTCCATACGGCATCCTCGATGGTGAAATCGAGTGCCGCTTCGCCGCGTATCACGCGCGAAAACGCATCGCCTTGCAACGTGTATTGATCGCAGGGCGGCAGATCCTCGATCACCAGCCCGCCGCCCTTCAGGTCACGGCCATCGTCGATGCGGATGCGCGACGGCGCCATCGGATCGGCATTGAACGGCAGGTCGACCTCGATCCGTCCGTCGGTGCCCACGACGGTGACGCGCTGATGGGCACTGGCCTGGGTCGAACAGGTGAAAGTCAGATGGCGCCCGCCAGGGAATTCGACCAGCCCCGAGGTCAGGCGGTCGATGCCGGTCGCCGGATCGCGGTCGATGGCGGCGACCATCCGTTCGGGTTCGTCGGCAAACAGGTAGCGGGCCGTCACCAGCGCGTAGCAGCCGATGTCATACAGCGCCCCGCCGCCGATATCGGCCTGGTTGCGGATATTGGCGGGGTCGTCGTTGTAATAGGAAAAGAAGGTCTGGATCGCCCTGACCCGGCCGATGCGCCCTTCATGCACCAGGGCGCGGGCGCGTTGCCATTGCGGATGGTGGCGGACCATGAACGCCTCGGCCACCTCGCGCCCCGAATGATCGCGCGCCGTGATCAGTTGCCGCGCCTCGTCGGCGGTCAGGGCGACGGGCTTCTCGCACAGCACATGCTTGCCCGCCTGCATCGCCTTGACCGCCCAGGGCACGTGCAGATGGTTGGGCAGCGGGATGTAGACCGCCTCGATCTCGGGGTCGGCCAGCAGCGCTTCGTAGCTGCCGTAGGATTTGGGGATGCCAAGGCTTGCCGCCGCCGCGGCCGCACGCCCGGCATCGCGCGAGGCGATGGCGGCGACGTGCGACAACGTTCCCTGCTGCATCGCCGGGATCACCTTGGCCGTGGCGATCTTGGCGACACCCAGTACACCCCAGGCGACCGGTCTGGTCATGGCGTTCTCCTCCGGCATGGTCTGCGCCAGTGTCGCGCAGGCCACGCCGAAGGGAAAGCCCCCGAGGATCAGGCGGTGCCCGGGATCAGGCGATGCCCGGCACCGGGTAGCGGCGGCACAGGTCGCGTACGTCGGCGGCAATGCGCGCCAGCCCGTCTTCATCCCGCGGATGGCGCAGGGCATCGACGATCCAGCCCGCGATCCTGGCCATGTCGGCCTGATCCATGCCGCGCGTGGTGCAGGCCGGCGTGCCCAGCCGCAGGCCCGACGGGGCCAGCGGCGGGCGCGGATCGTCGGGGATCACCTGCTTGTTGGTGGTGATGCCGATGCGGTCCATCACCCGTTCGGCCTCGCGCCCGTCCAGGCCGAAGCTGAGGACCGTGTCGATCACCAGCAGATGGTTGTCGGTGCCGCCGGTGACCAGGGCGACGTCGGACGCGGTCAGCCCGGCGGCCAGGGCGCGGGCATTGGCCAGGACCTGGGCGGCATAGTCGCGGAACTCGGGCTCGGCCGCCTTGCGGAAGGTGATCGCGGCGCCGGCCACATTGTTCATGTGCGGCCCGCCCTGCAGCCCGGGAAAGACCGAGGCGTCGATCGCCTTCGCATGCTCCTTGCGGCACAGGATCAGCCCGCCGCGCGGGCCGCGCAACGTCTTGTGCGTCGTGGTCGTGACGATGTCGAAGCCGGCATCGACGGGGTTGCGCATCACCCCGCCCGCCACCAGTCCGCCGATATGGGCGATGTCGGCCATGGTCATCGCGCCGACCTCGTCGGCGATCGACTTGAAGGCGGCATAGTCGTAGTCGCGCGGATAGGAAGAATAACCGCACAGCAGGATGCGCGGCCGGGTTTCCCGCGCGATGTCGCGCAACTGGTCGAAATCGATCGCGCCCTGCCGATTCGCCGACGTCTTGTAGCGCACGAAATTGAAGACGCGGCCCATATGCGAGACCGGGGCGCCATGGGTCAGGTGCCCGCCATGCGACAGGTCCATGGCCAGGATGGTGTCGCCGGGCTTGAGGAAGGCGAAATAGGCCGCCTGGTTCATCGGCGAACCCGACAGCGGCTGAACGTTGGCATGCTCGGCCCGGAACAGGGCGCAGGCGCGTTCGCGCGCCGTCTCCTCGATGGCGTCGGTATATTCCTGGCCACCGTAATAACGCCGGCCGGGATACCCTTCGGCATATTTGTTGGTCAGCACCGACCCCAGCGCCATCAGCACCTCGGGGTAGGTATAGTTTTCCGACGGGATCATCTCGACGCCGGCGCGCTGACGATCCTCCTCGCCCGCGATCGCCTGGAAGATGGCGGGGTCATAGGATGCAAGCTGGCTGCGGTAGCTGTCCATCATTGGGCACTCCATCAGATAGACGGATGGACCGACATGAAGTCGGCTGCCCAGGCGATCGGCGTCTGATACCCCGCTTTCCCTCGTGGTTGTCCACTCGAAATCGCCAGTTCGGCGGGGGTCCCCGCGCAAAGATCGTGTCGTTGCGCGGGGCTATGTGTCGGAACCTTAGACCGGAATGTCGCGTCCGTTCAATAGGCGCATTCGGTGAAGATCGGGTCGATCTCGCCGCCCCATTCCTTGTGATAGCGATCGAGCAGGTCTTCGGCCGGCGTCTTGCCGGTCTCGACCACCTGGCGCAGCCGCTGCAGGAACAGGGTTTCGTTGTCGCCCGACGAATTGCGCCGGTCGCGCGCGGCCAGCCCCGCAGCGGCGATGTCGAGGACGCGTCCGGCCAGCGTGCGCACATCGGTGTCGCGCAGCCGCGCCTTCAACCCTTCGCGCGGCACGGCATTGCGCAGGGCCAGCACCTCTTCGTGGCGCCAGTCCTTGACCATGTCCCAGGCGGCATCCAGCGCGCCCTGGTCGTACAGCAGCCCGACCCACAGCGCGGGCAGCGCACAAAGCCCCGCCCAGCCCCCGGTATCGGCGCCGCGCATCTCCAGATAGGATTTCAGGCGCACCTCGGGGAAGGCCGTGGTGACGTGGTCGGCCCAGTCCTTGATCGTCGGCACCGCGCCGGGCAGCGCCGGCAGGCGGCCGTCCAGGAAGTCGCGGAACGACTGGCCCGAGGCGTCGATGTAGCGGCCGTCGCGATGGACGAAGTACATCGGCACGTCCAGCAGGTAGTCGACATAACGTTCGAAGCCGAACCCGTCCTCGAAGGCGAAGGCCGGCACGCCCGAACGCTGGTTGTCGGTATCGGTCCAGATCTGGCTGCGATAGCTCAAGAACCCGTTCGGCTTGCCCTCGGTGAAGGGCGAGCGGGCGAACAAGGCGGTCGCGATCGGCTGCAGGGCCAGGCTGACGCGGAACTTGCGCACCATGTCGGCCTCGGACGAGAAGTCGAGATTGGCCTGCACCGTGCAGGTGCGGAACATCATGTCCAGGCCCAGCGACCCGACCTTGGGCATATAGGCCTTCATGATGGCGTAACGGCCCTTGGGCATCACGGGGATGTCCTCGCGCCGCCATTTCGGGTTGAAGCCGACGCCCAGCACGCCGATGTTCAGCTCCTGTCCGATCTCCTTGACCTGGCGCAGATGAGTGTTCACCTCGTCGCAGGTCTGGTGGATGGTCTCGAGCGGCGCGCCCGACAGCTCCAGCTGGCCGCCCGGCTCCAGGCTGACCGACTGGCCGTCCAGGGTCAGGGCGATCAGCTTGTCGTTCTCGTAATAAGGCTGCCAGCCGTAACGCTGCAGCGCGGTCAGCACCGCCTCGATCCCGCGCGGGCCGTCATAGGGCAGCGGGCGCAGGTCATCCAGGGTATAGGCGAATTTCTCGTGCTCGGTACCGACCCGCCATTCCGCCGCGGGCCTGGAGCCGCGCGACAGATATTCGACAAGCTGGCGACGCTCGGTAATCGGCGTCGCGGGCGCGGACGCAGGACCCGACATGCTACCCCCCAAAAGGCACTAAAGCCTTGCGAAACAAGGAACAACCGGGCCGCCTACCACCCCCCGGGGATTGCCCCCGGGCCGGCACCGGTCGAATTGGTACAGGCTATATAGGAGGCTACGCCCTTAATGCTAGTCCGTTCGCCAGTCCCCCAGGACGCCCTGGAACAGGCTGAGGGCGGCGATCGCCGCGGTATCGGCGCGCAGCAGGCGGGGCCCCAGGCCCACGGCCAGAACGCCGGGATGGGCGCGCAGCCGCGCCATCTCGTCGGGTGCGAAACCGCCTTCCGGCCCGATCAGCACCGCCCAGGGCTGGCCCGCGGCGCCGGTGGCGGCCAGCGCCGCGGCGGCCGGGGGCGCGTTACGGCTTTCATCGCAGAACATCAGCCGCCGCCCGGCCGGCCAGCGGTCCAGCAGGCGATCGAGCGTCACGGCATCCCGCACCTCGGGCACGCACAGGCGGTCGCATTGCTCGGCCGCCTCGCGCGCGTTGGCGGCCAGGCGGTCGCCGTTGACCCGGGCGACGATGGTGCGCCGGGTGATGACCGGCTGGATGACGGCGACGCCAAGCTCGGTCGCCTTTTCCGCGACGAAGTCGATTCGCGCCCGCTTGATCGGCGCAAAACACAGCCACAGATCGGGTTCCGCGACCTGCGGCCGCAGGCGGTCGGCGACGATCAGCCGGCATTTCTTGCGCGACACCGCCCGCAGCCGCGCCCGCCATTCGCCGTCGCGGCCGTTGAACACGGCGACGTCGTCGTCCTGGCCCAGGCGCAGCACGGTCATCAGGTAATGGGCCTGGCCCTCGTCGGGCTCGATATCGGCCCCAGGGCATAGATCGTCGGGCACGAACAGGCGCTTGGCGGGAATCGGATCGTCTTCGGCCATGGTCCAGGTTGCAGCTAGCGAGTCGAGGGGCTAAGAGCTTAGCCCATGACGCCGCCCGACAGCACCGTCGCCGATGCCCGCCGGGGCAATTGGGTCGACGCCTACGCCCCGGCCTGGACCCGGCCCTATCTGCGGCTGTCGCGTGCCGACCGGCCGATCGGGACATGGCTGCTGCTGCTGCCGTGCTGGTGGTCGGTGGCGATGGCGGCGCAGCCCGGGTCGCTGCCCGATCTGTGGCTGATCGTGCTGTTCGGCATCGGCGCCCTGGCCATGCGCGGCGCCGGCTGCACCTTCAACGACCTGGTCGACCGCGATTTCGACGGCCGGGTCGAACGCACGCGCTCGCGACCCCTGCCCTCGGGCCAGGTGACGCCGGCGCAGGCCTTGGCCTGGCTGGTGATCCAGGCGCTGATCGGCCTGGGCGTGCTGCTGCAGATGGGCGGGCTTGCCATCATGCTGGGCGTCGCCTCGCTCGGGCTGATCGCGATCTATCCGTTCATGAAACGCGTGACCTGGTGGCCGCAGTTCTTTCTGGGCCTGGCCTTCAACTGGGGCGCGCTGATGGGCGAGGCGGCAGCGGCCGGCCGGGTCAGCGCCGCCGCGATCGTCATGTACGGCGCAGGCATCCTGTGGACGCTGGGCTACGACACGGTCTATGCCCATCAGGACAAGGAGGACGACGCGCTGATCGGCGTCAAGTCGACCGCGCGGCTGTTCGGCGCGCGCAGCCGCATCGTCCTGTTCCGCTTCTACGCCGGCATGATGCTGGCCATGCTGGCGGTCGGTCCGCTGGCCGACCTGGCCTGGCCCTATTACCTGGGCCTGACGATCGCCGCCTTCATGCTGTATCGCCAGAACGCGACGCTCGATTTCGATGACGGGGCGGCCTGCCTGGTCGCCTTCCGCGCCCATCGCGACATCGGCCTGGTGATCCTGGCCGGCTTTGTCGGCGCGCGCCTCGCCGGTTGAATTGTTTCCCGCACCACTGTTCAATATGCCGGACAGCGGGGTGGCGATTCATGACATCAACGGCGCGCGAGGAAGACGCCCGTCCACGTTTCGGGCGTATCGAGCGGCGCCTGATCGCCGGCGCCCTGGTGCTGGGCGCGCTGATCGTGGCGCTGGCCGGCGGCGCCTGGTATGCCGCCCAGGCCAATATCGACCATGCCAGGCAGCGTTATGAACGCAATCTGCGGCCGCTGCTGGCGCTGAAGCGCCTGTCGGATTTCTATGCGATCAAGGTGGTCGGCGTCGCCGGCATGGCGGCATCGCGCGTGATCGAGACGCCTGACGCACTGCGTCAGTTGACCCAGGCACGCGCCGAGGCGGACGGCATCTGGCCCGCCTATCTGGCAGCGGCGACCGAGCCGGCCGAACGCGACCTGATCGCCGGTTTCGAGGCGCGGCGGCACGAGGCCGACGCGCTGGTTGCCGACCTGGTCGCGGCGCTGCAGGTCGGGGACGAGGCGATCCCGACCCTGAAACTGCTGGTCGAGGCGCGGTTGCGGGCAACGATCGACCCGGTGCTGGCCGATCTGGACCGCCTGGTCGCCTTCCAGATCGCCGCGGTCGAGCGCGACCAGCACGACCTGGAACGCGACGGCACGCGCCAGTCGCTGGCCTACGCGGCGGCGCTGGTCGTGGGGCTGCTGGTCGCAGGCGCCGTCATCCTGTTGTCGCATCTGTCGATCGGCCGGCCGCTGACCCGGCTGACCGCGGGCATGCGCGGCCTGGTCGCCGGCGACCTGGATGCCCCCGTGCCCGACACCGACCGCCGCGACGAAATCGGCGAGATGGCCCGGGCGCTGGCCGTGTTCCAGGGCAATGCCGTCGAACTGGTCCGCGCCAAGACCGCGGCCGAGGCGACGCGACGCGAGGCCGAGCTGTCGTCGGAATGGCTGGAACTGGCCAACCAGGAACTGGAGGACGAACGGCGCCGGGTCGAGGAGGCGAAGCGTCAGGCTGAATTGTCGTCCGACTGGCTGGAACTGGCCAACGAGGAACTGGACGCCGAGCGCGCCCGCGTCGAGGAAGCCAGGCGCCAGGCCGAACTGTCGTCGGACTGGCTGGAACTGGCCAACGAGGAGCTGGAGGCCGAGCGCGCGCGGGCCGATGCCGCGACCCAGGCCAAGTCATCCTTCCTGGCGATGATGAGCCACGAGATCCGCACGCCGATGAACGGCGTGATGGGCATGGCCGAACTGCTGGAACAGACCCCGCTGACCGAGGAACAGCAGGGCATGACCCGCATCATCACCCAGTCGGCCTCGGCCCTGCTGACCATCATCAACGACATCCTGGATTTCTCCAAGATCGAGGCCGGCAAGCTCGATATCGAGGCGGTGCCCTTCGCCCTGACCGAACTGGTCGAGGGTGCGGCCGAACTGATCGCCCCGCGCGCCGACGAAAAAGGCATCAAGCTGATCGTCGACATCGACCCCGACCTGGCCGACCAGCGCATCGGCGATCCGACGCGGCTGCGCCAGATCCTGCTGAACCTGGCCGGCAATGCGGTCAAGTTCACCGAAAAGGGCCATGTCCGCATCAGCGTGGCCGCCGTCAAGGTCAAGGCCGCGCCCCAGCTGAAATTCGCGATCAGCGATACCGGCATCGGCCTGACCGAGGAACAGCGCGCCAAATTGTTCCAGCCGTTCGCCCAGGCCGATTCGTCGACGTCGCGCCGTTTCGGCGGCACGGGGCTGGGGCTGTCGATCTGCCGGCGGCTGGCCGAACTGATGGGCGGCGAGGTCGGCGCCGATTCGGTCGCGGGCCAGGGATCGACCTTCTGGGCCACGCTGCCCTTGCCCGTCGCCGACCCGGCGCGGCTGGAACCCGACGTCGCCATCGCCGACCTGACCGTGCTGGCCGTGGCCTCGGACGACGCGGCCGCGCGGGCCGGGCTGTGGCACCATCTGGCCGCGGCCGGCATCGGGTCGGTGACCTGGGCAACACCGGCCGAACTGCCCGACGACATCGACGAGGATGCCTGCGTGGTGGTGCTGGCCGACGACATGGCCGGGCTGATCGCGGCCGAGGCGCTGGTCCATCGGGGCGGCCTGCGGCTGGTGCTGGTCGCCTCGCGCCTGGCGGTGTCGTCGCTGGACAACGCCTTGCGCCGGGGGGCCGCCGCGACGCTGACCACCCCGCCCCAGCGCCGCCGCCTGTGGCGCGCGATCGCCGTGGCCGCCGGCCGCGCCGCGCCCGAGGCCCAGGCGACGACGGGCGCCGAACGCTACATGCCCCCGCCGGTCGAGGAGGCGCGCGCCGCAGGCGCGCTGGTCCTGGTGGCCGAGGACAACAAGACCAACCAGATCGTCATCGGCCGCATCCTGGACCGGCTGGGATATGCCTGCGAAATGGGCGATGACGGGCGCCAGGCGCTGGAACTGTACGGCCAGGGCGGCTACGGCATGCTGCTGACCGATTTCCACATGCCGGTCATGGACGGCTTCGAGCTGACCGCCGCCATCCGCGGCGCCGAAACGCCGGACGGCTTTCGCCTGCCGATCGTGGCGCTGACCGCGGACGCCCTGCCCGGCACGGCCCAGCGCTGCCGCGATGCAGGCATGGATGCCTATCTGACCAAGCCGGTCGAACTGAAGGCCCTGACCGCCCTGCTGGAACAGTACCTGCCCCAGGCGGCATATCTGCGCCAGCCCTGGGTCGAGGCGCCGGCGGCGGCCGCGGTTCCTGCCTATGACATCGACCCGGCGGTGCTGGATCTGGACCAGGTCGCCGAAACCTTCGGCGGCATCAACGCCGATGCCATCGCCTTTCTGTCCGGGTTCGCCGCCGATCTCGGGCGCCTGGTGGCCGAGGTGCAGGCGCCTTGCGCCGCCCGCGACCTGGCCCAGGCCCGCCATGCGGCCCATGCGCTGAAGGGGGCGGCGCGGTCCAGCGGTGCAGGCCGGCTGGGGCAGATCGCGTCCGACATCCAGGATTGCCTGGATGCCGGCGACGGCGACACCGCCGACCTGCTGGCCGGCATGCTGCCCGAAACGGCCGACGAGCTTGCGGCGGCCGTCGCGGTTCTGTCAGGATCGCCCCCGCCATGAACGATACCCGCTACGCCCGCCATACCATCGCCGTCATCGAGGACGAAAGCCACACCCGCGCCATCATCCGCGGGCTGTTGCGGCAATTGGGCGTACGCTCGATCGTCGAGGCCGCCGACGGCAGCGTCGGCCTGAAGGAAGTGATCCGCAGCCGGCCGTCGGTCGTGCTGTGCGACATCCACATGGAACCGGTCGACGGCCTGACCTTCGTCTTCAACCTGCGGCATTTCGCGGTGCCGGCGATCGCCAGGATCCCGGTGATCATGCTGACCGCGGACGCCCAACGCGAAACCGTCGAGGCCGCCCGCGATTCGCAGATCAACGGCTACATCGTCAAGCCGGTCAGCCTGGCGATGATGAAGCAGCGCCTGGACAAGGTGCTGGGCTTCACTTGAGCCAGCGGGTGAAGAACGAGACCATGTCGGCCGAGAACTGCTGGGGCTGATCGCCGGTCGAACCGACCTTGGCCCCGCGGCTCATGAACGGCATTGCCGCACGCTGCCAGTAGGCATCGTTGGCGCCGGGCACCTTCTGGTCGACATAGACGTCCCAGAACACGCCCTTGTCGTCCATATAGGCGATCGGCGCATCCAGCGCCTTCATCGCGTCGGGCAGGGTCTGGACCGGGCGCCCTTCCTGGTCGAAGCCGTGGACGGCATTGGCGAACAGCCGGATGGACACCCGCTCGGACCCCTGCATCATCGCGCCGGCCTGGGCCTGGCACTGGATCGGCGACACCCAGTCGTCGTTGGCGCCGACCAGGAAACGGACGGCGGTCAGGCCGGGCTGGGGCTTGCGGAACTGGTAGCCGCACCACGGATAGGCCGGCATCACGGCGGCCAGGTGGTTGCCCGGGCCCAACACGGCGGATGCGACCGGCGCCTCGGCCGCCAGCGCCACCGCATGGCCGCCGCGGCTGTAGCCGATGGCGCCGATGCGCGACGGCTCGATCTCGGGCAGGGCGGCCAGCGCCTTGGCCGCGGCCAGCACGTCATAGGCGCTTTCGGCAAACGACATCTGGCCCTGGTCGGCGATGGTATTGGCGATGCCGCGGCCGCCGAAGGGATCCAGCAGCAGCGCACCGATCCCGGCCGAGGTCAGATGCTGGGCGTGGCGGATCTGCTGGGCATTGACGCCGCCCGAACCCGGCACGATGACGACAACGGGAAACCGCGGCGTGCCCGGGGGCAGGAACAGCTTGGCATCCAGGGTGACCGCCTGGCCGTGCCGGCCGGCGATGATGTCCTCGTAGGTGAAGGGACGCGCGCTGGGCACCTTCATCGCGGTGCCGATGACACCGTTGGCCAGCACGATCTGCCGTTCGGCGAAAGGCACCGTCGCCGCGGTCTGCGCGGCAGCCGGGGGCCCGATCAGCGCCGCCGCCAGCATTGCCGCCGCCGCCATCCGCCACTTGCCTGCGATCATGTCGTGTCCTCCGCAATCATGTACCAGGCGGCGACACTACCTTATTCGGCCGGCGGCAGCACCACCCTGACCGTCGTGCCGCCCCCGGGGCTGGCCTCGATCTCCAGCCGGCCGCCCAGCCGGGCGACCATCCGCCGGACCAGCCGGAAACCGAATCCGGCGCCGCTTTCGCCATGGGTGCCGCGGCGCGAGGCGACGGTGCCGCCCTCGCCGGACATCAGCCGGTCGGCCAGGGCCGGGTCGATGCCGACCCCTGAATCGCGCACCGCAATGACGACGCCCTGCGTTTCGCAGGCCGCCCCCAGGGCCACGCGGCCGCCGGGCGGCGTGAATTTCAGCGCGTTGCCGATCAGGTTGCGCAGGACCGTGTCGAGCATCAGCCGGTCGGTCCTGACACTGCCCGCCACCGGTCCCGCCAGCAGCAGCACCCGCTTGCGCCGGGCCGGGGCCTCGAACGGCCGCAGCGCCTCGGCCACCAGCGACGGCAGATTGATGTCGACGGGGTTGGGCGCCGCATCCGCCGACCGGGCCCAGTCCAGCAGATTGGCCAGCAGCGCCTCGCCCTGGGCCGCCGCCTCGCGCAGCGATTCGGTCTGGGTGATCAGTTCGGCCGGCTCCAGCCGGCCGCGTTCCAGCGCCACCAGATCGGCAAAGGCCGATACCGGGCTGAGCAGCCCGCGCAGGTCGTGGCCGATGATCTCGATCAGTTCATCCTTGTGGCGGTTCAGCCGGGCCAGTTCGGCCTGGCCGGCGGTGGCCGCGGCCTGGGCCGTCTTGGCCGCCGACATGTCGCCCAGCACGCTGAGCATCAGGGCCGTGCCGTCCTCGGCCTCGAACATCGCCGAGGTCCATTCGACCGACAGGGTCGCACCGTCGCCGGCCAGGACGGTCCATTCCTCGGGCGCCGCGGTACCCCCGGCCGCGAAGCGGCCGCGATAGACCCGCAACGCCGCCTCGCGCGCCGCCGGCGGCAGTACGGCGGTGATCTGACGGCCGATCAGCGCGGCGCAATCGCGCCGCAGCAGCCGGCAATAGCCGTCGGATACCGCGACATAACGCGCATCGGCATCGGTCACGCAATACCCGCCGGGCAGGGCGCGTTCCAGCGCACCGGCCAGGGCGTCGATCGTCCATCGCGGAATGGCGATCGCCGGGCGGGAATTCGTCGTCACGTCACGCGGTCTCCTGGTTGCAGCGGCAACGGGCCCCACTATAGTGATGCGATGGTCAGCCGCGCAAAGCTCTCGGTCGATGATATCCGACACATCTACGACAATTTCACCGCGTCCATCACGCGGTACGATTGCGGTCGTCGCTGCGCGCCGCTGAACGGCGGCGAGCCGGTCTGCTGTTCGACCAAGAACGCCGTGCCGGTGGTGCATCGCCCGGAATGGGACCTGCTGCGCAGCCGCACCGACCTGTGGTCCAAGTTCAAGCCCTATGACGACGCGACGCGCCGGATCGTGCGCGAGATGTCGACGGCCTGCGCCGCCATCGAATGCAAGGGCGCAGGCTTCTGCGAACGCGACAATCGCACCATCGCCTGCCGCGCCTTTCCGTTCTATCCCTACATCACCGGCGACAAGCGGTTCGTCGGCCTGGGCCATTACTGGAATTTCGAGGATCGCTGCTGGATGATCTCGCATCCGGAACTGGTCACGCCGGAATTCGTTGCCGGCTTCGTGGAAGCCTTCGAATATGTCTTCAGCCGCGACGACGACGAGTTCGACGTGATGGCCAGGCAGTCGGCGACGGCGCGGCGGCGCCACAGCCGGATGGGCATTCCCTTTCCCGTGATCGGGCGCGACGGCGGCTTCTTCCTGGTCAAGCCCGGCGACCCGACGCTGCATCCCGCCGACATCGCCCGGTTCAAACCCTACCCGACCTATCGCAGCAAGCGCGCCTATGCCGAGGCCTGCCGCCACTGGGGTTACGAACCGCCGGCCGAAATCGACATCTTCTGAGCGCCATGCCGCCGGATTACCAGACCGGGGCCCGCGCCTACGAGGCGGCCGACTATGCGACCGCCGCCGCGATCTGGCAGCAACTGGCCGAACAGGGCCACATGGTGGCCCAGAAAAGCCTGGCGGTGATCTATGCCAAGGGCCTGGGCACGCCGGTCGACGACGTCCGCGCCGCCCACTGGTACGGCAAGGCGGCGGCCCAGGGCCATGCGGTCGCGCAACTGCGCCTGGCCATCGCCTACACCTTCGGCGCCGGCGTGCCGCGCGACCTGGTGCGCGCCTATGTCTGGCTGGCCCATGCCAATGCGCGTTTTCCGCCGGGCAAAAGCCGCACGAAATCGAACGAGTTGGGCGACCTCCTGGTCAAGATGATGTCGGCCGACGAACAGCGGACCGCGCTGGAACAGCTGGGCCGGCTGGCCGCGGCAGGCAAGCTGGTGCCGGTGTCGAACCCGCCGCGCCGCCTGGACATGGCCGACCCCGCCGGTTTCCGTGACACGGTCAACAAGTTCGTCGCCCGCACCAGGCTGCTGGGCGACACGCTGTTCGCCGGTTCGCTGCAGGTGCTGGGGCTGGACCAGGTCAAGGCGCAGGTCGGCGACGACTGGCCGCGGATGAAGGCCGACATCCTGTCGATCGTCGACGACGTGATCGAGAACAACCTGACCGACCTGGACCTGTATCTGCGCCTGAACGAGGAACGGGTGATCCTGCTGTTCGGGTCGTCCCTGAAACACGAGGCCGAGGCGCAGGCGCGGATCATTTCCAAGGAAATCGAGAACCTGCTGTCGGCGCTGGTGCCCAAGGAGATCGAGATCAACGTCTCGTCGATCACCGCCGCGATCGATCCGGTGTCGCATGGCGCCAGGCTGTTCGACCTGTCGGGCCTGGTCGCGATGGTCGACAAGGCGGCCGGTGCCGTCGAACACCAGGCCCGGGCCGAGGCCGCGGCGATCATCGCCCAGACCGATGCCGACACGCTGCTGTTCTGGCCGGTGGCGCAGCTGCGCAAGCGGCTGGTTTCGCTCTACCTGGCCCAGCTGATGCCGGCCCATCCGCGCGAACCCGGCACCAAGGAGGCCCAGCCCGGGCTGCTCGATGCCGAACTGGACCGCTATCTGCTGGAACTGGTCACCGTGCGCCTGCAGGAGGCCGGCAGCTACAGCAACAAGGCGATCGCCCTGGTGCCGGTGCATTACGAGACCCTGGCCAGCAAGGCGTTCCGGCAGCGCTATCTGGAAGCGGTCAACCGCCTGCCCGGCGCGGCCAGCCGGCGGCTGATGCTGTATCTGGTCGACATGCCCGACGGCGTGCCGCAGAACCGGCTGTTCCAGATCCTGTCGCCCGCCGCCAGGAAACTGCTGGGTTATGCGGTGCGGGTGGCGGGGCGCTTCCAGGATTTCGACCGGTTGCAGGGATCGAAGATCCCGCTGCTGGTCGTCGATGCCGAAAGCCTGGGCGGCGTCGGCCGCAACGAGATGAAGATGCTGGAAACCCTGGTGGCCAAGGCGCGCGCCGGCCGGCGCCGGGTGATGTTCACGGGTGTCGACCAGACCGACATCGCCATGGCGATCAAGCGCGCCGGCCCCGCCTATCTCGGCGGTCCGGCCCTGGCCCCGGCGTCAGACCGGTTCGGCCACGCCTATCGCGCGGCCTGAAGGCGCAGCCATCGGCCCCAGGGCAGCACGACGACGGCAAGACCGGCCAGGATCAGTGCCATGCCGCCCAGCCGCAGCCCCCCAAAGGTTTCGCCCAGCGCCAGATGTGCCGACAAAGTGCCGAACACCGGCACCAGCAACGAGAACGGCGCGACGGTCGCGGCCGGATAACGCTTCAGCAGCTGTGCCCACACGAAGAACCCGAACAGCGTCGTGGGTACGGCAAGGTACACGACCGCCGCCAGGGCCTCCCATCCCGCCCCGGCCAGCGCCGCCGCGATCGCCGCCGGACCTTCGATCCACAACGACAGCGCCAGCAGCGGCGCCGGCGGCACCAGGCTGAGCCAGACGACAGTGCGGAACATGTCGACCTGCCCCGCCCCGCGCAGCAACACATTGCCGACCGCCCAGCTGGCGGCCGAGGCCAGCACCAGCCCCAGACCCAGCGCCGTCAGGTCGCCGCCGATCGACAGCCCGATCAGACCGAGCCCCGCCCCCGCCACCGCCATGCCGGCCAACTGGCGGGCGGTGGGGCGTTCGCGCAACGCGATGCCGGCGAAGATCACCGTGAAGAATGCCTGCGACTGGATCGCGATCGATGCCAGGCCCGGCGGCAGGCCCGACGCCATGCCGGTAAACAGGAAGACGAACTGCCCGACGAACAGGAACAGCGCGATGGCGACCAGCCGGGCCGTGCCCACCGCCGGCCGCGGCACGACCAGCACCGGCAGTGCCGCGACGGCAAAACGCAGCACCGTCAGCAACAGCGGCGGAAAGTGATTGAGCCCGACGCGGATGACGACGAAATTGAATCCCCACACCGCCGTGACTGCGACGGCGGCCAGCACATGAACCGGCTTCACGACACTTCCTCCCGATGGCGATGACCAGCCGACTGCCCAATCTCGGTGCGCTGCAAGCCTTCGAGGCGGCGGCGCGCCATGCCAGTTTTGCCCGTGCCGCGGCCGAACTCGGCGTCACTGCCGCCGCGATCAGCCATCGGATCAAGGACCTGGAGCGCGAACTGGGCCGGCCCCTGTTCCAGCGTCTGAACCGTGCGGTGCGCCCGACGGCCGAGGGTCGCGCCCTGGCGGCCGCCCTGGCCGACGGACTTGCCCGCATCCGCGCCGGGGTCGACGATTTCCGCGGCCAGTCGCGCCGGCTGGCCCTGAACGTCGTGCCCAGCCTGGCGGCGAAATGGCTGGTGCCGCGGCTGGACCGCCTGGCCGGCCTCCATCCCGACATCGCCATCGTGCTGACCGCGACCGAAGGGTTGCATGCGCCGGGTTCGGAAGGCGCCGACATCGCGATCCGCTTTGGCGCCGGCCCCTATCCGGGGTTGGAAGACCATGTCCTGTTCCCGCTGACCCTGACCCCGGTCTGCACGCCGGCGCTGGCTTCCGGGCTGAGGACGCCGGCCGATCTGGCCGGGCGGGTGCTGCTGCACGATTCGCCCCGTCAGGTGGTCATGCCGGGCTGGCCGGAATGGCTGGCGCGCGCTGGTGTCGGCGCGAAGGTCGACGGCCATCGCGGCCCACGGTTCTCGGCCGGCAGCCTGACGGTGGAAGGGGCGCTGGCCGGCCAGGGCGTGGCACTGGGCATCGGCCCGTTCGTCATCGACGACATCCTGGCCGGCCGGCTGGTCGCGCCATTTCCGCTGATCCTGCGGGACAACAGCCTGGGATACCGCCTGTTGTGCCGCCCTGGTCACGGCGACGCCGCCATCGCCGGCTTCACTGCCTGGGCGCTGGCCGAGGCCGCGGCGACCGCGGCGCTGATCGATACTCGGATACATGGCGGCGACGATGCCGCCGGCCGGCGGACCCGGCAAACGAGAAGATCGTCAGCCCGCCTGAGAGAAACTAAGCCTCAATAGCCAAAGCCGCGGCTGATCGGGTTGCGCACGCCCTCGGCATAGTTCTGTGCCAGGAAGCGATAGGTTTCCTTGAACAGCTTGATGTGCTGGTCCTTGCGCACGACCTGGATCGGCGTCCAGGCCTTGATCATGTCGTCCCATTCCAGCAGCCGGCGATGCACGCCGTCGCGGATGTTGCGGATGAATTCGACGGTCGAGCGCGGCTCGCGCAGCAAGGTGATGATGTCGGTCATGCGCATATCAAGGCTTTTGAATGCCGTGTGGACATCGTTGATCGGCGCCTTGATCAACATCTGCATGCGCAGCAGTTCTTCGACCACGAAGGAGTCGCGCTTGTGCAGCTTGACGAATTCGTCGATCTTCTTCTGGATCGACAGCATGGTTTCGAAGAATTCCTTCAGCGCCTCGATATAGGCGGTTTCGCGGGCGATGTTCTTGACCCGGCCCATCACCTCGGTCTGCTGGTTGGCCGTAATTTCCAGGTCGTCGGCGATGCGCACGGCGGCCGCGCGCGCCTGTTCCTCGATATTGCCCTGCTCGATCAGGCGCAGCAGCGCCCCGATGTCGTCCAGCGGGATCGGCCGCCCCGTGATCCAGGACACCAGCCGGGCATAAAGCTTGGCCTCGGCCACCATCCGGTTGGTTTCCGACACTTTCCACGAGGCCGATCCGTCGAGGATTTCCTTGGGGATCGAATCGTTGGGGCGGATTTCCTTGACGTATTTCAGGCTCTGCTCGACCAGGCTGACCAGCTTGGCGTCGCCCGGAAACTGCTGCAGGTTGAATTCGCGCCGCAGCACGTTCAGCGGCACGCAGCCCATGTTGGCGCCCATCGGGAAATAGAACGCCGGTTCCTTGGTGTCCTTGGACATCGCAAAGACCGCGCCGGGCACGTTGAACATCTTGTTGTCGAAGACGAAATGCGTGGCCTGGCCGGGATTGGTGCCGCCGCCGGGGCCGATCAGGTCTTCGATGGAAACTTCCGCAGCCACTGTCCGTCCTCAGTTCCCACTGTCAGTTCACCGGCCTGGTCGGGACCTATCCCCTTGAGGGCCCACCATTCTTGTTCTGCGATCACGCACCGCCAGCAGGCTTTGTATGACCTGCCCCGGCGCCGATGGCAAGTGTGGCACAAATCCGCAGGAACGACGTAAGATCGCGCAATCGTCCTCAAGTTGTCGTATCCAGATCATGCCCTATGCGTCACTGCGCGAGTTCATTACGCGGCTCGAAAACTCCGGCCGCCTGGTGCGCGTTTCCGAACCGGTCTCCACCGTCCTGGAGATGACCGAAATCCAGACCAGGCTGCTGGCCGAACAGGGCCCGGCGGTGCTGTTCGAACGCCCGGTCATGGCCGACGGGCGGATCTCCGAGATCCCGGTCCTGGTCAACCTGTTCGGCACGGTCGAGCGGGTCGCCTGGGGCATGGACCGCGAACCCCACCAGTTGCGCGAAGTCGGCGAGACGCTGGCCTTCCTGCGCCAGCCCGAGCCGCCCGCGGGCTTTCGCGAAGCGATGGCCATGCTGCCGCTGGTCAAGACCGTGCTGTCGATGCCGCCCAGGACGGTCGGCCATGCGCCAGCCCAGGAAGTGGTCTGGCGCGGCGACGACATCGACCTGACGAAACTGCCGGTCCAGTCCTGCTGGCCCGGCGAACCCGCACCGCTGATCACCTGGCCGCTGGTCGTCACCCGCGGCCCCGGCCGGGGGCGCGAGGATGCGTTCAACCTGGGCATCTACCGGATGCAGGTGCTGGACCGCAATCGCTGCATCATGCGCTGGCTGCGCCATCGCGGCGGCGCCCAGCATCATCGCCGCTGGGGCGCCGAACGGCGCGAACCGCTGCCGGCCGCTGCCGTCATCGGCGCCGATCCCGGCACGATCCTGGCCGCCGTGACGCCGGTGCCCGACACGCTGTCCGAATACCAGTTCGCCGGCCTGTTGCGCGGCAAGAAGGTCGATCTGGTCGACTGCGTCAGCCAGCCGCTGAAGGTGCCGGCCGAGGCCGAGATCGTGCTGGAGGGCGAGGTCAGCCTGGACGATTACGCCGACGAAGGCCCCTATGGCGATCACACCGGCTATTACAATTCGGTCGAGAAATTCCCGGTCTTCACCGTCACCGCGGTGACGATGCGGCGCAAGCCGATCTATCTGTCGACCTTCACCGGCCGGCCGCCCGACGAACCCAGCGTGCTGGGCGAAGCGCTGAACGAAGTCTTCATCCCGCTGTTCCGCCAGCAATTCCCCGAAATCGTCGATTTCTGGCTGCCGCCCGAGGGGTGTTCGTACCGCATCGCCGTCGTGTCGATGAAGAAGGCCTATCCCGGCCACGCCAAGCGCGTGATGCTGGGTGTATGGTCCTATCTGCGCCAGTTCATGTACACGAAATGGGTGATCGTGGTCGATGACGACATCAACGCGCGCGACTGGAAGGATGTAATGTGGGCGATCTCGACCCGCATGGATCCGGCCCGCGACATCACCGTCATCGAAGGCACGCCGATCGATTATCTCGACTTCGCCTCGCCCGAATCGGGGCTGGGGTCCAAGATCGGGCTGGATGCCACCAACAAATGGCCGCCCGAGACCAAGCGCGAATGGGGCGAACAGATCCGCATGACCGACGACGTCATCCAGGCCGTGACCGAGAAATGGTCGCGGCTGGGCCTGCCCGGTTCGGGCAAGCCGATCTGGCGCTGACATGGCCGACCCCGCCGGCCATATCGACCGCGCCCTGCGGGCCGAGGCCTACAAGGGCCTGCAGCTTGCCGTAGCCTTGCGCGGCCTGGCCTGCCTCGTCGTCACCTGCTACCTGGTCTGGGAAATCGGCCCGGGCCGGGCCGTCCCCATCATCCTGATGCTGGCCGTGCTGATGGCGCTGGGCCTGGCCCAGCTGGCCGTCCGCACGCCGGAACGCGACCGCATGTGGCTGGCCGCGCTGTTCTCGGCCGTCGACGGCGCGGTCATCGTCGGCGGGCTGCTGGTCGCCGGGCATTTCGACCCGGTGGCGTTGCCGCCGCCGATGCGGCTGGGCTTCGACACCGTGCTGTTCCTGGCAGGTTTCATCGCGCTGTCGTCGCTGGGCAACGCGCCCGCTCTGGTGATCTGGAGCGGCGTCACCATGTCCCTGTCCTGGCTGGCCGGCTGGCTGTGGGTCGGCATGCAGCCGGGCGTCATCGTCGCCCCGATGCCGCATGTCTACAACCAGGCAGGCCAGGATCAGATCATCGCCGCCCTGACCAATCCCTGGATGCTGCTGCCGCCGGTGCCGCTGCGCCAGATCGAGGGGCTGCTGCTGATCACCGCGATCACCGCGACGGCCGCCTATCGCGCCCGCCGCATGGTGCGCCGCCAGGCCGAGGCCGACCGGGCCCGGCTGAACCTGTCGCGCTATTTTTCGCCGACCGTGGTCGAGGACCTGTCGGGCATGGACGATCCGTTCGGCGAGGCGCGCCAGCTCAGCGTCGCCGTGCTGTTCGCCGATCTGGTCGGTTTCACCCGCGCCACCGAGGGGCGCGACCCCCATCAGGTCATCGCCCTGGTGCGCGAGGTGCAGCGCGGCCTGGCGCGCGCCGTGTTCGCCTGCGGCGGCACGCTGGACAAGTTCCTGGGCGACGGGTTGATGGCCAGCTTCGGCACGCCGCGCCCCAGCGGGCACGAGGCGACCGACGCGCTGGCGGCCGCGCGCAGCATGCTGGTGGCGATGGCCGAACTGAACCAGGACCGCGTGCGCCGCGGCGAAGCGCCGATCCAGCTGTCGATCGGGCTGCATTTCGGCCCGGTGACGCTTGGCAATATCGGCGACGAGAACCGCATCGAATATACGGTCGTCGGCGAAACCGTGAACGTCGCCAGCCGCCTGGAGAAACTGACCCGCGAACATCACGCGGCGCTGATCGCGTCGGACGCCTTCGTCCGCCGCCTGACCGCCGAGGCGACGGTCGCCGACCTGACCACCATCGGCCTGGTCCGCCTGCCCGACCAGGCGATCCGCGGCCTGAACGCGCCGGTGGGGCTGTGGCTGATGGCGCGATGAGCGGGGCGGGCCCGCGCCGCGCCTTCGTCACCGGGGCCACGGGTTTCCTGGGCAAGCATCTGGTCGAACAATTGCTGGACCAGGGCTGGCAGGTCACGGCGCTGTACCGGCGCGACAGCGACCGGTCGTTCTATGGCGAACGCATCGTCACCTGGGCCGAGGGATCGCTGCAGGACCAGGCCAGCCTGGCGGCCGCGATGCCGGCGGGGGTCGACCGGGTGTTCCATGTCGCGGCCAACACGTCGGTCTGGGCGCGTGACGCCGAGATCCAGCGCCGGGTGAATGTCGAGGGCACACGCAACCTGCTGGCGGCCAGCCTGATCCGCGGTGCCGGACGGTTCGTCCATGTCTCGACCTGGAGCGTCTACGACCTGACCCGGCCCGAGGTCGACGAGGACACGCCCCAGACGGGGGGAAGTTCCTGGATCGGCTATTGCCGTACCAAATGGCAGGCCGAACAGGCGGTGCGCCTGGCGGCCGAGCGCGGCCTCGATGCCGTCATCGTCAACCCCGCCCATATCCTGGGACGCTACGACCAGGGCAACTGGGCACGCATGTTCACCATGGTCCAGGACGGACGCCTGCCCGGCATCCCCCCGGGATCGGGCAGTTTCGCCCATGCCGCGGCGGTGGCGGCGGCGATCATCGCGGCCGGCGACCGCGGCCGGCGTGGCCGCAACTACCTGCTGGGCGGGGCCGACCACAGTTTCCAGGAAGTGATTGCCGAGATCGGTTTCCGCCTGGGGGCCAAGGTGCCGGGCCGGGTGCTGCCGGCCGGCGTGCTGCGCACGGCCGCGCGCGTCCAGGCCCTGAAAGCCCGGCTGACCGGCCAGCGGCCCGAGCTGACGCCCGAGGCGGCCGACATGGTCTGCCACCGCACCCGCATCACCTCGACCCGCGCCATCGACGAACTGGGCTATCGCCCGGCGCCGCTCTACTACATGCTGGCAGACTGCCACGCCTGGCTGAAATCCGCCGGGCGGTTGCGCTGAGCCCGGTTCCGCCCCATATCTGGGGGCACACAGCCTTCGTCGCAGTCCAGCCCCGAGACGTCATGACCGAATCCCAGTCCCGCGCCGCCGCTACCCTCGAGCTTCTGTCCGACCTGATCCGCCGCGCGCGCGCCGCCGGCGCCGACCAGGCCGACGCGATCGCCTTCGAAAGCGTCTCCTACGGCGCCTCCTTCCGGATGGGCAAGCCCGAGGACATCGAGCGGTCGGAAACCGTCGACCTCGGCCTGCGGGTGCTGATCGGCAAGCGGCAATCCTTTGTCGCCGGCACCGACCGGCGGTCGGAAGCGCTCGACAAGGTGGTCGAGCGCGCGGTCGCCATGGCGAAACTGGCGCCCGAGGACAAGTTCTGCGGCCTGGCCGACCCGGCATTGCTGGCCAAGTCCTGGCCCGATCTGGACCTGGCCGACCCGGCCCCGCAACCGTCGATCGAAACCCTGATCGACGAAGCCCGCCTGATGGAAGAAGCAGCCCTTGCCGTGCCCGGCATCACCAATTCCGAGGGCGGCGGCGCCTCGGCCGGATCGGGCCTGGTGGCGCTGGCCACGTCGGACGGGTTTGCCGGCGCGTTCTTCGGCACCAACTACAGCCGCTCGGTCAGCGTCATCGCCGGCGAGGGCACGGGGATGGAACGCGACTACGATTTCTCGTCCAAGCGTTTCCGCGCCGAACTGGCAGATCCCGCAACGATCGGCCGGAATGCCGCCGACAAGGCGCTGGCGCGGCTGAACCCGCGCAAGGTGGCCAGCCAGACGGCAACCGTGGTCTATGATCCGCGCGTGTCGGGCTCGCTGGTCGGGCATCTGTCGGGGGCGATCAACGGCCAGTCGGTGGCCCGTGGCACCTCGTTCCTCAAGGATCGCATGGGCGAGCAGATCTTCCGCCCCGGCATCAACATCGTCGACGATCCCTTGCGCATCCGCGGCGCGCGTTCGCGGCCGTTCGACGGCGAAGGGGTCGCGACCCGGCGCCGGGTCCTGGTGGCCGATGGCCGGCTGGACGGCTGGCTGCTGGATACCGCGACCGGCCTGCAGCTGGGCCTGGCCACCCAGGGCAATGCCTCGCGCGGGGCCGGCGGCCCGCCGGGTCCCAGTGTCACCAACCTGTATCTCGAGGCCGGCGAGGTCGCGCCGGAAGACCTGATCGCCGACATCAAGTCGGGGTTGTATATTACCGAGCTGATCGGCATGGGGGTCAACGGCGTCACCGGCGATTACAGCCGCGGCGCCTCGGGATTCTGGATCGAGAACGGCAAGATCGCCTATCCGGTGTCGGAACTGACCATCGCCGGCAACCTCAAGGACATGTTCGCCCGGATGATCCCGGCCAGCGACCTGACCTTCCGCTATGGCACCGATGCCCCGACCATCCGCATCGACGACATGATGATCGCGGGCACATGAATCTGACTGCCGATCGCGACCTGCTGATGGCCGCGGCCCGCGACGGCGGGGCGCTGGCCCTGGCGCATTTCAAGGCCGGGGTGACCGCCTGGGACAAGATGCCGGACCATCCGGTATCGGAAGCCGACCTGGCGGTCGACCGCCTGCTGCATGAACGGCTGACGGGCACGCGGCCCGATTACGGCTGGCTGTCCGAGGAAAGCGTCGACGATCCGCGCCGGCTGAAATGCCGGCGGGTCTGGATCGTCGATCCGATCGACGGCACACGCGCCTTCGTCGCCCGCCGCCCGGAATTCAGCATCTGCGCCGCGCTGGTCGAGGACGGCGTGCCGGTGCTGGCCGCGGTGTTCAACCCGGCGACGGACGAATTCTTCGCCGCCGCGGCAGGCCAGGGCGCGACCCTGAATGGCCGGCCGATCCACGCCAGCCGCCGCGACGACCTGGCCAAGGCCCGGTTGCTGGCGTCCAAAAGCCGGCATTTCAAGACCGCGGCCTGGGAAGCGGCCGCCCCCGGCGCCAGCTTCTCCTATCGCAATTCGATCGCCTATCGCATGGCGCTGGTCGCCGCCGGCCGGTTCGAAACGGCAATTTCCCTGACCGAGAAGGCCGACTGGGACATCGCCGCCGCCGACCTGATCGTGCGCGAGGCGGGCGGCCAGGCGAGCACCACGACCGGCGCCGCCTTCCGCTTCAACCAGCCCCGCCCGATCCACCCGAACGTGATCACCTCGGGGCCCGGCGTGCACCACCAGATCCTGGGTCTGCTGGCCGAGGCGGCCTGAGCCCCCGCCTGGGTGAAATTCCCCATGGCATGACGCCGCATCCCGCTTCCACGGCTTGCAAGGGCCGGACGCTTCTGCCAGTTTTTGGACGGGGGTAGAAGACGAGGGGGAGATCGCACGCGATGGCCGACCAGCCCGGCATAATGCCGCGGGCGCTGAATCTGCCCGTGCTGGGACTCGTGACCGTGCTGTTGTCGGCGGCGATCGGCGCATCCTACGTCTATGTCGATCTGTCGCTGAACCGGATGGGCGCCTCGGCCACGGCCATCGGCCTCAATGCCGCGATGCCGGCGCTGGGCTGGTTCCTGGCCACCCCGTTCCTGCCCCTGCTGGTGCATCGGCGCGACACCCGCATCGTGCTGCTGGCCCTGCCCTGCCTGGCCGTCGCCGCGATGGCGGGGTTCGCCCTGACGACCGACCAGACGGCCTGGATGATCCTGCGCTTCGTCTTCGGCTCCAGCCTGGGGATCCTGTTCCGGCTGGTCGAATACTGGATCAGCGCCGCCTCGGGCCCCGACCGGCGGGCACGCAACATGGGCATTTATGCCGCGCTGTTCTGCGCCGGCGTCGCCATCGGGGCCGGCATCCTGCCGCTGGTCGGCCTGACCGGCTGGCCGCCGGTCCTGCTGATGATCGGCCTGATCGCGGCCGGCATGGCGGTAATGGCGACGCTGCGCCGGGGACCACCGGCGATTGCGACCCTGCCCCGCCGCCTGATGACCGGCTTTGCCGGGCCGGTGGCAATCGCTGTCATTGCCGCGGGCCTGATCGGCCTGTTCGAGGCGGTGCCCTATACCCTGATGCCGGTCTATGCCGTCCGCGTCGGCATGACCGAGGATTTCGCCGCGCTGACCACCAGCGCCTTCATGATCGGCCAGGTCCTGTTCCTGGTGCCGCTGGGCCTGCTGGCCGACCGGATCAACCGGGTCGCGGTGCTGGCCCTGGCCGGCATGGTCGGGCTGGTATCGACGGTGGCCCTGCCGGCCGCGATCGGCGACGCCGTCACCATGATCGCGATCATCCTGGTCTGGGGCGGGTTTGCCGGCAGCATCTATGCCGTCAGCCTGGCGATGCTGGCCGACCGGCTTGATGGCCCCGACCTGGCCGCGGCCAACGCTTCGTTCGGCACGCTTTATGCCGCCGGCGCCCTGGTCGGGCCGCCGCTGCACGGCCTGGTGATGGAATGGCACGACCCGCAGGGGCTGATGGCAAGTTCGGCCCTGCTGTTCGTCGCCCTGCTGGGCCTGATCGCCTGGCAGGCGATGCGCCTTGTGTTGCGCAACCAGGGGCGCCCGGCATGACCCGGCCCGGCCAGATCGTGACCGATGCGGTGGCGGACTTCACGGCCGCCACGACCAAGGACGAACTATGGGCGCTGCTGCACCACCATCTCGACCGTTTCGGGATCGGGCGCATCCTTTACGGCGCCGAGGCGACCCCCCAGGCCGGGCGCACGCATGACTTCATGCTGTCGTCCTACGATCCCGCCTTCCTCGCCGACAAGATCGACCAGGGCCTGTTCGAAACCGACGAATACGTCCGTGCCTCGCGTTTCGAGACCCAGCCGATCCTGTGGAGCGAGACCGAGCGCCTGCAGGACCTGCCCCCCGACGCGCGGCGTTCGCTGGACCTGGATTACGATTACCGCGTCCTGACCGGCGTCACACTGCCGCTGCCTTTCGCCAACGGCCTGGGCCGGGCGGGCATCGGGCTGCACGCCCCCGACATGGCCTGGAGCGAGTTCGACCGGCTGTGGGAAGAAAACCAGCGCACGATCTGCGCCATCGTCAACGCCTTCGACGTCACCATCCGCCAGTCCCATGCCGGCGAGATCTTCGCCCTGTCGCCGCGCGAACGCGAATGCCTGCTGTGGCTGGCGATCGGACAGCGCCAGCAGCAGATCGCCTATCGCCTGGGCATCCACACCAAGACCGTGGAAAAGCAGATCGAATCGGCCCGCCGCAAGCTGAAGGCCGCGAGCGTGGCCCAGGCGGTCGCGATCGCCCTGACCTACGGCCTGCTTATCCCCTGAACGTCAAGCCGGCCGCAGCCACACCGCCGTGTCGTGGAACGCCGCGCCCCCATTGGGCTTGGCCGGGTCCGAACCGATCAAGAGGTTGATGCCGACGCCCTCGACATGGGCGCCGTTCGGCCAGATCCCCTCGGCGATCAGCACGCCGTGGCGCATGCCGTCGAACAGATGGGCATGCAGCGCCACGCTGCCGCGGCGGTTGCCCAGCCGCACCAGGTCGCCTTCGGCAATGCCGAGACGCGCGGCATCGTCAGGGTGGATCATGACGGTCGGGCGCTTCTCGCGCGCCAGGCTGCCCGGCGTCTCGGTGAAGGTTGAATTCAGGAAGGTGCGGGCCGGCGCGGTGACCAGGCGGAAGGGGTGTTCGCCGGTCGGCGCCTCGATCGATTCCCAATGGGTCGGGCCGTCGGGCATGCCCTGCCAGTCGGGGCCTTGCGTCTTCCAGTCGGGGAAGAAGCGGAAACGCTTGTCCGGCCAGGCGAAACCGTCGAGGTAATGGGCGTGGCGGAAATCGGGCTGCATGTCGTGCCAGCGCGCGGCGATCAGCGCCTCGGCCCCGCCGATGCCGCCGGCGCGCAGGCACTGGTCGGCCAGTTCGCGGGCGGTCATGGAAAAACCGGGATGGGCGTCGGCGACGCCCAGGCGGCGGGCCAGTTCGCAGATGACGTAGTGGTTCTCGCGCGCCTCGCCCGGCGCCTCGATCACCTTCGGACCGAAATGGACGTACTGGTTGCCGCCGCCGCGATAGATGTCGTCATGTTCAAGGAACATCGTCGCAGGCAGCACGACGTCGGCCATCTTCGCCGTCTCGGTCATGAACTGTTCGTGCACGCAGACGAACAGGTCGTCGCGCGCGAACCCCTGGTGGACCAGCCCCAGTTCGGGCGCCACCAGATAGGGATTGGTGTTCTGGATCAGCATCGCGGTGACCGGCGGGCCGCCCTTAAGCGCCGCCGGATCGCCGGTCAGGATCTGGCCGATGCGCGACTGGTCCAGGTCGCGGACCGACAGGTCGCGCAGGTCCAGCCCCTCGATCAGCGTCTTGTCCATCTTGGCGAAGATGCCGCCGTTCGAGTGGAAGGCGCCGCCGCCCTCGTACTGGTAGGCGCCGGTTATCGCGGCGATGCAGGATGCCGCGTGCATGTTGACCGCGCCGTTGCGACTGCGCGCGAAACCGTACCCCAGGCGGAAATAGGCCCGTTTGGTCTGGCCCACCAGCGTCGCGAAGGCCTCAATCTCGGCGGCCGGAATGCCGGTGATCGCCTCGGCCCATTCCGGCGTCTGGCCGGCGACATGGGCCTGCAGGTCGCGCGGGCGATCGGTATAGCGTTCCAGGTAGTCCCAGTCGGCATGGCCGTCGCGGAACAGGACATGCATCACCGCGCAGGCCAGCGCGCCGTCGGTGCCGGGGCGCGGCATCAGGTGGATGTCGGCCGCCTCGGCCGTGCCGTTGCGATACGGGTCGATGCAGACGATCTTGGCGCCGCGTTCCTTGCGGGCGCGGGTGGCGTGCGTCATCACGTTGATCTGGGTATTGACGGCGTTGGTGCCCCAGATCACCACCAGGTCGCTGCGGCCGATCTCGCGCGGGTCGGGGCCGCGCAGCGACCCGGTGCCGGCCAGCCAGCCGGCATAGGCCAGGTTGACGCAGATCGTGCCGAAGAACCGCGAATATTTCTTGGCATGGGCCAGGCGGTGGATGCCGTCGCGCTGCACGAGGCCCATGGTGCCGGCATAATAATAGGGCCAGACCGATTCCGCGCCATGGCGCCGTTCGGCGGCGACGAAGGCGTCGGCCACCCGGTCCAGCGCCTCGTCCCAGCCGATCTCGGCGAACTGCCCCGATCCCTTGGGGCCGGTGCGCAGCAGGGGTCTGGTCAGACGTTCGGCATGGTGCACACGCTCGGCATACCGCGCGACCTTGGCGCAGATGACACCGGCCGTGTAGTCGTTGTCGGCGGCGCCGCGCACCCGGCCGATGCGGGTCGGCGACAGCCGCTCGACCTCCAGCGCGCAGGTCGAGGGGCAATCATGGGGACAGGCCGAGGCGACGACCTCGACGGCCTGATCCTTCACGCGGGCGATTTTCGGGCTGGCGTTCATAAGGCGGCAGCATAGCGGCCGGACGCGCCCGCGTCAGCCGTGGGATTCGGGTCAGCCGTGGGATTTGGCCGCCATGCCGAAGCTGGTGGCCATGCCGGCCAGCAGCAGATGGTACAGGTCGTACGGCCCGATCGGCAGCGGCCCCAGCCGGCCCTGGCGGGCGAATTCGGCCGCGGCGGCCAGGCCGATCCCGGCAAACAGCCAGAAGGCGGCCTGGCGCGACGTCTTCAGGCCGATCAGCGCCACGACGACCATGCCGATCAGCGCCAGGGTCGCCGGCGCCTGGCCCAGATCGGGCAGCAGGTCCAGCCCGACGGCCAGCAGGGCGGCCCCGCCCGCCGCCGCGGCCACCGCCCCCAGCGTGGGCCCCAGCCGCAGCACGACCCCGAACAGCGCGCCCAGCAACAGCGCGGCGCTGCCCACGGTTGCGGCCAGGCCGTTGAAGAACAGATGCGCCGGCCGCACGACCTCGAACCCCGCCAGGCGCAGGGCACCCAGCCCGGCCGTGATCCCGATCAGCGCGAAACCGATGGCCCAGAACAGCCCGGCGGGCAGGCGCGTGCGGCTGGACAGGCCGATGGCGGCACCGCAGGCCAGCGCCAGCACCAGTTCGCAGATTACGGCGGTGATCGACATTCCTTCCCGCGGCCCTTTAATCTTCCACCCCGGAAAGCAACCGAACGCAAAGGGGGGAATCGTCAGATGACGGGCATGACCATCGAACAGGCGGCGCAGGTTCTCAAGGACAACTTCGCACCCTGGATCCAGGAACTGGGCCTCAAGATGGAATCGATCGAGCCGGGGCGCGTGACCTTGCGCCTGCCCTTCGACGAACGGCTGACCCGGGTCGGCGGCATGGTCTGCGGCCAGGCGATCATGGCGGCGGCCGATACGGCGATGGTGTTCGCGGTCGCTTCCAGCCTGGGCGGGTTCCAGGACATGGCGACGGTCAGCCAAAACACGTCGTTCTTTCGCGCGGCGGTCAAGGTCGACACGCTGATCGAGGCGCGTGTCATCAAGCGTGGCCGCAGCCTGGTGTTCGGCGAGGTGACGCTGTATCCGGAAGGCGGGCGCGAGCCGCTGGCCCAGGCGACGCTGACCTATGCGCTGGCCGGGCCGAAATAGAAGAATTCCGCACAAAAAAAGAGGGGGAGGTTTGACCCTCCCCCCAAGTCGCCTCAGGGATTCCGATTACTGAATGGTTTCGCCGTGCAGCGAGATGTCGAGGCCGTCGCGCTCGGTCGCTTCGTCGACGCGCAGGCCCATGACCATGTCGATGACCTTCAGGATGATGAAGGTGGCGATGGCGGTGAAGATGACGGTCGCGCCGACGCCGATGATCTGCAGCCAGACCTGGCCGAAGCCGCCGCCGTCGAACAGGCCGGCCGCGCCCGGGGTCACGGTGCCGTCGGCACCGGTGACGGCCGAGACCGACGAAACCGCGAACACGCCGGTCAGGATGGCGCCGATGATGCCGCCGATGCCGTGCACGCCGAAGGCGTCCAGCGAGTCGTCGTAGCCCAGCACACGCTTCAGCCAGGTGGCGCCGATGAAGCAGCCGATGCCCGCCACGATGCCGATGACCAGCGCGCCGCCCGGCATGACGAAGCCCGCGGCCGGGGTGATGGCGACCAGGCCGGCGATGGCGCCCGAGGCGATGCCCAGGACCGACGGCTTGCCGTTGACGACCCATTCCGAGAACATCCAGGCCAGCGCCGCGGCCGCGGTGGCGATCTGGGTGACCAGCATGGCCAGGCCCGCACGGCCGTCGGCGGTCAGCGCCGAACCGGCGTTGAAGCCGAACCAGCCGACCCACAGCAGCGAGGCGCCGATCAGGGTGTAGACCAGGTTATGCGGGGCAAACGACACCTTGCCGTAGCCCATGCGCTTGCCCAGCACGATGGCCGCGACCAGGCCGGCGATGCCGGCATTGATGTGGACGACCGTGCCGCCGGCGAAATCGAGGACGCCCAGCTTGAACATCCAGCCATTGGCCGACCAGACCATGTGGGCGACCGGCGAATAGACCAGGATCGACCACAGGCCGACGAACCACAGCATGGCCGAGAACTTCATGCGGTCGGCGAAGGCACCGGTGATCAGCGCCGGGGTGATGATCGCGAAGGTCATCTGGAAGGTCAGGAACACGACCTCGGGGATCGTGTGGGCCGGATCATAGAACGTCGAGAGATCGACGCCCTTGAGGAAGATCTTCTGCAGGTCGCCGATCCAGGCACCCTCGCCCGAGAAGGCCAGCGAATAACCGACCACCATCCAGATGATCGAGACCAGGCAGCAGATCGCAAAGCTCTGCATCATGGTGGCCAGGATGTTCATCTTGCGGACCATGCCCGCATAGAACAGGGCCAGGCCCGGGATGGTCATCATCAGGACCAGGGCGGTCGCGACGATCATCCAGGCGGTGTTGCCGCTGTCGAGCTTGGGTGCCGGCGCTTCGGCCGCGGTCTGCGCGAGCGCGGCGAGGTCGCCGCCGAGGAATGCGGTGCCGATCGCTGCCCCCATCAGCGAAAAATCGATCAGCCTGCGGTACTTGCCCATCATGGTTTTCTATCCCTTCAACGACACCTGTGCGGCCGATCCGCCGCCCCCGGGCCGTAAGGGTTACAAGAAGCGTGCCAACAATGGTCCAGCCGCGCTGCGACGCAAAAACGCTGGCCCCGGCCGCCGCCGCCGCGTTGGCAGGCGCAAATCTGCATAAATTTTGATCATGCGTCGGTATTTTGGGCATTCAGCGGTAACCTGCCCTATCGACGGCTGCTATCGGCGGCGCATCCGCCATCGCCTTTTTTATGCTTTCGCGTATGTTGCGCCGGGGACTAATTGAATTTTTCGGAGCCGCTAGATTATGGAAATGATTGAGCTTTGGCTCACGGGTCCGGCCTGGGCCTTCGTTTCGGTCATTCTGATCGACTTGGCGCTATCGGCCGACAACGCCGTGGTCGTCGGCATGGCGGCAGCCGCCCTGCCGCCCAAGCAGCGGTCGCAGGCGATCATGATCGGCATCGTCGCCGCGGTCGTCTTCCGCATCGCCCTGGCGCTGGTCGCCACCCAGCTGCTGGCCATCATCGGCCTGTTGCTGGCCGGCGGTATCCTGCTGCTGTGGGTGTCCTGGAAGCTGTGGCGCGAGATCGACGCCGACCGCAAGGCCGACAAGCGCGCGCGCCTGGCCGCGGCCGGCGGCCGGGTCGAGGAGGAAGAGGCCGAGATCGCGCCGGACGTCAAACCGGCCAAGACCTTCCGCCAGGCGGTCACCCAGATCACCATCGCCGACATCTCGATGTCGCTCGACAACGTGCTGGCGGTGGCGGGCGCGGCCCGCGAACATCCCTACATCATGGTGTTCGGCCTGGGGCTGTCCATCCTGCTGATGGCCGTCAGCGCCCAGTTCATCGCCCGCCTGCTCAAGAAGCATCGCTGGATCGCCTATCTCGGCCTCGCGATCATCGTCTACGTTTCGGTCAAGATGATCTGGGAAGGCGGTTTCGAAGTATGGGAATGGCTGGCACCCCGCATGGGCAGCTGATTCCTAACACCGAGTTCATTTGCGCCATCGCGGCGGCCCGAGCCATCTTCGGGCCGCCGCCAACGTTTGGAGCGCTGCCCGCATGTTTCGCGTCCCGCAGATGTCGACCTTCCGCCAGTTCATGCGCGACCTGTGGTCGCTGACCAAACCCTACTGGACGTCGGAGGATCGGGGCCGCGCCTTCCTGCTGCTCGCCGTGATCGTCGGGCTGAACCTGGGCCTCGTCTTCATCAACGTCATGCTGAACAAGTGGAATGCGGCGTTTTACGACGCGCTGCAGAACAAGGATTATGACGAGTTCGTCCACCAGCTGTACATCTTCTGCGGCTATGCGGCGGTCTTCATCCTGATCGCGGTCTACCAGATCTATCTGAACCAGATGCTGCAGATCCGCTGGCGGCGGTGGCTGACCGAAAACTACCTGGATGCCTGGCTGAAGAACCGGACCTATTACCGGATGCAGCTGCTGGACCACGGCACCGACAACCCTGACCAACGCCTGTCCGACGACGTGCGCGACTTCGTCACCCTGACCCTGTCGCTGACCTTGAGCCTGCTGCGCCAGGTCGTGACGCTGTTCTCGTTCCTGACCATCCTGTGGCACCTGTCGGGCGATTTCAGCTTCACGGTCGGGGGCGTCGAGATCGCGGTGCCCGGCTATATGGTCTGGGCCGCGCTGGTCTATTCGGTGATCGGTACCTGGCTGACGATCAAGATCGGCGGGCCGCTGGCGCGGCTGAATTTCAACCAGCAGCGCTTCGAGGCGGATTTCCGCTTCGGCCTGGTCCGCTTCCGCGAAAACATGGAGCCGATCGCGCTGTATCGCGGCGAGGGCGACGAGCGGCGCGGTTTCCTGGCCCGGTTCGGCCATGTCGTCGACAACTGGTGGGACATCATGCGCCGCCAGAAGAAACTGACCTTCTTCACCGCGGGTTACGGCCAGATCGCCACGGTGTTCCCGATCATCGTCGCCGCCCCGCGCTATTTCACCGGCCAGATCCAGCTGGGCCAGCTGATGCAGACGGCGTCCGCCTTCGGCCAGGTCCAGGAAGCGATGAGCTGGATCATCAACGCCTTCACCTCGCTGGCCGAATGGAAGGCGGTGGTCGACCGCCTGGCCTCGTTCCGCAAGGCGATCGAGGCGGCCCAGACGGCCGAGCGCGAGGACCGCATCGCGGTGACCGAGACGGCGGGCGACGACCTGAAGGTCGACGGCCTGACCGTGCGCCGCCCCGACGGCCGCATCCTGCTGAACGACGGCCGCTTTGCCCTGAATCGCGGCGAAAGCCTGCTGATCACCGGCCCGTCGGGTTCGGGCAAGTCGACCCTGTTCCGGGCGCTGGCCGGCATCTGGCCGTTCGGCGAGGGACAGGTGAGCAGGCCGTCGGCCGAACGCACGCTGTTCCTGCCCCAGAAACCCTATCTGCCGATCGCATCGTTGCGCGACGTGCTGCTCTACCCCGAACCGCCGGCCGATCCGGCGCAGCGGTCCGATGCGGCGCTGTCGGCCGCGCTGGCGGCGGTCGGGCTGGAAGGCCTGGCCCACCGGCTGGACGACCAGCAGCATTGGGCGCTGCAGCTGTCAGGCGGCGAACAGCAGCGCATCGCCCTGGCCCGGGTGCTGATCCAGCGGCCGGACTGGCTGTTCATGGACGAATCGACCAGCGCGATCGACGAGGCGTCGGAAACCGCGATCTACCAGACGCTGCGCCAGCAACTGCCGGGCACGACCATCGTGTCGATCGGCCATCGCGAAAACCTGAAGCCGCTGCACGACCGGATCATGCGCCTGACCCCGCCCGACGACGGCGGCGAACCGGCCCTGGTGCCGGTGAGCTGAAGACGCCTGCGAGGCCGCGCCGTCAGAAGCGGCGCGGCCTCAAGCCGGCGTGAAACCAGGTGACCAGCGAATAGATATCATAAACAGGCAGGCCCAGTTCGGCCTGCAGCGCCGCCGCATAGGGCGGCATGTTGGTGCATTCCAGCACGATGGCCCCGACCTCGGGGTGCCGCGCCACCAGGTCACGGCCGGCATCCAGGATATCCTGTTCGGCCAGCGCCGTATCCAGGTCGTCCTTTTCGGCGCGGATCAGCACCCGGAAGAATTCGCGGCCGCCTTCGGTGCCGGCGACCGGGGTGTCGGCCGGCGCCCCGGCGGCTTGCAGATGGCGCGGCGTCAGGCTGGCGGCGCTGACCGTGACCACGCCGACCCTGCGGCCGGGGGCCAACGTCGCCTGAACCCAGGGTACCTGCAGCAGCGACGAGGTCGCGACCGGCACGCCGACGGCCCCTGATATCTCGGCCTGGAACAGTGACAGGAACCCGCAATTGGTGGTGATCGCCTCGGCCCCCAGGTCGACCAGGTCGCGGGCCGCCGCGATGAAATCGGGCAGCAGGCCGCGGGCGCCGTCCAGGACCACGCGTTCGGGGCTGGCGCCACGCACGACGCGGTACAGCACGGGAAACGGCCAGGTCGCGCCGTTGCCCATGTCGCCGGGTACGCGGGCAAACCGCGCCTCCAGCATCAGGATGCCCAGCGGCGCGCCATAGACCGCCTTGCCGCCGCGCGCGATCATCGGTCGTCCCTGCCGGCACGCCAGGCGCGCGGCGACTGGCCGAAACCCTGGCGGAAGGCGCGGCTGAAATGGGCCGCATCGCTGAACCCCCAGCGGAACGCGATTTCGGCGATCCGCGCCTTGGGATCGCGGCGCAGGTCCTGGGCGCAACGCTGCAGCCGCTGGTGCCAGATCCAGCGTTCGACGGTCCAGTCGCCATCGGCGAAGATCCGGTGCAACTGGCGCAGCGACAGGCCGACGGCCCGGGCGACATCCTCGGGCCGCAGATCGGGATCGCCCAGGCGGCCCAGGATATGCGCCGTCGCCCGCGCCATGACAGCCCGGCCATGGCCCGGCCCTGCCGGCATCGGATCGACGGCCAGTTCCAGCAGATCCAGGGTCGGCCGCAGCACCGCCGCCTGGCCGCGGGCGTCCAGGACCGCCGCCTGCCGCGACAGGGCGCGCAGATGCGCCGCGAACAGGCCGCCCGGTCCGCGCCGGGCATCGATGCGCCGGCCCACCAGATGGCGCAGGCCGGGCGCCAGGTCCTGGGGCAGCATCAGCGTCAGCTTGCGCAGGGATCCCGGGGCGGCGAAGCCGATGGGCCGCGTCGAGTCCCATACCACCAGGCTGCCGGCCTCCAGCTCGACCGGGTCATCGCCCATGTCCAGGCGTTCGCGCCCCGCCAGCACGTGCAGCACGCCGTACCAGGCCTGGTCCGAGCGGGCGATTTCAGGCCCGCCGCGGCGCCCGTCGCAGCCGTCGCACAGGCAGTCGATCACATCGGCCTGGCCGATACGCTGGCGGCGGATGCGGCCGCGAAAGGCGGCGTCGCGCCGGCCCGGCATGTCCCAGCCCAGATGGGTCGCGTTCACAGCGTC
>Ga0206117_100518_pt1 | contig 37200 bp, 37 predicted proteins | sample 3A5Ametagenome_FD_177997 | JGI IMG/M metagenome (GOLD analysis project Ga0206117, IMG submission 177997) | Enriched microbial communities from leaf-cutter ant dump, University of Wisconsin, Madison, United States - 3A5A | ecosystem: Environmental > Terrestrial > Nest > Insects nest > Nest dump... | reverse complement strand
GGTGTGGTAGTCGCCGGTCTTCTTGACCTGGCTTTCGTGGCCGACGTAGATCCAGGCCTGGCCGTAGATGCGTTCCATCTCCAGGGCGAAAATCTCGGGGTCGGTGTACACGTGCTTGTGCACGCTGTCGTCGCGCACCATGGCGGCGAGCGCTTCGGTGGTCAGACTCATGGCTGCTCTCCTGATGACAAGGTTGTTGGTTAAAGCTCGAGCACCAGCCGCTCGGACCGGGCACGGGAAACACAGGTACAAAAACCGCCTTCGTTGCGCTCGCGCTCCGACAGGCAGATATCGCGGTGGTCGGCCTCGCCGGACAGCACCTTGGCGATGCAGATGCCGCATTCGCCGCGGCGGCAGTCGAACATCGGGTCGAGTCCGGCTTCCTCCATCACGTCCATCACCGTTTTGCCCACCGGCACTTCCAGGGTGACGCCGCTGGTGGTGAGTTCCACGGTGAAGGGGCGGTCGCCGGCTTCATCCAGCGCGCCGGTGAACAGTTCGCAATGCAGATTGGCTTCCGCCCAGCCGAGCTGGCGGCCGGCGTCCAGCACCGCGGCGATGAAGCCCTTGGGGCCGCAGACGTAGAGATGGCGGCCGGCGGCCGGCGCGCCGATGACCTCGGCCAGCGGCATGCCCTTGGCGGGATCGCCGCCGTCGAACCAGCAGCGCGCGTGCTCCAGCGCCTCGACATCGGCGCAGTAGGCGGCACGCTCGCGGTCGCGGGCGGCGTAGTGCATGGCGTAGCGCTTGCCAGTGGCGGACAGCGCCCGCGCCATACAGAGAATCGGGGTGATGCCGATGCCGCCTGCGAACAGCAGGTGTTCCTCGGCGGCCTCTTCCAGCGGAAAGAGGTTCTTCGGCGGCGAGACTTCCACGACCTCACCCACGCTCAGGCTGTGCACCCAGCGCGAACCGCCGGTGCCTTCGGCTTCCAGCTGCACCGCGATTTCCAGCGCATCGCCGCCGTTCGCCGGCGTCACCAGCGAGTAGGCGCGGCGCAGCGGGCGCTCGCCCGGCACGTGCAGTTCGATATGGGCGCCAGCGCTGTAGTCCGGCGCCGGCGTGTCGTCGGTGGTGCGCAGGATGAGCCTGCGGATCAGCGGGGTGAGCGTGTCGATCTGGTCGACGCGCAGGGAAAGCGGGGTCATGAACAAAGCTCCGTGAAATGCCGCCGGCTGTGCCAGCGAGGAAAAATTTATTCGTCCCGGCGGTAGGGGAATAGCCGCGATTGGCAGCACTTGTCCGCTTATTGCACCGCGGCGGTGCGGGCCGCCGGGCGGCCGGCTTTTGCAGGGGTGGAAATCGGCTGCTGGCGGCGCGGCGGAGGAGGGCCGCCAGCGTGGCGTGGCGCCAGACGGCGTATGGATTTGCCGCTTGCGGGCCAGGGCGGCTGCAGCGGCCGGATGCGCCAGGTGTGCGCTGCAGCGCCGATTTGGTGCTTGCCTGATTCGGACAAAGCCGTTTTTGCAGCTTGCCTATTCCGGATAGTCCCTGCCGGGAAATTCCCCAAGAATCGTTTTCAGGCTGGCGGGATAGCAATCCCCCCGACGCCGGGCTTGCCCGGTAAAGAGGCCGCGCAGCGGGCCGCTCCCAACGGAGAGATCAACTTGAAAGCAGAAGCATCGATTGCGGAGAGCCGCCGCGGCAGCGTTGCGCCGGCCTCTTCCTGTAGCCGCTGTTTCCGCATGCGGACAGCCTGACGGCGGGCGCGGCGGAGAACGGTATGGACAGCATTTTCATTATCGAGCAGTTGATCAACGGCATCGGCTACGGCCTGATGCTGTTCCTGCTCGCTGCGGGCCTGACCCTGGTGTTCGGGGTCATGGATACGATGAACCTGGCGCACGGCACCCTCTTCATGTTCGGTGCCTACATTGCCGCCACCGTGCATGAGGCCAGCCACTCCTTCGTGGCGGCGGTGCTGTGCGGCGTGCTGGTCACCATGCTGATCGGCGCGCTGCTGGAGGTGACGCTGATGCGTCGCCTCTACAAGCGCAACCACCTCAACCAGGTGGTGGCCACCTTCGGCGTGATCCTGCTCGCCGATGACTTCGTCAAGTGGATGTGGGGCGCCTCGCCCATCATGGCGTCCACCCCGGCGGCGCTGGCCGGCCCGGTGCAGCTGCTGCCGGACCTGCCCTATCCCTCCTACCGCCTGCTGATCCTGGTGGCGGGCGTGCTGGCCGCGCTGGCGCTGTACTTCGTGGTGAACCACACCCGGCTGGGCATGCTGGTGCGCGCCGGCGCTTCGGACCGGCCGATGGCCGAGCTGATGGGCGTGCGGGTGCAGTCGGTATTCACCCTGGTGTTCGTGATCGGCGCCGCGCTGGCCGGCGTGGCCGGCGCCTTGATGGGGCCGCTGACCTCGGTGCAGATCGGCATGGGCGAGGGCATCCTGATTCCGGCGCTGGTGGTGATCGTGATCGGCGGCATCGGCTCGGTGCGCGGCTCCTTCGTCGCCGCCATGCTGGTCGGCGTGGTGGATACCGCCGGCCGCGCCTTCGTGCCGCCGCTGCTGCGCGAGGTGATGGCGCCGGCGCTGGCCGCCGATGTGGGTCCGGCGCTGGCCGGCATCGCCATGTATGTGTTGATGGCAGTGGTTCTTTGCTTCAAGCCGGGCGGCCTGTTCCCGGCCAGGGGATGAGCATGACGACGAAAGAGAAGAATCCCATGGCCGTTGCCGGACCGGCGCTGGTGCTGCTGGGCCTGGCGGTATTCCCGGCGGTGGCGCCGCACTTCGGCCTGGACTACTACACCGGCTTCGTGATGCGCATGCTGATCGTGATGCTGATCGCGACCAGCCTGAACTACCTGATGGGCTACGGCGGCCTGGTGGCGCTGGGCCATGCCGGCTTCGTCGGAGTCGGCGCCTACGCGCTGGTGGCGATGACCGAGGCCGGCATCACCAACGCCTGGGCGCTGTGGGGCGGGGCGATGCTGGCGGCGGCGGTGGCGGCGGTGTTGATCGGCGCGGTGTCGCTGCGCACCAAGGGGGTGTATTTCATCATGATCACCCTGGCTTTCGCCCAGATGCTCTATTACCTGGCGGTGTCGCTGCGGGTGTATGGCGGCGACGACGGCTACAACCTGTACTCCCGCCCGGTGCTGGGCTTCGGCCTGGATGCGGCGGATGACGCCACGCTGTACTGGGTGGTGCTGGCGGTGTGCGCGGGCTGCTTCCTGTTCTTCCACCGCAGCGTGGGTTCGCGCTTCGGCCAGGCGCTGGTCGGCATCCGCGACAACGAGTCGCGCATGATGGCGCTGGGCTACCCGGTATTCCTGCTCAAGCTCCAGGCCTTCGTCATTGCCGCGGCGGTGGCCGGGCTGGGCGGCGCGCTGATGGTGACGCAGAACAGCTTCATCAGCCCGAGCAGCATGCATTGGTCGCAGTCGGCGGTGCTCATCGTCATCGTCGTGCTCGGCGGGCTGGGGCATCGCTGGGGCGGCGTCATCGGCGCCGCGGTGTGGGTGTCGCTGGAGGAAACCCTGCGCATGAGCACCGAGTACTGGCACTGGCCGCTGGGCGCGCTGCTGATCGCCATCATCCTGTTCGCGCCGGAAGGGCTGGGCACGCTGTTCCACCGTTCGCCGGCGGGCAAGGGCGAAGGCCGCGGCGGCATCTTCTACCTGCTGCGGAGGTCGGCATGACCCTGTTTTCCACCCGTGGCCTGGTCAAGCAGTTCGGCAGCCTGCGCGCCACCGACAATGTTTCCATCGAGGTCGCGCCGAACGAGGTGCATGCACTGATCGGCCCCAATGGCGCCGGCAAGAGCACGCTGGTGAACCTCATCTCCGGCATGCTGCCGGCCGATGGCGGCAGCATCGTGCTGGATGGCGTCGATCTCACCGGCATGCCGCCGCACAAGCGGGTGCGGGCGGGGCTGTCGCGCTGCTTCCAGGTCACCAATCTGTTCAAGAAGGCCACCGTGCTCAGCAACCTGATGCTGGCGGTGCAGTCGCACCGCGGCAGCAGCTTCCTGCCGCTGGGGCGGCGCGATGGCGAGGCGGAGTTGATCGAGCGGGCGGTTGCGCTGGCCGGCCGAGTGGGCCTGGGCGGCGAGCTGGACCGCATCGCCGGCAGCCTGCCGCACGGCGCGCAGCGCCAGCTGGACGTGGCGCTGGCGCTGGCGGCCGATCCCAAGCTGCTGCTGCTGGACGAGCCCATGGCCGGCATGGGGCCGGACGAATCCGCGCGCATGGTGGAGCTGATCCAGCTCCTGCGCCGCGACATGGCCATCCTGCTGATCGAGCACGACATGGACGCGGTGTTCAAGCTGGCCGACCGCATCTCGGTGCTGGTGTACGGCAAGGTGCTGGCCAGCGGCAATGCCGAGCAGATCAAGTCCCATCCGGAAGTGCAGGCGGTGTATCTCGGTTCGGAGGTGGAGGCATGAAACACGAAGCCCTTCTTTCCTGTTCCGGCCTGCAGGCCGGCTATGGCGGCAGCCAGGTGCTGTTCGGGCTGGATTTCGAGATACAGCCGGGCGAAGTCATCGGCCTGCTGGGTCGCAACGGCATGGGCAAGAGCACCACGATCAAGAGCATCGTCGGCCTGCTCGCGCCCAGCCGCGGCGACATCCGCTTCCTCGGCAAGCCCATCGGCGGCCAGCGGCCGGATGCCATCGCCCGCATGGGCGTGGCCATCGTGCCGGAAGGCCGCCACTGCTTCCCCAACCTCACGGTGCGGGAACACCTGGTGGCCTTCGCCGACAACCGCAACGACCTGCGTGACGGCTGGACGCTGGAGCGTATCTACGCCCTTTTCCCGCGGCTGAAGGAGCGCGCCGAAAACCTCGGCAACCAGCTCTCCGGCGGCGAGCAGCAGATGCTGGCCATAGGCCGCGCGCTGTCGACCAACCCCCGGCTGCTGATCCTGGACGAGGCAACAGAAGGCCTGGCGCCGGTGATCCGCGACGAGATCTGGCGCTGCCTGGCGCTGCTCAAGGAGCAGGGGCAAACCACGCTGGTGGTGGACAAGTATGTGGATCGGCTGGTGCAGCTGGCCGACCGCCACCTCATCGTCGAGCGCGGCCGCATCGTGTGGTCGGGTTCGTCTGCAGAACTGGCTGCCGACCGCAGCCTGTGGCACCGCTACATGGGCGTATGAACACGCGCCCGGCTTTGGTGGCAGGGACGGCGCGATCCACGAGACGCGCTGCCATGCCGTTCTTCATCCGCCGTTCCGCATCCCAAACCCCCCACGGAGATTCACGATGAAAGGCACCCTTACCCGCACCGCCGCCGCCTTGCTGGCGCTCGGCCTGACCTGCGCCCCGGCGCTGGCCGCCGACGAGATCAAGATCGGCTTCCTCACCACCCTGTCCGGCCCCGGCGCCTCCATCGGCACCGATGTGCGCGATGGCTTCAAGCTGGCCCTGACCCACACCGGCGACAAGCTGGGCGGCCTGCCGGTGAAGCTGGATGTGGTCGATGATCAGCAGAACCCGCAGACCGGCCGCCAGACGGTGGAGCGCTTCCTCAAGCGCGACAAGGTGGACGTGGTGACCGGCGTGGTCTTCTCCAACGTGCTGCTGCCGGTGCTGCCGGGCATCCTGCAGGCCAACGTGCCCTACCTGTCGGTGAACACCGGCCCGCGCGACTACGCCGGCGAAAAGTGTGATCCCAACTTCTTCGCCCTGGCCTGGCAGAACGAAGACATTCCCGCGGCCATGGGCAAGTTCGCCACCGACAAGGGCTACAAGCGCGTCGCCATGATCGCGCCCAACTACCCCGGCGGCCGCGAGTCCCTGGACGGCTTCAAGCGTCTCTACAAGGGCGAGATCGTCGAAGAGATCTACACCAAGCTCGGCCAGCTGGACTATGCCGCCGAACTGGCGACCATCCGAGTTTCCAAGCCGGATGCGGTGTTCTTCTTCCTGCCGGGCGGCATGGGCGTGAACTTCATCAAGCAGTTCGACGGCGCCGGCCTCAACAAGCAGATGGCACTGCTCGCCCCCGGCTTCTCGGCGGACGAGGACACCATCAAGGCGGTGGGCGATTCCATCGTCGGCCTGTACAACTCCTCCCAGTGGGCGGCCGACCTGGACAACGCGCCGAACAAGCGCTTCGTTGCCGACTTCGTGAAGACCTACGGCCGCACGCCGACCATGTACGCCGCCCAGGCCTATGACACGGCTCTGCTGCTCGACAGCGCGGTGAAGAAGGTCGGCGGCAAGATCGAAGACCACGCGGCCTTCCAGAAGGCGCTGAAGGCGGCGGACTTCCAGTCCGTGCGCGGCAAGTTCAGCTTCAACAACAACCAGTACCCCATCCACGATCTGTACATGCGCGAGGTCTACAAGACCGCGGACGGCAAGATCACCAACAAGACGGTGAGTACGGTGGTGCAGGGCTACAAGGACCCCTTCGCCGGCGAGTGCAAGATGGGCGGCTGATCCCGGCGGCGGGATAGCGCGGCCGAACGGCCGCGCCGGTGTTTTTCGCAAGATGGGCGCGCTGGCCGGAAGGCCTTCGCGCCTGTCGCCGTTTACAGCAGCGCTTCAGCGGAAACGATGACGCCGTCTTCGTCCGCGTACAGATAGTGGCCCGGCACGAAGGTAACGCCGCCGAAGGTGACCGGAATGTCGACCTCGCCAACGTTGCGCTTGATGGACTTGCGCGGATGGGTGCCGAGGGCGAATACGCCCAGATCCATGCCGCCCAGCATCTTGGAGTCGCGGATGCAGCCATACACCACCACACCCGCCCAGCCGTTCTTCACGCCCAGTTCGCCGAGCTGATCGCCGACCAGGGCGCAGCGCTGGGAGCCGCCGCCATCCACCACCAGCACGCGGCCATTGCCGGGCGAGGCGAGGGCGGTGCGGACGAGGGCGTTGTCCTCGAACAGCTTGAGGGTGGAAATGGGGCCGCCGAAGGCGCTACGGCCGCCAAAGCTGCGGAACATGGGGGCGACGACGCTGACCTTGTCTTCGTTGGCGTCGCACAGATCTGCGGTCTGAATGGCGAGGGACATGCTGGCTCCGTGATGAGGCGGGGGACAAACCGGAAGCGGGTCCGGACCCGGCGGCGCCGGGGCGTCCGCATCATAACGGATGCTGCGGGAGCTTCGTGCGGCCCGCCGGCCGTCCGTTGTAGGACAGCCGACAGGACCGAACACGACAAGTCGCGCGAACGACTTAGATCGGACCGCGGGCTTCGCGCACCGCGTTGGTCTTGGTCGCGACCACTTCATCCCAGCCCACAGTCGAGTACTTGGGGGTGTAGTCGCCAAAGGCGCCAGCCACGGTCAGCACCTTGTCGGCAGCAGACTGGCCCTTGAAGTCGCCCTTATCGAGCTTCAACTCATCGATCAGCTCGTTCCACACCATGCCATCCTGCAGCGGAATCAGGGCGACGGCATTGCCGCTGAGCTCGGTGAACAGGGGCTTGGCAACGTTCACCACAAAGAAAAGCAGCTTGCTGCCAGGGGCGAGGTCGGGACCGTACTTTTGGAAGAAGACCGGGACGTCGTCGACTTCGTTCAGCATGCCGGCGGCCATGGTGACCTTGTCGCCATCCGACAGCAGCACCGCGCCACGCATCACCAGAGTGGGCGGCTTGCGGCGGCCGGCCGCGTCACCGACCTCGCCTTCGACCAGGACAAGCTCGCCCCGGTAGGCGGCCTTGCCGGCCTCGCTGGTGGCTTCCTTGAAGTTCATATTGAACAGCAGCCCTTGTTGCTCATAGCGGTCGAACAGCATCTAACTACTCCTGCTTGGTTTGAGTTAAGAAATGCCAAGCGTTCCTGCAATAACCGCGCCAGGAGCAGGGGCTAGGGCTGAAGGCTGAAAAGGGCCGGGCACACCCGGCAGGGGCATAAAAAAACACAGCCCTGGAAAGGGCTGTGTTCTCGTTGCGATTGCCAGCTTGGAAGCGGGATCAGGCTGTGACGGCTTCGGTCTCGTCGAACACCAGCTTGACCTTATCCTCGTCGTCCAGATCGATGGTGACCTTGCCGCCATTGACCAGTCGGCCGAACAGCAACTCGTCCGCCAGCGCCGAACGGATGGTGTCCTGGATCAGGCGCGCCATCGGACGGGCGCCCATCAGCGGATCGAAGCCCCGTTCCGCCAGCCAGGTCTTCAGTTCCTCGGAGAAGTGGGCCTCGACCTTCTTCTCGTGCAGCTGAGCTTCCAGCTGCATCAGGAACTTGTCCACCACCCGCAGGATGATCTCGTTGTCCAGCGCCTTGAACGGGATGATGGCGTCCAGACGGTTGCGGAACTCCGGCGAGAACATCCGCTTGATCTCCGACATCTCGTCGCCGACCTCGCGCTTGGCGGAGAAGCCGATCACCGCCTTCTGCATCGCGTCCGCACCCGCGTTGGTGGTCATGATCACGATCACGTTGCGGAAGTCCGCCTGCCGGCCGTTGTTGTCGGTCAGCGTGCCGTGGTCCATCACCTGCAGCAGGATGTTGTAGATGTCCGGATGCGCCTTTTCGATCTCGTCCAGCAGCAGCACGCAGTGCGGCTTCTTGGTGATCTGCTCGGTCAGCAGGCCGCCCTGGTCGAAACCGACGTAGCCCGGAGGTGCGCCGATCAGCCGGCTCACCGCGTGGCGTTCCATGTACTCGGACATGTCGAAGCGCACCAGCTCGATACCCAGCGTGTAAGCAAGCTGGCGGGCCACTTCCGTCTTGCCGACGCCGGTGGGGCCGGAGAACAGGAAGGAGCCGATCGGCTTCTGCGGGTTGCCAAGGCCGGAACGCGACATCTTGATCGCCTTGGCAAGCGCATCGATGGCGTTGTTCTGGCCGAACACCACGTTCTTCAGGTCGCGGTCCAGCGTCTTCAGCGCGGCCTTGTCGTCGTTGGACACGGTGCGCGGCGGAATGCGGGCGATCTTGGCGACGATCTCCTCGATCTCGTTCTTGCCGATGGTCTTCTTCTGCTTGGACTTCGGCAGGATGCGCTGGGCGGCACCTGCTTCGTCGATCACGTCGATAGCCTTGTCGGGAAGGTGACGATCGTTGATGTACTTGGCCGACAACTCCGCAGCGCTGGACAGCGCCGAGCTGGAGTACTTGACGCCATGGTGTTCCTCGAAGCGGCTCTTCAGCCCCTTCAAAATCTCCACGGTTTCATTCACAGAGGGTTCGACCACATCCACCTTCTGGAAGCGCCGCGATAGGGCGTGATCCTTCTCGAAGATCTGGCGGAATTCGGTGTAAGTCGTCGCGCCGATGCACTTCAACTGGCCGGAGGACAGCGCGGGCTTCAACAGGTTGGAGGCGTCCAGCGTACCGCCGGATGCAGCGCCTGCGCCGATCAGCGTATGGATCTCGTCGATGAACAGGATCGCGTCCTGGTTCTCGACCAGTTGCTTCAGCACCGCCTTCAGGCGCTGCTCGAAGTCGCCGCGATACTTGGTGCCGGCCAGCAGGGCACCCATGTCCAAGGAGTAAACCTGGGCGTTCTCCAGGATCTCCGGCACACGTCCCTCGACGATGCGGCGCGCCAGCCCTTCGGCGATCGCCGTCTTGCCAACCCCAGCTTCGCCGACCAGCAGCGGATTGTTCTTGCGCCGGCGGCACAGGGTCTGGATGACGCGCTCGACCTCCTTCTCGCGGCCGATCAAGGGGTCGATCTTGCCAACCAGCGCTTGCTGATTGAGGTTCTGGGTGTAGTTCTCCAATGCGCCGCCAGGAGCCTTCTCTTCGTGCTCCTGCTCGCCCTGCTCGGACTCGTTGCGTCCGGAAGGCGTGCCTGCACCGTGCTGGGGCGTTTTGGCGATGCCGTGGGAAATGAAATTCACCACGTCGAGGCGGGAGATGTTCTGGCGCTGCAGGAAATAAACCGCGTGCGAATCCTTCTCGCCGAAGATCGCGACCAGTACGTTGGCGCCGGTCACTTCCTTCTTGCCGGAAGACTGCACATGCAGGATCGCGCGCTGGATTACACGCTGGAAGCCAAGGGTCGGCTGGGTATCGATTTCCTCGCTACCTTCGACCTTCGGCGTGTGCTCGTTGATGAAGTTGGTCAACTCGCGCCGCAGTTCGTCCAGGTTGGCTGCGCATGCACGCAGAACCTCGGCGGCGGAAGGATTGTCGAGCAGGGCGAGCAGCAGATGTTCCACGGTGATGAACTCGTGGCGTTTCTGCCGAGCCTCCACGAAGGCCATATGCAGACTGACTTCAAGCTCTTGCGCGATCATTCAGTTTTCCTCCATCACGCATGCCAGCGGATGCTGGTGCTGGCGGGCATAGGAGACGACCTGTTCCACCTTGGTCGAGGCGATGTCCCGGGGGAAGACACCGCACACCCCCATACCCTCTCTGTGGACTTGGAGCATGACCCGCGTGGCACGTTCGCGGTCCATGCCGAAATATTTCTGTAGAACAGCGATCACAAAATCCATGGGAGTGAAGTCGTCGTTCAACAGAAGCACCTTGTACATCGGCGGCGGACGGGTGCGCGTCCGTTGCGCTTCCAACACGAAATCGTCTTGTTTATGTGTGGCCATGCGGACCATTCTAATCAAGTCGAAGCAGAGTGCAACACGCCGCCACGGGACCTATTTGGGGGTATTTCGGTAATTTGCAACACCCCTGAATGCGGTGCCGCAGCGAAGTTCTGCTGCCCTTGTCAAAGCCAGAAACGTGCCACCAAAATGGCGCAAATCGCGCTGCAGTATTGATGCAACGCGGAAATATGAGACTGGAAAGAAATCGTTGACGGTGTGCTGACAAGTGCGTAAAAGCTAGCCGGTGCATCGTTCAAGACGTAATGCGCTGGTTCTGTTTGTTGTGGCCGTCCCTTCGGTCCGAATCGGCAGTGCTGGTTGCGCTTGACTTGACATGAAGCATCGGCCGGGAGGGACCCGGTCTTGTACCAAGTAACTTTAAGGATTAGGGCAATATGGCAACTGGCACTGTTAAGTGGTTCAATGATTCCAAGGGTTTCGGCTTCATTACCCCTGACGATGGCAGCGAAGACCTGTTCGCGCACTTCTCGGCCATCAACATGAATGGCTTCAAGACCCTGAAGGAAGGCGAAAAGGTTTCTTTCGAGGTTACGCAGGGGCCGAAGGGCAAGCAGGCTTCCAACATCCAGAAGGCCTGACCAGTCCCGGCTGGGCCGTCGCTTACAGGCAACGGTCTGCCGGAAAAAGCAGAAGGCCGCCGGGAAACCGGCGGCCTTCTGCTTTTTCTGGAGTGCGTACGGCGTGTGCCGTAGTTGCTGCTAGGGCGGGCTGCGCCCGCCCTGGGGTATTACTTCAGCTTCACTTCCTTGTACGGGACGTGCTTGCGCGCGACCGGGTCGTACTTGTTGAACTCAAGCTTACCGGGGGTGGTGCGCTTGTTCTTCGAAGTCGTGTAGAAATGACCGGTGCCGGCGGTGGATTCCAGCTTGATCTTTTCGCGGATGCCTTTGGCCATGGCTTTCTCCGTTCTGTTTGGTACTGCGGGGCAAGCCCGCGGTTACAGCTTCTCGCCGCGGGCGCGAAGCTCGGCAACGACGATGTCGATGCCCTTCTTGTCGATCGTGCGCAGACCAGCGTTGGAAACGCGCAGGCGGATCCAGCGGTTTTCGCTCTCGCTCCAGAACCGGCGGTTTTGCAGGTTGGGCAGGAAACGGCGCTTGGTTTTGTTGTTTGCGTGGGAAACGTGATTTCCCACCATCGGTGCTTTACCGGTCACTTGGCAGACGCGAGCCATACGATGCTCCAGGGGAATTCGGATTGCGAAAAGCGTTCGAATATACCCTAAAGGCGGCCTGGAAAGCAAGTCCTTGAATGAACGGAATCTGTGATCGGCTCATGGGAGCAGCCTTGGGTGTGGCTTGTTCAGTTGCGTAGCAGTCCGTGTTCCGCGAAAGAATAGGGACGGCCATGTGCCGGCACGATGAAGTGGTCTAGCACGCGCACATCGATCAGGGCCAGGGCGTCGATCAGCGTGCGGGTGAGGACCTGGTCAGCGGTGCTGGGTTCGGCGGAGCCTGAGGGGTGATTGTGGGCGAGGATGATCGCGGCGGCGTTGCGGGAAAGCGCGAGCTTCACCACTTCACGGGGATAGACGCTGGTCTGCGTCAGCGTGCCTCTGAATAGATCCACCGCCTCGATCAGGCTGTGGCGGGCGTCCAGCAGTAATACGCAGAAGGTTTCATGGGGGAGATGGCCCAGCCGCAGTTGCAGCCAGTCGCGCACGGCGGCGGGCGAGTCGAAAATGTCACGCTCGCTGATGCGTTCGTTGAGGGCTCGCCGCGCCAGTTCCATGACCGCCTGCAGTTGGGCATACTTCGCCAGCCCCATGCCGGGGATGGCCGAGAACTCTTCGGCGCCGGCGGCGCAGAGACGGGTCAGAGTGCCGAAGTGATCGATGAGGTCGCGGGCCAGGTCCACCGCGCTGCGACCTTTCACGCCGACGCGCAGGAAGAGTGCGAGCAACTCCGCATCCGACAGGGCATCCGGGCCGCGGCTGAGCAGTTTTTCCCGCGGTCTTTCCGTTTCGGGCCAGTCCGTGATCGCCATTACGTCATCCTGATTGGATATAACTGCCGATTTTACCTGAATGTCATGATCGATCTGCAAGGCAAGAAACTGGTGCTGGGTGTTACCGGCGGCGTGGCTGCCTACAAGGCTGCGGAGCTGGTGCGCTTGCTGGGCAAGGCCGGCGCCGAGGTGCACGTGGTGCTGACCGAGGCTGGTGCGCGCTTCGTTGGTGCGCCGACATTCCAGGCCTTGTCCGGCAATCCGGTGTGGACCGATCTGTGGGACGCCCGCATGGACAACGGCATGGCGCACATCGACCTCAGCCGGGACGCCGATGCAATCCTGGTGGCGCCGGCCACGGCTGACTTCATCGCCAAGCTTGCGCAAGGGCGGGCGGACGACCTGCTTTCCACCCTGTGCCTGGCGCGCGACTGTCCGCTGCTGCTCGCACCGGCGATGAACCGGCAGATGTGGGAGCACCCGGCGACCCGCCGCAACGCCGCGACCGTCGCCGCCGATGGCGCGGTGCTGTTCGGCCCGGCTGCCGGAGACCAGGCCTGCGGCGAGATCGGCATGGGGCGCATGGAAGAGCCGGAGGAACTGCTGGAGCGCACACTGGCCTTCTTCACGCCCAAGCAGCTGGTGGGGCGCAAGGTGGTGCTCACCGCCGGCCCGACTTTCGAGGCGATAGACCCGGTGCGTGGCATCACCAACAGCAGCTCCGGCAAGATGGGCTATGCGCTGGCTGGCGCCTGTGCTCGCGCTGGTGCCGAGGTGGTGCTGGTCAGCGGCCCGGTGGCTTTGCCGGTGCCGCAAGGCGCGCGGCGGGTGCCGGCGGCCAGCGCGCTGCAGATGCGCGAGGCGGTGCTGGCTGCGCTGCCGGGCGCGGACGTTTTCATCGGCGTGGCCGCGGTGGCGGATTACCGGCCGGCGGAGTCGGCCGAGCACAAGATCAAGAAATCCGCCGCCGACCGCAGCCTGGCGCTGACGCCGAATCCGGACATCCTGGCCGAAGTGGCCGCGCTGCCGGACGCGCCTTTCTGTGTCGGCTTCGCCGCCGAGAGCCGCGATCTCGACACCTATGCCGAAGGCAAGCGCCGCAACAAGAAGCTGCCGCTGCTGGTCGGCAATCTGGTGGGCGACGGCCTGGGCGGCGACGACAACACCATCATCCTGTACGACGATGCCGGCCGCCATCCGCTGCCGCGGGCGCCCAAGGCTGAACTGGCGCAGCACATCGTCACCCATCTTGCTGCCTTGCTGGATGCGCGCGCCGCGTCCGGCAAGGTGGTCTGACGCAACCAAGGAATCCAAATGCATCGCATCGACGTCAAGCTTCTCGACCCCCGTCTCAAGTCCCATCCGCCGGCTTATGCGACCGCCGGTTCCGCCGGGCTGGACCTGCGGGCCTGCCTGGATGCGCCGGTGGTGCTGCACCCGGGCGAGACCACGCTGGTTCCCAGCGGCCTGGCCATCCACCTGGCTGATCCTGGCCTGGCGGCGATGGTGCTGCCGCGTTCCGGGCTGGGCCACAAGCACGGCATCGTGCTCGGCAACCTCGTCGGGTTGATCGATTCGGACTACCAGGGCCAGATCTTCGTCTCGGTGTGGAACCGCGGCCGGGACGCCTTCACCATCCAGCCGATGGAGCGTATCGCCCAGCTGGTGGTAGTGCCGGTGCTGCAGGTGGGTTTCAACGTGGTGGATGACTTCTCGGCCAGCGATCGGGGCGCGGGTGGCTTCGGCAGTACCGGCAAGCACTGAGGTGTCGCGACATGCCGGGATTCCCACCGGCGTCCATGTCGTCTGCGAGTGCGAAGGCAGGGTGCTGCTGATGCGCCGCGCCGGCACCGGTTTCTTCGATGGTCTCTACAGTCTGCCGGGCGGGCATGTGGAGGAGGGCGAGTCGGTGCGGGCCGCGGCGGCACGGGAGCTGGCCGAGGAAACCGGCCTGCGGGTGCAAGCGGAGGCGCTGGAGTGGCTGGGCGTGGTGCATCGCCGCTCCGACAGCAATCGCATCGATTTCTTCCTGCGTGCCCGCGAATGGCAGGGCGAAGCGCAGATCCTCGAACCGGACAAATGCGACCGCCTGATCTGGTGCGACATCGCTGCACCGCCAGCGGAAACCGTGCCCTATGTGCGCGCTGCACTGAGCCAGCCGCAGGTGCCGTGGATGCTGGAGCTGGGCTGGTAGGTGCGGCCCCGGCGGTCGGATGAAGAATGACAAAGGGCCGGCATTGCCGGCCCTTTTCACGTCCGTAGTGCGCCTGAAGCCGCGGGGAGATCAGCCCAGCATGTCGGCCCAGATGTTGCGCGCCCAGGACAGCGCGTATTCCCCTTCCAGCTCGCTGGCCGCAGTCGACACGCCGCCGGCGCCGGCAACCGGCACCGGCTGTTTCTTTTCCGCGTCGTACTGGTGTACCGAGGCGATGTGGATCACCCGCTTGGCATCGACGAAGCTGTAGCAGGTGTTCATCACCACCGGCGTTGGGTTGGGCGCTTCGCCGGCCAGCAGATTGAGGATGGCTGCGGCTGAGACCTTGGCGTGCTGGTTGGCCATGTGGCCGGACTTCGGCATCGCCGGGCCGGGGAACAGCGCATCGCCCAGCACATGCACGCCGGGAACGCCCTTGGCCTCGTAGCTCAGCCAGTCGATCTCCACCCAGCGGTCATTGATCAGCGGCAGGCCGGCGTTGCGGGCGATGTCGCCGGCGCGCATCGGCGGAATCACGTTCAGCACGTCGGCGCGGATCTTGTCGAACTCCAGTTCGGCGCTGAGGCTGGCGGCATCCACGCTGCGCAGCTCGCTGTTCGGGTGGTATTCCAGCAGCGAGCCGTACTCGGCGAAGGCAGTGGTGAACAGCGCTTTCTTGGACTGGATTTCCGGGTTGGCGTCGAACACCAGCACCTTGGATTTCGGCTTGTTGCGACGCAGGTAGTCGGCCACCACGCTGGCGCGCTCGTAGGGGCCGGGCGGGCAGCGGTAGGGCGCCTTGGGGATGTGCATGGCGAACACGCCGCCATCCGGCATGGCTTCCAGTTGCTGGCGCAGCAGCACCGTCTGGCGGCCAGCCTTCCAGGCGTGCGGAATGCGCTCCTGCTGGCCATCCAGGCCGGCAACCGCGCCGGGGATGAAGTCGACGCCGGGGGAGAGCACCAGGCGGTCGTAGCTCAGGGTGCTGTTGGCGGCGGTGTGGACCTGGCGGCCGGCGGTGTCGATGCGGGTGACTTCGTCCTGCATCACCCGCACACCCCAGCGGCTGCGCAGGCTGTCATAGCCCACGGTGATGTCGCTCATCTGCTTCACGCCGCCCACCACCAGGTTGGAGATGGGGCAGGAGATGAACACCGGGTTGCGTTCCACCAGCGTGACGGCGACCGTGCCCTGGCTCCACATGCGCAGGTATTTGGCGGCGGTGGCGCCACCATAGCCGCCACCGACGATGACCACATGGCCGGCGCTGCGGCTGCTGCTGCCGGCGCAGGCGGAAAGCCCGCCCAGCGCGGTGCTTCCGGCGGCCAGTGCGGCGGCGGACTTGATGAAATTGCGTCTGCTCGACATGGCTGCGCTCCGGGTCAGTTACGGGTGGAGAGGTAATCGACGATCAGCGTGATCTGCTCGTCGGAATAGCCCTTGGCGATCTGATGCATGATCGTTGCCGGCCGCTGGCCCGCCTTGAAGTCCCGCATCTTCTGCAGCAGTTCGGTGCGGGATTGTCCGGCCAGCCGCGGCATCGCGCCGGTGCTGGCGCCGTCGGTGCCGTGGCAGTTGGCACAGGTGGCGGCGAGGTTGCGGGCCAGCTGCGGGTTCTGTGCCTGGGCAGCGGTCGCGGCCAGGGCGCAGAGAGCCGCGCCCAACATGGTGTGGAGCTTCATCTATCTCTCCTGGATTGGGGGGAAACTGCCCGAGCAGCTCAGGGGCGGCGAGTATATCCCAGCGGTATCGCGGCTTCGGGCGGCATACCTGCTGGCCTGCCTCAGACAGGGCGGGGCGGGAGGGGTTCTCCGCGGCTATGCATGCTGCGTTTTCGGCATGCGGGAGGATGGCTGGAGGCAGCATGGAGCGTCAGGCGTTTCGCATTTTCCCCGGCCGACGTCCAGGCGTCCGGCTGGAACAATGGGAAAACCGGCCGCAACGCTCAGGTAAAATCAGCGGTTTCGCGTTTTGCGCCGGCCTGGCCGGTGCCACCCGCGTGCTTCGTACAGGCGGGTGCAAGCCCGGCACATGCCGGAAAGCGCGGCCATGAACAGGAGAGTCAGATGGACCACAAGCGCAGGGATACCCTGAAGGCGGGCGGCGGGTTGGGCGTATTCAGCCTGCTGGTCGCGGCCGGGCTGATCAAGCCGGAACTGGCCGAAGCGGCCTGGAACAAGAGCGCCTTCGAGGCCAAGAACCTGGAAAGCGCGCTGGCGGCGCTGGGTGCCGGCAAGCCGGGCGACAGCGCCGATGTGCAGCTGAACACCCCGGACATCGCCGAGAACGGCTCGGTGGTGCCGGTGGGCGTGGTCAGCAAGCTGCCCAACACCGAGCAGATCGCCATCCTGATCGAAAAGAACCCCAACCTGCTGGCGGCCAAGTTCGAGATTCCCGCCGGTACCGCGGCCGAGGTGCAGACCCGGGTGAAGATGGGCCAGACCTCCGACATCTACGCGGTGGTGAAGGCGGACGGCAAGTTCTACGTGACCAAGAAAGAAGTGAAGGTCACCCTCGGCGGCTGCGGCGGCTGAACCGGGCACAGGAGAAAGAGAATGGCAAACCCGATGCGTATCCGCGCCGCGGTCAAGGATGGCTTTACCGAAGTGCGCGTGCTCATGTCCCACGTCATGGAAACCGGCCAGCGCAAGGATTCGTCCGGTGCCCTGGTGCCGGCCCACTTCATCACCGAACTCACCGCCAAGCACAACGACAGGCTGGTGCTGTCGGCCCAGTTCGGTCCCTCGGTGTCCACCAACCCTTACCTGTCCTTCAAGTTCGAGGGCGGCGCCAAGGGCGACAAGATCGTCGTCAGCTGGGTGGACAACAAGGGCGAGAGCCGCAGCGACGAAGCCCAGATCGCCTGACGGGGCCGCGCGCCGGCGGCAGGCCGGCAGCGCCGCGGACTCTTGCCGGTCCGCTCAAAACTAGATCAATCCGTCCCCGGAGATAAGCACGATGAGGAAGACCCTGGGTATTGCCGCGCTGGCGGCGATGCTGGTGGGTGGCGCGCAGGCGCAATCCACCGCCGACGAGATCGCCAAGTACCGCGAGATGATCGCCGACGGCAATCCCGCCGAACTGTTCGAGATGGAAGGCGAAAGCCTGTGGAAGACGCCGCGCGGGCCGAAGAAGGCCACGCTGGAGCAATGCGACCTCGGCCAGGGGCCGGGCGTGGTGGAAGGCGCTTTCGCCCGTATGCCGCGCTATTTCGCCGATACCGGCCGGGTGCAGGATCTCGAATCCCGCCTGCTCACCTGTATGGAAACCCTGCAGGGCATTCCCGCTTCCGCGGTGGTGGACGGCGACTGGAACAAGGGTGAGCGCAAGACCATGGATGCGCTGGCCGCCTACGTCGTCACCCATTCCCGTGGCCAGAAGATCCAGCTGGATCTCGCCAACCCGCAGACCCGCCGCATGTACGAGCTGGGCAAGCGCGCCTTCTACTACCGCAGCGGACCGATGGACTTCTCCTGTTCGACCTGTCACGGCGAGGACGGCAAGCGCATCCGCCTGCAGGACCTGCCCAACCTCACCCACAAGGAAGGCGCCATTGCCGCCTGGGGCAGTTGGCCGGCCTACCGGGTGTCCAACAGCCAGTTCTGGACCATGCAGCACCGCCTCAACGACTGCTTCCGCCAGCAGCGCACCGCCGAGCCGGAGTTCGCCTCCGAAGTGACGGTGGCGCTGTCGGTGTACATGGCGGCGACCGCCCAGGGCGGCGTGCTGCAAACCCCTGGACTCAAGCGTTGAGGTGCCCACGATGAAAGCTGTTTCCATCCTGCGGCCGGCGCTTGCCGCCCTGCTGGCCGCTACCGCCGGCCTGAGCGCCGCCGCCGGCGAAGACTACGACGCGCAGACGCGCGAGATGATGCAGTCCTCCTTCAAGGAGAACGGCATCGCCAGCAAATACCGCCAGCTCCAGCTGGACTTCCAGAAAGCCTGTTCCGCGTTGGTGCCGCCCTCGGCCGCGGCCATGAAGCAGATCGAGGCCGAGCAGATGCAGACGGTGCGCTGGCCGGCCGACGGCAAGTTCTTCGGCGACTGGAAGGAGGGCGAGAAGATCGCCCAGAGCGGCCGCGGCCTCACCTGGACGGACAAGGCCGGCGAGAGCAACGGCGGCGGCTGCTACAACTGCCACCAGCTGGCGCCGCAGGAACTCTCCTTCGGCACCATAGGCCCCAGCCTGCACCGCTACGGCAAGCTGCGCGGCAGCGACGAAGGCATGGTCAAGTACACCTGGGGCAAGCTGTGGAACGCCAAGGCCTACAACGCTTGCTCGCAGATGCCGCGCATGGGTGACGCCCACATCCTCAGCGAAGCCCAGATCAAGCATGTGATGGCCTACCTGTTCGACCCGGCCTCGCCGGTCAACCAGTAAGCTGCCCGGCCAGCGGCGGCGCTTCTCGCGGAGCGCCGCTTTTTTTCATCCCCGTTCTTCTGCTGTGGCCGATGCAGGCCGCAGCCCGCGGAGCCCGCCCATGTCCATGCATCGCCGAGAATTCCTGCAACTGCTGGCGGTGGCCGCCGCCGGCGGGCTGGCCCTGCACAACGGCAGGGCGGAGGCGGCACGGGCCGGCGAGGCTTTCTACGATCTGCCGCGCTTCGGCAACGTCAGCCTGCTGCACATGACGGACTGCCACGCCCAGCTGCTGCCGCTGCGCTTCCGCGAGCCCTCGGTGAACCTGGGCGTCGGCGCCATGGCCGGGCAGGCGCCGCACCTGGTGGGCGAGCACCTGCTCAAGCGCTTCGGCATTCCGCCAGGCAGCGCCGAGGCTCACGCCTTCACTTGCCTGGATTTCACCGAGGCGGCGCGCAACTACGGCAAGGTCGGCGGCTTCGCCCAGCTCGCCACCCTGGTCAAGCGCCTGAAGGCCAGCCGCCCGGGCGCGCTGCTGCTGGATGGCGGCGACACCTGGCAGGGTTCCGCCACCGCGCTGTGGACCCGCGCCCAGGACATGGTGGACGCCGCCAAGCTGCTGGGCGTGGACGTGATGACGCTGCACTGGGAATCCACCTACGGCGCCGAGCGCGTCAAGGAAGTGGAGGAGAAGGACTTCGCCGGCCGCATCGACATCGTGGCGCAGAACGTGCGCACCACCGATTTCGAAGACCCGGTGTTCAAGCCCTATGTGATCCGCGAGATCAACCGGGTGCCGGTGGCCATCATCGGCCAGGCCTTTCCCTATACCCCCATCGCCAACCCGCGCTGGCTCACGCCGGAGTGGAGCTTCGGCATCCAGGAGCAGAGCCTGCAGCAGGCAGTGGAGCAGGCGCGCGCCGAGGGCGCTCAGGTGGTTGTGCTGCTGTCGCACAACGGCATGGATGTGGACCTCAAGCTGGCCTCGCGCGTCAGCGGCATCGACGCCATCTTCGGCGGCCATACCCATGACGGCGTGCCGGCGCCGGTGGTGGTGGCCAACCCCGGCGGCCGCACGCTGGTGACCAACGCCGGCTCCAACGGCAAGTTCCTCGGCGTGATGGACTTCGAGGTGAAGGACGGCCGGGTGGCGGATTTCCGCTACCGCCTGCTGCCGGTGTTCGCCGACCTGCTGCCGGCGGATGCCGGGATGGCCGCCTTCATCCAGCGGGTGCGCGCGCCCTTCGCCGGGCGCCTGGCCGAGCCGCTGGCGGTTACCGAGGGCCTGCTCTATCGCCGCGGCAACTTCAACGGCTCCTGGGACCAGTTGCTGCTGGACGCGCTGATGGCGGAGAAGGAGGCGGAGATTGCCTTCTCCCCCGGCTTCCGCTGGGGCACCACGCTGCTGCCGGGCGAAACCCTGACCATGGAGCAGCTGATGGACCAGACCGCCATCACCTACCCCTGGACCACGGTGACGCGAATGAGCGGCGCGACGATCAAGACGGTGCTGGAAGACGTCTGCGACAACCTATTCAATCCCGATCCCTACTACCAGCAGGGCGGCGACATGGTGCGGGTGGGCGGGCTGCAGTACGCCTGCGAGCCGGGCGCGGCCATGGGCCGGCGCATCAGCGACATGCGCCTGAACGGCAGGCCGCTGGAGGCGGACAAGCTTTACACCGTGGCCGGCTGGGCGCCGGTGGCGGAAGAGGCGCGGGAGGCCGGCGAGCCGGTGTGGGAGGTGGTGGCGCGCTACCTGCGCGGGCGCAGGGTGGTGCCGCTGGCCACGCCGGCCCAGCCGGTGCTGAAAGGCGTGGCCGGGAATCCCGGGTTGATCTGAGCCGGCGGCGGGTTCCAGCCGGGGGCTTCAGCGCTCCGCCTGCGGCCGCTGGCGCGGGAAGAGATTGCAGAAGCGCAGCTCCACCGGGTAGGGGAAGAAATCCTCCACATAGCCGCTGCGTATCTTGTCCTGCGCCGCGCGCCAGAAATCCGGCTGCAGCAGGTCGCTGTGGTGCTTGAGGAAGGCCTTGCGCACCCGTGGCTGGCCGAGCAGGAAGGTGGCGAACTCCTCCGGGAATACATCCATCGGCCCGGCGGTGTACCAGGGCTCGCCGGACAGCTCCATCTCCTCGTAGGGCGCTGGCGGAATGCGGCGGAAGTGCATGCTGGTCATGTACTCGATCTCGTCGTAGTCGTAGAACACGACGCGGCCGTAGCGGGTGACGCCGAAGTTCTTCCACAGCATGTCGCCGGGGAAGATGTTGGCGATGGCCAGCTCGCGGATGGCGTTGCCGTACTCCCGCACCGCATGTTCCACCTCCTCGTCGCTGGCCTGCTCCAGGTAGATGTTGAGCGGCGTCATCCGGCGCTCGATGTAGAGGTGCTTGATGATCAGGCTGTCGCCCTCGATCTCGAAGCAGGAGGGCGCCAGCTGGCGCAACTCCTCCAGCAGCTCCGGGTGGAAGCGCGACAGCGGCAGCGCCGCGTAGGAGAACTCCAGCGTGTCCGCCATGCGGCCCACCCGGTCCACCTGCTTCACCAGCAGGTACTTGCGCTTCACCGTGGCGCGATCCACGTTCTTGGTGCTGCCGAACACATCCTTGATCACCTTGAACACATAGGGATAGGACGGCAGCGTGAACACCAGCATCACCAGCCCGCGTATGCCGGGCGCGACGGTGAACTGGTCGTTGGAGTGGCGCAGGTGGGCGAGCAGGTCGCGGAAGAACATGGTCTTGCCCTGCTTGCCCAGGCCCAGCATGGTGTAGAGCTCGCTGCGCGGCTTGTTGGGCATGATGGAGCGCAGGAACTGCACGTAGCCTGACGGCACCTCCATATCCACCATGAAGTAGGCGCGCGACAGCGAGAACAGCACCGAGATGCGCCAAGGGTCCAGCAGCACCGCGTCGATGTAGAGCAGGCCCTGGGCGTTGTGCCGCACCGCCAGGGTGAAGGGGTATTCCTGGTAGCCGTTGATGGCCTTGCCGATGATGTAGGCCGTCTTGTTGCGGTAGAAGGCGGAGTACAGCACCTGCAGCTGGCAGTTCACCTCCATCTTCGGCCAGTGGCCCAGGTGCTGGTGGGCGGTGCGCAGGGTGTGGCGGATGTCGCGCTCCAGGTCCTCGAAGGGGCGCTGCCAGTCGAAGTCCTCGACGATGTCCCGCAGCGTGTCGGCCAGGCCGCGGTCGCGCGGGTAGTAGCTGGAATACACCGGCGGGTAGGACTCGATGTACTCGGTGGAGGCGGCCGGGCGGGCGAACAGGTAGTCGTTGTTGAAGTAGGTGCGGTGCAGGATGCGGCAGCACACCGAGTTGAAGAAGCTCTCCGCCAGCTCCGGCTGCTTGTGCCGGTTGAGCATGGCGATGAAGTGGTGCTTCACCTGCTGCCAGGTGGCGTCGTCCACCGAATCGGCATGGAACTCGCGGTGCAGCCGCTGCACCGCTTCGTCCACCCGGTCGTCGTAGAACTGCACCCGGTCGCGCACCGCGTCCAGCTGGGCCTGCCATTCGGCGGCCTCGAAGAACTCCTTAGCCCGCCGCGAGGTCTCGCGGAAGATGCGGTAGTGCTTGTTGAAGCCCTCGACGAGGGCCTGGGCGATCGCGAGCGACACCGGGCTGTTCCTGTAGGGCGCGTCCATCGGCTTTCCCCTGGCGGCAATGCGCACAGGATACGCAGCCGGAAGGCGCTGGCAACTGTCCGCGCGGCGGGCCGTTCTCGCCGCCCGCTGAGGTGGGTGGAAGGGCCGGCGGACGAACGGAGCAGGGGCTGAAGCGACCCGTGAGCGGACCCTTGGGTGGCATGGGTGTGCAGGCTTTACACGTGCAAAAACAGGTGCTTGAGTGCGTTCTGGCCGGCGCTTTCCGCACGGTGCCACGGTAAGTCTTATATCTTTTATCTTCTGTAATTTTTCATATTGTGAAAGTCGGTTTTACTTCTGGCGTGCAGGCCGTCTCGCGGCGCTATAATGCGGCGCTCGAAAAGTCGGTTGGGAGTCGCGAGGCACCGCGGAGGCAGACAAGCCGCGGGCGTGCCTGAAGTGGCTGCGCAGAGGGCGGGAGAGAGGTCGCGGGTGAGCGCGTTCTCTCCATGCCGGGCCCGCGTTCCCATGTCTTTCGACGCGTTGACGCCTACGGGCCATCGCCCGCCTGCGCCATCGTTCGATCAGCGCACCCAGACCATGAGGGAGAAACAAGCAATGTCGCAGCAGCCGACCATCTTCTACACCATCACCGACGAAGCGCCGATGCTGGCGACCGCCGCCTTCCTGCCGGTGATCCGCGCCTTTACCGCTCCCGCTGGCATCAACGTCGAGGAAGCCGACATCTCGCTGGCCGGCCGCATCCTGGCGGAGTTTCCGGAATTCCTCGCCGACGACCAGAAGGTGCCCAACACCCTGGCCGAACTGGGCGCGCTGACACTGCAGCCGGACGCCAACATCATCAAGCTGCCCAACATCTCCGCCTCGGTGGCCCAGTTGAAGGCCGCGGTGAAGGAGCTGCAAAGCAAGGGCTACAAGGTGCCGGACGTTCCGGAAGACCCGAAGACCGACGAAGACAAGGCCATCAAGACGCGCTACTCCAAGTGTCTGGGTTCTGCGGTGAACCCGGTGCTGCGCGAAGGCAACTCCGACCGCCGCGCGCCGCTGGCGGTGAAGAACTACGCCAAGAAGCATCCGCACTCCATGGGCGAGTGGAAGCAGTGGTCGCAGACCCACGTCTCCCACATGCACCACGGCGACTTCTACCACGGCGAAAAGTCGCTGACGCTGGACAAGGCGCGCGACGTGAAGATGGAGCTGATCACCACCTCCGGCAAGACCATCGTGCTCAAGCCCAAGGTCGCGCTGCTGGCCGGCGAGATCATCGACTCGATGTTCATGAGCAAGAAGGCGCTGTGCGAGTTCTACGAGAAGGAACTCGAGGACTGCCGCGAGTCCGGCATCCTGTTCTCGCTGCACGTGAAGGCGACGATGATGAAGGTCTCGCACCCCATCGTCTTCGGCCACTGCGTCAAGATCTACTACAAGGACGCGTTCGAGAAGCACGGCGCGCTGTTCGACGAGTTGGGCATCAACGTCAACAACGGCATGGTCGACCTCTACGACAAGATCAAGACCCTGCCCGAGTCCAAGCGCGACGAGATCATCCGCGACCTGCACGCCTGCCAGGAGCACCGCCCCGAGCTGGCCATGGTGGATTCCGCCAAGGGCATCACCAACTTCCATTCGCCCAACGACGTCATCGTCGACGCCTCCATGCCGGCCATGATCCGTCAGGGCGGCAAGATGTGGGGCGCCGACGGCAAGCCCTACGACTGCAAGGCGGTGATGCCGGAGTCCACCTTCGCCCGCATCTACCAGGAGATGATCAACTTCTGCAAATGGCACGGTAACTTCGATCCGAAGACCATGGGCACCGTGCCCAACGTCGGCTTGATGGCGCAGAAGGCGGAAGAGTACGGCTCCCACGACAAGACCTACGAGATCCCGGAAGACGGCATCGCCAACATCACCGACCTCGCCACCGGCGAAGTGCTGCTGACGCAGAACGTGGAAGCCGGCGACATCTGGCGCATGTGCCAGGTGAAGGACGCGCCCATCCGCGACTGGGTGAAGCTGGCGGTGACTCGCGCCCGCAACTCCGGCATGCCGGCGGTGTTCTGGCTGGACCCCTACCGCCCGCACGAGAACGAGCTGATCAAGAAGGTCGAGACCTACCTGAAGGACTACGACACCAAGGGTCTGGAGATCAAGATCCTGTCCCAGGTGCGCGCCATGCGCTTCACCCTGGAACGTGTCGCCCGCGGCCTGGACACCATCTCGGTCACCGGCAACATCCTGCGCGACTACCTCACCGACCTGTTCCCCATCATGGAACTGGGCACCTCGGCCAAGATGCTCTCCATCGTGCCGCTGATGGCCGGTGGCGGCATGTACGAGACCGGCGCCGGCGGCTCTGCGCCCAAGCATGTGCAGCAGCTGGTGGAAGAGAACCACCTGCGTTGGGATTCGCTGGGCGAGTTCCTGGCGCTGGCGGTGTCGCTGGAAGACCTCGGCATCAAGAACGACAACGCCAAGGCCAAGATCCTGGCCAAGACGCTGGACGAAGCCACCGGCAAGTTGCTGGACCTGGACAAGTCCCCCTCGCGCCGCACCGGCGAGCTGGACAACCGCGGCAGCCAGTTCTACCTGACCCTGTACTGGGCCCAGGCGCTGGCCGCGCAGTCCGAGGATGCCGCGCTGGCCGCCCATTTCGCCCCGTTGGCGAAGTCGCTGGAAGAAGGCGAGGAGAACATCGTCGCCGAGCTGAAGGCGGTGCAGGGCAAGGGCGTGGACATCGGCGGCTACTACCAGGTCGATGTCGCCAAGTGCAAGGCGGTGATGTGCCCCAGCACCACCTTCAACGCCGCGCTGGCCGCCGTGGGCGCCTGATACGCCGCAGCAGTGACCGGAATGGAAGCGCGCGCTGACTGAGGTGCGCCTCCTGCCGTGAAAGAGAAAACGCCGGGCTGGTCCCGGCGTTTTCTTTTCCGCTTCCCTTGGCCTTGCCCGGGTTTTCCCCCTGCGTTGGCCCCGCTGGTGTTTCGTGGATAATCGAAACGCAGTCCGGTCAAGGCGGCTCCGGCCGATCAGCAAGAAAAATCCTGCCCAGGGATAGACATCGCCGGCCGGCGGTCGCAATGGCAAACCAGTTTGTCCAACGCGTACACCAGGAGGGGGCAGCAATGAGTGCATCTCATATCAAGGTTCCGGCGGCTGGCAGCAAGATCGTCCCCGGACAGCCGATACCCGACGAACCCATCATCCCGTACATCGAAGGCGACGGCATCGGCGTGGACATCACGCCGGTGATGCTCAAGGTCATCGACGCGGCGGTGAGCAAGGCCTACGGCGGCAAGAAGAAGATCCATTGGATGGAAGTGTTCGCCGGCGAGAAATCCACCCGGCTCTACGGCCCGGACGAGTGGCTGCCGAAGGAGACCTTCGACGCGCTGAAGGAATACGCCGTCTCCATCAAGGGGCCGATGACCACGCCGGTGGGCGGCGGCATCCGCTCCCTCAACGTCGCCCTGCGCCAGGAGCTGGACCTCTACCAGTGCGTGCGCCCGGTGCGCTACTTCACCGGCGTGCCCTCGCCGCTGCGCGACCCGAGCAAGGTGGACATGGTGATCTTCCGCGAGAACACCGAGGACATCTACGCCGGCATCGAATGGGCGGCGGAGTCGGAGGGGGCGAAGAAGGTGATCCGCTTCCTGCAGGAGGAGATGGGGGTGAAGAAGATCCGCTTCCCCGCCACCTCCGGCATCGGCATCAAGCCGGTGTCGCGCGAAGGCACCTCCCGCCTGTTCCGCGCCGCGATGCAGTACGCGATCGACAATGACCGCCGCAACGTCACCATCGTGCACAAGGGCAACATCATGAAGTTCACCGAAGGAGCCTTCCGCGACTGGGCCTACGAGGTGGCGCAGCAGGAGTTCGGCGCCGAGCCGATCGACGGCGGGCCGTGGTGCCGCTTCAAGAACCCGAAGAGCGGGCGGGAGATCATCGTCAAGGACGCCATCGCCGATGCCTTCCTGCAGCAGATCCTGCTGCGGCCGGCGGAATACGACGTGATCGCCTGCTGCAACCTCAACGGCGATTACATTTCCGACGCGCTGGCCGCCCAGGTCGGCGGCATCGGCATCGCGCCGGGCGCGAACATCTCCGACAAGTACGCCTGCTTCGAGGCCACCCATGGCACCGCGCCCAAGTACGCCGGGCAGGACAAGGTGAATCCCGGCTCGCTCATCCTCTCCGCCGAGATGATGTTGCGCCACCTCGGCTGGAAGGAGGCGGCAGACCTGGTCATCAAGTCCATGGAAGACGCCATCGGCGACAAGGTGGTCACCTACGATTTCGCCCGCCTGATGGAAGGCGCCACCGAGGTAAGCTGCTCCGCTTTCGGCGACGCGATGATAGAGCGGATGTAAGCCGCCTCCGCGGTGGTCGCATCAACCTGGCAGGAAGCCGCCCGCGGGCGGCTTCTTGTTTTCGGGGGCTGCGCCTCGCCTACTTACGCTCGCGCCGGAGCTCGCCCACGCCGTAGCGCTGGTCCAGCCGGTTCATCGCATAGACGTAGATGCCGATGATGAAGAGATAGACCAGCGGCGTGCCCTGGGCGAAGACGTAGAAGCCCAGCGGGAAGCCGAGGAAGACGATGTCGTTCAGCTCGGTGGCGTAGTAGCCGGGCACGAAGGACACGAGGAACCACAGGGCGAGCAGGCTCAGCGTCAGGGCAAGGTTGCGGCGCCAGTAGGCGCGGTGTCTGGCGGTCAGCGTCATGTCTGTCAGTGTTGCGGGCTGGCGCCCTTGTGGGCCTGGGCCAGGCGGTCCTGAACCTCGCTGGGGGCGGCCTCGTAGCCGGCGGCGGTGAGGGCGAACTCGCTCTGGCCGCCGCAGATGGCCTTCAGCCTGGCCTCGAAGCCGTCCAGCTCCGCCATCGGTACCCGGGCGGAGAGCGTGGTCCAGCCGGGCGAGGGGCTGTCGGTGGCGGTGAGGCGGCCGCGGCGGCCGGCGAGCTCGGCGCTCACATCGCCGAACTGGGCGTCCGCGATCTTCACCGTCAGCTCCAGCAGGGGTTCCAGCACCTGCGGCCGGGCGGCGCGCACCGCCTCGATCAGCGCATGGCGGGCGGCGGTGACGAAGGAGACTTCGTTGGAATCCACCGCATGGTGCTTGCCGTCGGTCACCACTACCTTCAGATCCTGCAGCGGGAAGCCGGCGTGGGCGCCTTCGGCCAGCGCCTGGCGCACGCCTTTCTCCACCGCCGGCATGAAGTGGGTGGGAATGGTGCCGCCCTTCACCTCGTCCGCCAGTTCCAGGCCGGCGCCGCGCGCCAGCGGTTCCACCCGCAGCGCCACCTCGCCGAACTGGCCGGCGCCGCCGCTCTGCTTCTTGTGGCGATAGCGGGCCTCGGCGCTGGCGCTGATGGTTTCGCGGTAGGGCACCGCCGGCGGCGCGGTATCCAGCTGCAAGTTCCAGCGGCTGGCGAGCTGGTCGAGCACGATCTGCAGATGCTGGCGGCCGAGGCCGCGCACCACGGTGTGGCGGCTGCGCGGGTCGAAGCTCACTTCCAGGCAGGGGTCTTCGTCCACCAGCCGGGCCAGCGCCTCGGCCAGCTTCTGCTCGTCCGCCGGCTTGCGCGTGATCAGCGCGAGGCCGTGCACCGGCTGCGGGTAGGGCGGCGCGGCGACGTGGAAGGCGTCTTCGTCATGGGAGTCGTGCAGCACCGCGTCGCGGCGGATTTCATCCACCCGCGCCACCGCGCACAGGTCGCCGGCCACGCCCAGCGGTGTTTCCACCGCGTTGCGGCCCTGCAGGCGCAGCAGGTGGGCGACCTTGAAGGGCTTGCGGCCGTCGCCGATGAAGAGCTGGGAGTTGGGTGTGATGCGGCCCTGGTGGATGCGGAACAGCGCCAGCTTGCCGCGGTAGGGGTCGTTGGCGATCTGGAATACGTGGGCCAGCGCATGGCCGTCGGCGCTGGCAGCGACCGCCACCGGCGCCGCCGCCACGCCTTCGCCCTTGAGGAAGCGCGGCGGATTGCCCTCGGTGGGGTCGGGCATCAGCTGGCCGAGAATGTCCAGCAGCTCGCGCACGCCGGCTCCGGTGCGGGCGGAGACGAAGCACACCGGCACCAGGTGGCCTTCGCGCAGCGCTTGCTCGAAGGGAGCGTGCAACTGCTCCGGCGTGAGGCTCTCGCCCTGCTCCAGGTAGGCGGCCATCAGCGCCTCGTCCAGCTCCACCACCTGGTCGACGATGGCCTCGTGGGCGGCGGTGACGCTGGAGAAGGCGGTGGCCGCGGCGGCGTCCGGGGCGAAGAAGCAGTCCACCACGCTCTGGCCGTCGGCTGCCGGCAGGTTGAGCGGCAGGCATTCCGGGCCGAAGGCGGCGACGATCTCGCCCAGGGTGGCGGTGCAGTCGGCGCCGGCGGTGTCCATCTTGCTGACGATGATGAGGCGGCACTTGTCCGCGGCGGCGGCCATCAGCCGGCGGCTGGCGCTGTCCACCCCGGCGCTGGCGCTGATGACGATGGCGGCGGTTTCCACCGCCGGCAGCACCGCCAGCGCGCGGCCGGCGAGGTCGGGCAGGCCGGGGGCGTCCACCAGGTTGATCCAGTGGCCGGCCCATTCCAGGTGGGCCAGGCTGGCGTTGAGCGAGTGGCCCAGCGCCTTCTCCTGGGCATCGTGGTCGGAGACGGTGTCGCCGCGCTCCACGCTGCCGGCGCTGCCGATTTCGCCGCCGGCGGCGAGCAGGGCTTCCAGCAGGCTGGTTTTGCCGCCGCTGGCGGGGCCGAGCAGGGCGATGTTGCGGATGTCGTGGACCGAATTGGGCGTCATGGCAGGTCTCCGGCGCGCGTGTTTTCTTGTGTGTCTTCTCGTTTATGCGCGCAGTGTCCGTCCGACGCCCCCGCGCAGGCAATGCGCAGGATCAAAGTTCCGGCGGCGCGGCGGCGGCGTGCTGCGCTGCGGCAGCCGCCGTCCGCGGCGATGTGCTGCTCAGGCGCTCTTCAGGCCGGCCCGCCGGGTGAGCCAGATGGCCGCCAGCGGCAGCAGCAGGGTGAGCACCGCGATGGTGAGCAGCAGGCCGCCGAGTTCGCTGTAATCCGCCGGGGTGGTGACGCTGCCGGCGGCATCCTTCACTTCGCGGGTGACCATGTAGATGCGGTTGAGATACTCGGTGGCGAGCTGGGAGGCGGACAGCGCCAGGTTGGTGAAGGAGGCCATCACCGCGAAGAAGGTGGCCTTCAGGTGCTGCGGTGCGGAATTCGCGATCCAGGCCAGCATCGGCACCATGGAAACCTGGCCCAGCGGCGATTCCAGCGCGGTGTTGGCGATGGCGATGAAGCGCGCATCCACCACGCCGCCGGTGTGGGCGGCGGTCCATTCGTGCAGGCCGTGGAACATGCCGATGATGGGCACCGACAGCAGCGTGGTTGCCAGCGTGAGGAAAACGACGATGTAGGCGATGGAGCGCTCGGCCATGAAGCGGCGGAACAGGAACAGGCCGGCCAGGGTGAGGCCGCTGGTGATGAGGTCCAGCCGGGAGAGGAAGGACTGGTCGAAACCGAGCACGTCTATCATCCACCAGGTGGCGCCGGCGCCCGGCAGCGGCATGGCGCGGAACACGAAGATGACGATGGCGGTGCCCAGCAGGGTGCGCCGCGCCGCCGGCTCCAGCTCGCCCAGCAGACGGCGCATGAGGAAGGCGATGACGGCGAAGGAGCCGAGGAAGATGGCCTCCTGGCTGTATTCGAAGTCGGACAGGCCCAGGCTCAGCGTCAGCGTGACGAAGACCGCGCTGCCGCCCAGCACCCACCAGTTGGGCGAGGCGGTTTCCTCCGGCTGGTGCACCGCGCGGGCGATGTCCGCCTCGCTGTGGCCCAGCGCGCGCAGCCGCTGTGCCTCCCTGCGCTTGAGCCAGCCGGCGAGCAGCACGCCGCTGATGGACAGCAGCGGAATCACCAGCGCGAACTCGTAGATGCGCAGGTAGATCGCCACCTTTTCCGCTTCGCCCAGCCCGGCCGCGCCCTGGAACATGACGACGTTGGCGAGGGACACCAGCACGGTGCCGCCGATGATGGCGACGCGGCCCAGCATCTGCATGGTGGTGTGCATCAGCCGGATCTCTTCCGGCGGCAGCGGCTGGCCGTGCGCGTCCAGCCGCGGCACCGCTTCCACCGTCATCGCGTCGGCCACCGCGTCCTGCATCACATAGCCGACCGGCGCCAGCAGGGTGGAGAGCACGAACCAGGCGCTGGCCGGCATCACCGCCTGCATCGCCTCCGGCTGGCCGAGCAGGCCGATCATGATCAGCAGGCTGGCGGCGATCAGCAGCGCGCCCAGGTAGACCAGCCCAGCCTTGTAACGCCACAGCAGGTCCACCAGGTGGCCGATGGGCATTTTCAGTGCCCAGGGGATCACCGCCCAGAAGCCGAGGGCGGCGATGAAGGCGGCGGAGAGATCCAGGTAGTCCTTGATGAAGAAGGTGCCGACGATGCCGGTGAGCGTGGAGATGCCGTAGGCGCAATACACCATCAGCGGCGGCAGGTAGGACAGCCGCATCTCGCGGCCCAGTTCCAGGATGTTGCGGTCGAACCAGCGGAAGAGGGCGTTGCGGTGCTGGGCAGTGGCCACGCGGAGGCTCCTTGGGTAACGGTCGGTTTTGCGGTTGTTGGTGATGCCGGGCGGGGTGCTGCGGCCGGGCTCAATGGCCCAGCAGCTTTTCCAGCCAGGGCAGCAACCAGGGCAGGGACACGGCGGTGAGCAGGCCGTTCAATCCCATCGCCAGCGCGGCGAAGGCACCGGCCTGTTCGCTGACCTGGAAGGCGCGGGCGGTGCCTATGCCGTGGGAGGCGATGCCGATGGCGAAGCCGCGCACCGCATGGTCGTCGATGCGCAGCAGGCGGTAGAGGTAGCGGGCGCCCACCGCGCCGAGGATGCCGGTGGTGATCACCAGCACCGCGGTGAGCGAGGGCAGGCCGCCCAGGCTTTCCGCCACCGCCATCGCGATCGGCGTGGTGACGCTCTTGGGCGCCAGCGACATCAGCGATTCCCGGCTGGCGCCGAGCATGGCGCCGATGGCGTAGGCCGACAGCGCGGCGGTGAGCGAGCCGGCCACCAGCGCGATCACCAGCGGCCCGGCCATCGCTTTCAGCTTCGGCCACTGGGCGTAGAGCGGAATCGCCAGCGCAACCGTGGCCGGGCCGAGCAGGAAGTGCACGAATTGCGCGCCGTCGAAATAGGTCTTGTACGGCATGCCGGTGACCAGCAGCAGCACGGCGAGGAAGCTGACCGACAGCAGCACCGGGTTGCCCAGCGGATGGAAGCCGGCGCGGCGGTAGAGCCAGAAGGCGGCCTGGTAGGCGAGCAGGGTGAGGGTAAGCCCGAGCAGCGGCGTGGCGGAGAGATAGACCCAGATCTCGCTGAGGCTGTGGCTCATGGCCGTGCCCCCCCGCCGGCGGGCGGCGTTTCGCGGCGGCGCATCAGCGCGCGCAGCACCAGCGCGGTGACGGCGATGGCGAGGGCGGTGCTGCCGATCAGCGCGGCGGTCAGCGGCAGCCATTCGGCGGCCAGGCGGTCGCCGTAGAGCACGATGCCGGTGCCGGCGGGCACGAACAGCAGGGAGAGGTGCATCAGCAGCGTGCCGGAGGTGGTGCGCAGCTCCTCGCTCGGCCCGCCGCGCAGCAGCAGGGCGAGGAAGAGCAGGCCCATGCCGATCACCGGGCCGGGAATCGGCAGCGCCAGCGCGCGGGCGATCACCTCGCCGATCAATTGGAACAACAGCAGCAGGGTCAGGGCGCCTAGCATGGTCTATCTCGCTTTTCCGGCCCGGCGCGGGGAGGTCCGCCGGGGTAAGCGAGCATAGCCGATGCGGCGGCGGATGCTGCAGTACGGAATCGCCGCAAGCTGGCGGATTGCGGCGCTTGCGGCCTCAGGCTTCCTGCCTCTGGTTGGCGATTTCCGGCCGGCGGCCTCGGGCCGGCAGCATCCGCTCGGCAGTGTCAGGTCAGCAGCACATGCCCCGCGGTGCGCACCACGATGCCCACCACCGCGCCCAGCGCGGCCGGTTTCCACACCGCCGCCACCCGCGGGCCGGCGGACATCATGATGGCCACGCCGGCCACGTCCAGCGGATGGGTGAGGAAGCCGGCGCTGTGGTTCAGCGTGGCGATCGTGGTGGTGCCGCTTTTCAGCATCTCATCCATCACGCCCATCATCGCGGTGCCGCCGGCGATGTACTTGGTGAGGCTGAGCAGGATCAGCGCCGGGTCTATGCCCAGCAGGGCCAGCAGCGGCGTCAGCAGATCCTTGAGTGCATCGATGGCGCCGGTGGCGCGCAGCGCCATCACCGCGACCAGCGCCAGCACCAGCATGGGAATGGCGCCCACCGCGATCTTGAAGGCCTCGGCGCCGGCGCGGTTGATCACGTCCAGCACGCCCTTGGCGCTGTCCGCCACCTGGTGGTGCAGGGTTTCATCCACCGTGCCTTCGGCGGTGGACAGGCGGCGGCCGAAACAGTGGTAGGTGGCGGCCGCGGCCACCAGCCCGCCGACCACCGACAGCAGCAGGGTGAGGCCGAACTGCAGGCCCATGGCGGCCATCGGGAAGGTGACGTTGGCCTGCGCCATGGCCATCACCATCGCCAGCGTGGCGGCGAGGTGGCGGTCGGAGGCGCCACGGCTTTCCATCATGGTCAGCGTGGCCACCGGCGCGGCGAAGCTGACGAAGTTGATCTGCAGCGCGGCGAACACGCCCAGCCCGGTGAGGCCGGCGGGGCGCAGCAGGGGGGCGACGCGGGCGACCAGCCAGTCGAGCACGCCCTTCGCTTCCAGCAGCCGCATCAGCGACAGCATCACCACCATCACCGGCAGCAGCACGAAGAGGGAGAGTTCGATGGCCGAGCGGCCGGCGCGCAGGATGATGTCGGTCAGCAGGTCCATGCGGCCTTGTTGTTCTTTTGCGGGGCAGCAGATGCTAACCGCAGGGCGGGTTCAAGGCGAGCGGCGGCGGGGCCGGGCGCCGCATCTGCGGCAGGGCTGGGGGCGATGCGCTCGGGCGGGGCGGCCGGGCACGTGCGTGTGACGCGGGCGCTTGGGTGAAGCGGGGAGAGCGGCGGCGGGCCGGGCGGCGGGGCGGGTTGCGGGGGCGACCCGATGCAGCTGGAGCGTCCGGCGCCGTGCCGCTGCCTCAGTCGTCCTTGTGGCGGTGCTCGTCCTCGTCCACCGGCGCCGGCACGGTGGGGGCACCCAGCGTCACGGTGATCAGCGTCAGCAGCATGGGTGCCAGGGTGAGGGCGAAGGCTTCGAAGCTGTGCATGCCGAAGCCAATGACCAGCGGCAGCACCAGTACGCCACAGGCGAGGAATTCGGTGATCTTGCTCCAGCGGTCCATAACGGTTCTCCTGTTGGATTCCAGTCTTGTTATGCCCGTCTATGACTTTCCGGCAGGGGCGGCCGGTGGCCTGAAGGGCTTTGTGCAATGCACAAATACAGCTGTAGCTTAGACCTCTTGCCCGCAGCCCGCCCGTGTGGAATTCCACAATAAGGCGTAGTGGGGCAGAGGCCGCCATGCACAGATTCCAGCAAGCGGCCTGCCCGGCCCGGCGTGTCCTGTTCCTGTCGCCGCGGGGCGCCAGGGCAATGGAGGAAGTGACTGTGAAAGCCATCAGGCGTTGCAGGCGCAGCGGAAAAATTTCCGCATCCGGGCTGCTCCGCATTCCCCAGAACGGGTGACGCGGCAAGGACAAATGAATGAAATGCCTTGCTCCCGGTGCCGCCTCAAACTATGTTTCCCGCATCTTTTGCAGTGCAACAAGGAGACGTGGAATGAAGACGAAACCGCATGCCCTGGCGATTGCCGGACTTGCCCTGGCCTGCCTGCTGGGCATCGGTTCAGTGCGCGCAGCGGAGCCGCTGCCGGCGCTGAACCTGGACCTGGGCCAGACCACCGTGTCCGGCATTTCCTCCGGCGCCTTCATGGCGGTGCAGTTCGGTACCGCGCATTCGGCGACCGTCGCCGGCGTGGCCGCGACCGCCGGCGGCCCCTACTTCTGCGCCGGGCAGGACTCCTGGGCCGGCGCAGGTGTGAGCCGCGCCATCGCCCGCTGCATGCAGGGCGACCCCAGCTATCCGGCGGTGCCCATCACCGCCACCGACCTGTCGCAGATGAGCGCCGCGGTGCGCGCCTGGGGGGCGCGCGGGTTGATCGACGACAGCGCCAACCTGGCCCACCAGCGGGTGTGGATCTTCCACGGCTATAACGACGGCATCGTCAAGCGGCCGGTGAGCGATGCGCTGCAAAGCTGGTACGCCGGCTTCGTGCCGCCCGGCCAGATCTACTACAAGGACGAGCTGCGCGCAGCCCATGCGCAGATCTCCGCCAGTTGCTCGGCGGGCGGCAACGGCGGCACCGCCACCGTGGCCGAGGGCGCCACCTGCAACCCCTGCGCGACCACCGGCGGCAACTTCATCAACCAGTGCCCGGCCGCCAGCACGCCCGGCAGCGCCAGCTACGACGCCGCCGGCGTGGCGCTGCAGCTCTTCTACGGCCCGCTGCAGCGCACCGCCAGCGGCAGCCTGGGCGGCAAGGTGGTGGAGTTCGACCAGCAGCCCTACATCCAGCGCGACAGCGGCTCGCTGCCCGCCATCCGCGCCTCCATGGCGAATCAGGGCTATGCCTACCTGCCGGCCGTCTGCGCCGCCGGCCAGCCCTGCCGGCTGCACATCGCCTTCCATGGCTGCCAGCAGCAGTCCGGCAACATCGGCACCGCCTTCGTCACCGGCGCCGGCTTCAACGAATGGGCGGATGCCAACCACATCGTGGTGCTCTACCCGCAGACGGCCGCCACCACCGCGGTGCCGCTCACGCCCTTCAACCCGCAGGGCTGCTGGGACTGGTGGGGCTACGGCGACTTCGGCTACCAGGCCGCCGGCCACTACGCCACCCAGGACGGCACCCAGATCGCCGCCATCTGGCGCATGGTGCAGCGCCTGGCCAGCGGCGGCAGCGCGACGGTGGGCGCAACGCCCACCACGGTGCCGGCCCTGCAGGTGCTGGATGCCTCCGCCAGCCAGGCGGCGCTGGCGTGGACGCCGGTTGCCGGCGCCACCGGCTACCGCGTCTATCGCGGCAGCGGCAGCAGCGGCCCGCTGCAGGCGCTGACGGCGACGCCGGTGGATGGCCCGTCCTGGGTGGATGGCGGTTTGTCGCCGCAGTCCAGCTACCGCTACCAGGTGCGGCCTGTGGACAGCAACGGCACCGAGGGCGCGGCCTCCGCCACGGTGACGCTGGCCACCGGCAAGACCGCGCCGGCCTGCGATCCCTATTTCTCGCTGGCGCAGGACAAGGTGGTGGATCGCAACAACCGGCCGACGACCAAGGTCTGCCCCTGAGGCGTGCGCGGCCAGGGCGCTTGAACCGTGCCGCCCTGGCTGTCGATCGCACCGCCGTGCATGGGCGGTGCCGGGTGGAGAGGCCGCCCCGGCGCGATGTGACCCGCTGGCGCCCGGCCCGGCGGCGCTCAGTGCCGCCGTTGATGGAACTGGGCGACCAGAACCTGGATCTTGAGCCGGATGATGTCCGCCAGCAGGCGCATCTTCCTGTCGTGCTCCTGATGCGCGACGTCGTAGATCTGCTTCTTCAGCGCTTCGTTGCCGTCCTTGGGCAGGCTGAGGGACCACTCGGTGAAGAAGGCGTCATAGCTGTCCACCGTCTTGATGAGCTCGAACCGGATCTTCTCCCGCTCCTTTTCCGGGATGGTGCTCAGGGCCTTGTCGATGACGGCCTCGAGGTCCGAGCGCTTCTGTTGATTCTGGACGGGGAACTGGATGACTTCGGACATGGGCGCCTCAAGCGTTGCGTGTAAGCAGGATGGACACTTGAATCAATTTCCGCGCCAGCCTGTAAGTCGCTGATTCTTTGTGCCGGCCGCCGTGGGCGGCTGTGCCGTTCGCGACAAATGCCGCACAGCCCTTTTTCATCTCCGCCATGCGCTGGAGGACGCCGCAGCCGTGCTGCGTCGTCGATGTTGCGCTCGCCGCCTCTGGCGCCAAGTTGAACACCAGCCACTGGGCGCAGGCGAAAAAAAGGGCGCCCCCGCTTGCCGGGTGCGCCCTTCGTTCAACACCGGCCCACTTGCGCGGGTCGGGCCGAGGCTCTTACTCCATCGCTTCGTACAGCGGCAGGGTGAGGAACTCGGGGAAGTTGGCCGACAGGCTCATTTCCTCGAAGATCGCCGCCGCCTGCTCGTAGGTCTCCGTCTTCTCGCCGGCGGCGGTCACGGTGGCCTTCACCTTGGCCAGCTCTTCCGGAATCATCGCCCGCACCATCTCGGCGGTGACCTTGCGGCCGTCGTCCAGCTTGCCCTTGGGGCTCACCACCCACTGCCAGATCTGGGAGCGGCTGATTTCGGCGGTGGCGGCGTCTTCCATCAGGTTGTGGATGGGCACGCAGCCGTTGCCGGCCAGCCAGCTGCCGAGGTAGTGGATGCCGACGTTGATGTTGTTGCGCACGCCGACTTCGGTGATGGGCTGTTCCGGCTGGAAGTTCATCCAGTCCTTCGGGCCGTAGCTGCCGCTCACCTGCTTTTCCCACTGGTTGGGCTTGTCGCCCAGCACCTTCACGAACTCTTCCATGGCGATGGGCACCAGGCCCGGGTGCGCCACCCAGCCGCCGT
>Ga0206117_100516_pt1 | contig 37260 bp, 35 predicted proteins | sample 3A5Ametagenome_FD_177997 | JGI IMG/M metagenome (GOLD analysis project Ga0206117, IMG submission 177997) | Enriched microbial communities from leaf-cutter ant dump, University of Wisconsin, Madison, United States - 3A5A | ecosystem: Environmental > Terrestrial > Nest > Insects nest > Nest dump... | reverse complement strand
GTTCTGTTCACGCCCCAGGGGGCCGGCCTGCGCGACACTGTCTACCTGGTCGCCTGCGGCGCGATCGCGGTGGTGCTGGTGGTGATGCTGGGCATGTCGGCCTATGCATCGTTCGTCAAGATGTGGCCCTACAACCTCAGCCTGTCGCTCGATGCCTACGACTTCTCCGCCCATGATGCCGACGGCTGGTCGTCGGTCTGGAACAGCCTGATCCTGGGCGGTGGCGCTGCTGTGTTCGGCACGCTGCTGGTATTCCTGGTCGCCTACCTGGTCGAGAAGGGCCAGGGGCCGCGGCCGCTGCGCGAAGCCATCCGCCTGATCGCCCTGCTGCCGATGGCGGTGCCGGGGCTGGTGCTGGGTATCGCCTATGTCTTTTTCTTCAACCAGCCGGGCAATCCGCTGAACGGTCTGGTCGGCGGCATGGCCATCCTGGTGATCAACACGGTGGCGCATTTCTATACGGTCGCCCATCTGACCGCGCAGACCGCGCTGAAACAGATCGACGGCGAGTTCGAGGCGGTCTCGGCCTCGCTGCGCGTGCCGCAATACCGGACGATGATGCGGGTCACCGTGCCGCTGTGCCTGCCGACGCTGATCCAGATATTCGGCTACATGTTCGCCAATGCGCTGACCACCGCCTCGGCGCTGATCTTCCTGTACGGTCCCGACACCAAGGTCGCTTCGGTCGCGGTCATCGCGATGGACGATGCCGGCAATGTCGGGCCGGCGGCGGCGATGGCCATGGTGATCGTCTATTGTGCGGTCGTGGTGCGGGTGCTCACCGCCGGGCTGAACTATCTGGTTGCCGAACGGCTGCAACGCTGGCGCCGTCGCTAGGCGGCAGTACGCGGTCCGCGGGCAGGCGCACCAGCACCGTGGTGCCCTGGCCCGGCTCGGAAATGATCTCCAGCCGGCCGCCATGCAGGGTGACCAGCCCTTGCGTCAGCGGCAGGCCCAGCCCGGTGCCCTCGTGATTGCGCGCCAGGCCGCTTTCGACCTGGCCGAACGGCGTCAGCGCCTTGGCGATGTCGGCAGCCGACATGCCGATGCCGCTGTCGGAGATGCCGATGGTCAGGCCGCCATCGGCATCGACCTGCGCGAACAGGTGGACGGTGCCCCGCGGCGCGGTGAACTTGATCGCGTTCGACAGCAGGTTCAGCAGGATCTGGCGCGTGCGCCGTTCGTCGGCCCGGATCTGCGGCAGGTCGTCGGGCAGCGTCTCGGTCAGTTGCACCGCGCCGCGCTGGGCGCGCGGCCGGATCAGCCGCAGGCAGGCGGCGCTGACGTCGTGCAGCGACACGACGTCTTCCTGCAGCGACACCTTGCCCGCCTCGATCGCGGCGACGTCGAGGATGTCGTTGATGATGCCCAGCAGATGTTCGCCCGACGAATGGATGTCTTCGACATACTCGAGGTATTTGGCGTGGCCCAGCGGACCGAACATCTGCGCCTTCATCATGCCGCTGAAACCCAGGATCGCGTTCAGCGGCGTGCGCAGTTCGTGGCTCATGTTGGCCAGGAAGTCGGACTTGGCGCGCGCCGACGCCTCGGCCGCCCGCCAGGCATCCAGCAGGGCCGAGGTCCGGTCCGACACCCGCTGTTCCAGCGCACCGCGCACCCCGTCCAGTTCGGCGGTGCGCCGCTGCAGCGCACGGACCAGGCGCAGGCTGAAGAAGGTGACGAAGCCGATCAGCACCGTATAGGCGGCCAGTAGCGCCACGATGGTATAGAGCTGGTTGTACCAGGGCCCCAGCACGCTGTCGAAAGGGGCGGAGGCGACGACCACCATCGGATAGGCATCCAGGCTGCCATAGGCGACGACCCGGTTGCTCAAGCCGATGGGGTTGGCCTCGGCCCCCATTTCGAACGTGCCCTGCGGTGCCTGTGGCAGATAGTGGCTGAACAGGCGGGTCGGGGCCAGCGATCGGTCGATCAGATCCTCGATGAACGGGGCGCGCGCCAGGACGCGCCCGTCGCGCCGCACCAGCGCGATGGCACCGCCGGGCTGGATGCGCATGCTGTCCAGTACCCGGACGATCGGGTCGACCTCGATGGTGGCCAGGGTCATCACCATCTGGCCGGCGGGATTGGCCAGGCGGTGGCTGAGGGTGAACGTCCAGCGCTGGTTCAGGCGGCTGCGGACGGTGCTGCCGATGATGGGCGTGCCGGGCGGCAGGCGCATGGCCGTCTGGAAGAATTCCCGGTCCGCCAGCTGGGCATAGGGCGCCGGATTGGCACCGGCAGGCAGGACATAGCCGTTGCCGTGGCGGTCGACCAGGCGGATGCCGACCTCGCCCAGGCCGAATTGCAGGAACTCATTGACGATGCGGGTCAGCGTCGGGTCGGTCAGCGGGTCGGCGGTGCCGATACTGTCGAGATAGCGGTCGGTCAGCGTCAGCATCAGGTCGGTATTGGCCAGCAGGCGCAGGCTGTATTCGCGTACCGATGCCACCTGGCGGGATACCGCCAGATGCGCGGCGTCGATCATCCGCTCGCGCTCGGCATACAGCCAGAACGCCGAATAGCCCCACGCAAACAGCGTCGTCAGCACCGCGGTGGCAAGGATCAACGTCCTGATCCGCCCGGCTGTTGCCGGTCGCCCCTGCTCCAAATCCCACGAATGCGTCATCCGTCGCCCCAATCGATGGCGCGGATTTTAGACTAATTCGTTCGGATGTGCAGGCGGGAACGATTCGGGGAGTCAACACTCCACTACGTTCACGGCCAGGCCCCCGCGCGAGGTTTCCTTGTATTTGGTGGCCATGTCGGCGCCGGTCTGGCGCATCGTCTCGATCACCTGGTCCAGGGTAACCCGGTGTGTGCCATCGCCGGCCAGGGCCAGCGAAGCGGCGTTGATCGCCTTGACCGCGCCCATCGCGTTACGCTCGATGCAAGGGATCTGGACCAGCCCGCCGACCGGGTCGCAGGTCATGCCCAGATGATGTTCCATGCCGATCTCGGCGGCGTTCTCGATCTGGGCGTTGCTGCCGCCCAGGGCTGCGGCCAGTCCCGCGGCGGCCATCGAGCAGGCGACGCCGACCTCGCCCTGGCAGCCGACCTCGGCGCCCGAGATCGAGGCGTTCAGCTTGAACAACGCGCCGACCGCGGCGGCGGTCAGCAGGAAATCGGCGACCCGCGCCTCGCTGTATTCGGGGCAGAACTGCCGGAAATACCGCAGCACGGCCGGGACCACCCCGGCCGCGCCGTTGGTGGGGGCGGTGACCACGCGGCCGCCGGCGGCGTTCTCCTCGTTCACCGCCATGGCGAACAGGCTGATCCATTCGAACAGTTCGTGAGCCGGCTTGGCGTTCGACCCGTGGGTCAGCTTTTCCATCAGGCCGCGGGCGCGGCGCCGCACCTTCAGCGTGCCGGGCAACATCCCCTCGGCCCGGATGCCGCGGTCGATGCAGTCGTTCATGATCGCGGCCACGCGCGCCAGATGGGCGTCGACCTCGTGGGCCGGGCGCAGGGCGTTTTCGTTCTGCCGCATCATCGCCGCGATCGACAGCCCGGCGGCATCGGCCCGGGCCAGCATCTCGGCGCCCGAGGCGAAGGGGTGGGGCACGGCTGCCTGACTGGCGGCGCCGGATGCACCGGCCGCCATCTCGGCCTCGTCCACGACGAACCCGCCGCCGATCGAGAAATACAGCCGTTCGGCCAGGATCCTGCCATCGGCGGCAAAGGCCGTGCAGCGCATCGCGTTCGAGTGGCGCGGCTCGACCGTCTCGAAGTCGAAGACGACGTCGGCCGCCTCGTCGAAACCGATCATCTTCTGCCCGGCCAGGCGCAGCCGGCCTTCCTCGGCGATGGCGGCCAGGATCAGGGCGACCTCGTCCGGATCGATGCGATCGGGCGCCTGGCCGGCCAGGCCCAGCAGCACGGCCTTGTCGGTCGCATGGCCCTTGCCGGTCCAGGCCAGCGAGCCATACAGCGTGACGCGGACCCGCACCGTGCGGTCCAGCAGGCCCGCCGCGGCCAGGCCGGCGGCAAAACGTTCGGTCGCGCGCATCGGGCCGATGGTATGCGACGACGACGGGCCGATGCCGATCTTGAACAGGTCGAAGACACTGACGAACATGGACGTTTCCTCGCGGCGTGCTTTGCCGTTTGCCGCCCGCTCGTTCCGGCGGGCTTGGGGTGGCGGTGACCTCAGCCGATCTTCTCGAAGAACAGGCAGATCATGGTCGAGAACAGCAGGGGGTTGCGCGCCTCCTGCTCGGTCCAGAACGCGATCTCAGGCCCGATGTCGACGGGTTTGCCCCGTTCGTTCATCAGCCGTGCCTGATCCAGGTTGGTCGGTATCAGGCCCAGGCAGGCCAGTCCGTGACGGGCGCACCCTTCGGCGAATTCGGCGACCGTCTGCGGCCGTTCGACCGGATGCAGCAGCAGGTCGCGAAAGCCCGAGGTGGTGAAGGTGTCGTTGCCCTGGAACAGGAAACCGGACTTGGCCCCGGCCAGGCGCTGGCGGATCAGGTCGCGGCGGGCGGCACGGACCTTGGCCGCCACCGGCCCCAGGGTCTGGCGTTCGATCCGGCGGGCGTTTTCCATGAACGGCGCCATCATCCGCCGGAACGGCCGGCTGTAGACCGACAGCATCGCGCGGCCCCCCGGTTTCAACACGCCGGCCAGGGCGGCGACGCCGGGCCAGGGATCGTCCAGATGGTGCAGCACGCCGGTGCATTCGATGACGTCGAACTGTGCCCCCATCTCGCCGATCGCCAGGATGTCGCCCTGGGCATAGCGGATACCCTCATGGCCCAATGCCGTCAGCCGCTGTTTGGCGTAGGCCAGCGACGGCAGGCTGAGGTCGAAGGCGGTCACCCGCGCACCGCGATAGGACAGGGCCGGCACGATCGCCGTCCCCGTGCCGCAGCCCGCGATCAGGACGTCCAGGTCGGTGCCTACCGGCCGGCGCCCGGGCAGCAGATAGGGCGCATCCTCGGCCATGATCTGGTCGAAGCTGCGGTCGGTCCGCGGCGGCCGGGCAAACTGGCGCCAGCGGGGATAGGGCGTCGCCTCGTAAAAGGCGCGGACTTCGGCCGACCTGCCCTGGTCCAGCCCGGTGACGGTCGGGATGCCGGCGGCGATCTCGCGGCGCTCGGCGGCATCGTCGACCGTCATCGCCAGCAGGGCCGTGGCCTGGGGTTTCAGGCCGGCGCGGTCCAGCCCGTCGATCCCGTCGGCCTGCACCAGGTCGCGATAGGCGCCCAGCACCAGCAATTCCGCATCGTCCAGCCGGCCGGTGCTGCGCAGCCGGTCGGCCAGCCTGGCTGCAAGCGCTGCTTCCTGGGCGGTTTCCTCGAAGATGAACTCGTTCAGATGGCACTGCGCCGCGATCGCCAGCAGGACGTCCGGCTGCGGCAGCGGCGCGCCGGGCCGGCGCTGGGCCAGCCAATCGGCGTAATGGCGGCGCGCGGCGCCCAGCACGGCCTCGATCACCAGGTCGGTATTCACCTGCATCGACCAGTAGGCCAGCCACGGCCGCAGCCGCGCCAGCACGGTGATATCGGCCGGATCCAGCGTGAACGGCGTCAGCCCGCTGGCGCCGGCGCGCGCCAGCATGTCCATCCAGCCCTGGTCGCGGCGGGCCACCGCATCGATCGCGGCGTAATAGTCCTCGGGCCGGAAACGGGCGCGGCGGATCGCGTCCTCCAGCCGCGCGGCATCGACATGGGCGTAGGCATTCACGTCGCCGAACAGATGCCGGTGACGGTCGAAATCGGCGGGATGGTGCTGGCGTGCCTCGGCCAGCAGGGCGGCCTGGGTGATCGGCGCGCCGGCCGCGTCGACCAGGCCGATCCCGCCCGCGGCAGCGGCCAGAAGGTAGCGGGCGGCCGCCAGGTCGGGCGCGCCCTGCAGGGCGGTAAAGGCCGACTGTGCCGCCCCGCCATAGTCGCGCTGCAGCAGCAGCGCCTGGGCCCTGATGACCAGTGCCTCGGCCAGCGCCGGGCCTGCCGCGACCGCAGTGCGGGCCTGGTCGGCAAGCTGGACGGCGCCGGCCAGGTTGCCGGCGTCCAGTTCGGCCGCCGCCAGGCGGATCAGGCCGGTTGCATCGGTGGGATCGGGTGAGTGGTTCATGGTCCTCTCGCTTATCACAACCCGGCGCCGATCGCCCTGGCCGTCGGCCCGGCCCATAAAAAATTCAAGAAAATCGACCCCCGATGTCACGCCACCGGCGCCTGCCTCGTCAAAGGGGCATCGGACATTCATACTTCATTGCAGGAGAAGACGATGACACCGCGCCCGGACAACCCCTTCAAGATCGCCCCCGACGTCATGAAGGCGATGATGAACCTGGAAATGACGATCCGGTCGAGCGGGCTTGATCACCGCCTGCTGCATCTGGTCAAGCTGCGCGCCTCGCAGATCAACGGCTGCGCCTTCTGCATCCACATGCACGCGACCGAGGCCCGCAAGGACGGCGAGACCGAAATGCGCCTGTACATGCTGAACGCCTGGCGGGAATCGAGCCTGTACAGCGACCGGGAACGCGCCGCACTTGCCTGGACCGAGGCGCTGACCCTGGTGGCGCAGACCGGTGCGCCGGATGCCGATTTCGACCTTGTGAAGGCCCGGTTCACGCCGGCCGACCAGGTCGCCCTGACCATGGCGATCGGCGCGATCAACACCTGGAACCGGCTGCAGGTCGGCTTCCGTGCCGCGCACCCCGCCGATGCCGCCGCCTGACGGCCCGACCGCGACGTTCGAGGCGCACCGGCGGCGGCTGGTGCGCCTTGCCTATCGCATGCTCGGCTCGATGTCGGAGGCCGAGGATATCGTCCAGGATGCCTGGATCCGCTGGGCCGGCATCGACCATGCCGAGGTGCGCGAGCCCGGCGCCTTCCTGACCCGGACGGTGACGCGATTGTGCCTCGATGCGATGAAGTCGGCGCGGCACCGGCGTGAAACCTATGTCGGGTCCTGGCTGCCCGAACCGATCGTCGAGCCCGCGGACGACGATCTGCGGGCCGACGAACTGACCCTGACCCTGATGCTGGCGCTGGAGCGGCTGTCGCCGCTGGAACGCGCGGCCTTTCTGCTGCATGACGTGTTCGACGTCGGGCTGGACGAGGTGGCTACGACCCTGAAACGCGATGCCGCCGCCGTGCGCCAGCTGGCGGTGCGGGCCCGCCGCCATGTGCGCCAAGCGCGGCCGCGTTATCCCGTGGGCCGTGAGGAAGGCGACCGGATCGCCATGGCTTTCTTCGACGCAACCCGCCAGGGCGATATCGCCGGCCTGCGCGCCATGTTGGCCGATGCCGTGGTGCTGCAGTCGGACGGCGGCGGCCAGGTCAACGCCTTCCGCAACCCGATCGTCGGGCTGGACCGCATCCTGCGGCTGTACCGGGGGCTCAATCGCAAGCCGGCCCTGTGCCCGGCGGTGCTGGTCCGTCCGGCCTGGATCGACGGCCTGCCCGGTTACATCAGCCGCGAACGCGACGGCGTGCTGCAGACCACCGCCCTCGACATCGCAGACGGCCGCATCGTCGGCATCTACGTCACCCGCAATCCGGACAAGCTGGGCCACATCGCGGTCAGCTGAGCGCGATCAGGTCCGTGCGCAGGCGGTCGGCGCCGTCGTCCAGATGGGCTTCCAGCGCGCCATGCGTCGTCTGCCACACCGGGACCGCGCGGGCCAGCAGGGCCAGGCCGTCGGCGGTCAGCGACAACAGCCGGCTGCGCCGGTCGGCCGGATCGACGGCGACGGTGACCAGCCCGCGCCGTTCCAGCGGCTTCAGCGCCGCGGTCAGGGTGGTGCGGTCCATCGCCAGCAGGTCGGCCACCGAACCCATCGCCGGCGGGGCAGGGCGGTTCAGCGACATCAGCAGCGAGAACTGGCCGTTGGTCAGGCCCAGCGGCCGCAGCGCATCGTCGAAACGCCGGGCCAGGGCCCGCGCCGCCCGCTGTACATGCAGGCACAGGCAGGTGTCGCGCACCAGCAGCGTGGTCTCGAAGGGGACGGGGCGAAGCTTTGACATGGCCTGATAACGTTGATATCAATCTAATTTAGCAAGGCCGACGCAACAAGGCCAGTACCAAAGGAGGATGCCGCATGCTGAACCAGCCGATCCTGCCTCATCCCGTGGTGTCACGGGATGAATGGCTGACCGCCCGCCGGGCGCTGCTGGCCCAGGAAAAGGAAGCGACGCACGCCCGCGACCGCCTCAATGCCGCCCGGTTGGCGCTGCCCTGGGTGCGGCTGGACAAGGTTTATCGTTTCGAGACGGCGGCGGGCCCGCGGACCCTGGCCGAACTGTTCGACGGCCGCAGCCAGTTGATGGTCTACCATTTCATGCTGGGCCCGGGCTGGGAGGCGGGCTGCCCCGGCTGTTCGTTCCTGTCGGATCATCTGGACGGCATGCTGCCGCATCTGACCCATCACGACGTCACGCTGACCGCGGTGTCCAGCGCGCCGCTGGCCGAGATCACGGCCTATCGGCGGCGCATGGGCTGGGCGTTCCCCTGGGTGTCGTCGCACGGGTCGGATTTCAACCACGACTTCCATGTCTCGTTCAGCGACGCCGAACTGGCCTCGGGCCGGGTGGGCTACAATTTCGAGACGATCGACGCCACGCAGGCGGCCCCAGAACTGCCGGGCCTCAGCGCCTTCTATCGCGACGCCGATGGCCAGGTGTTCCACACCTATTCGAGTTATGCCCGCGGCCCCGAGGAACTGATCGGCACGCTGATGCTGCTCGACCGCGCCCCGCTCGGCCGCAACGAGCGGACGATCATGGACTGGGTCAAGCGACATGACGAATACGCGGACGCGCCCCAGGCCGCGTCCTGCTGTCACGGCACCTGAACAGGGAAACCGCATCATGATGAAGGTCGAGATCACGCCGGCTCATCGCTGGCTGGACAGGCTGGTCGGCGAATGGACGGGCAAGTCCGGGATGACTGGCCCCGACGGCCAGCCGATGCCGCCCTGGACCGAGACCGTGCGGTCGCTGTACGGCGTCTGGGTGGTGGCCGAGACCGACTCCGTCATGCCCGGCACCGGCGAGCGTGCGGCGACGCGCATGACGCTGGGCTACGACAGCCGCCGCGGTCGCTACATCGGCAGCTGGGTCGGCACGATGATGGAGCATATGTGGGTCTATGACGGCGAACTGGACCAGTCCGGCAAGGCCCTTACCCTGAATACCGAAGGGCCGGATTTTGCCGCCGGTGCCGGCATGGCGAACTATCGCGATGTCATCACCTTTATCGACGACGATACACGCACCCTGACTTCGTTCCAGCAGGCGCCGGACGGATCCTGGAAGCAGATCATGTCGGTCGAATACCGACGCAACAAGTAACCCTTCCATAACGCACGATCGGAGAGACGCTGAAATGTCCGGCAAGTTCATCTGGTACGAACTGATGACCAACGATCGCGAGGCGGCCGCGAAATTCTATGGCGAGGTCGTCGGTTGGACGGCCAAGGATGCCGGCATGCCCGATGTCGAGTATTCGATCCTGTCGACAGGTGACCGACCGGTCGCCGGGATGATGGTGATCCCCAAGGAAATCTGCGACCAGGCCCAGCCAGGCTGGATGGGGTATGTCGAGGCGCCCGACGTCGACGCGATGGCCCAGAAGGTCGAGGCCAATGGCGGCCGGATCGCCCGCCCGCCCGAGGACATTCCCGGCGTCGGCCGCTTCGCCGTGGTGACCGACACCGGCGGCGCCTTCTTCTGCCTGATGCGCGACGACAACCCGCTGGGGCCCGAGCCGGCCCAGGGCACGCCGGGTCATGTCGGCTGGCGCGAACTCAACGGCGGCAACCTCGATGCCGACAGCAAGTTCTACGCCGACACCTTCGGCTGGACCTACCCCGACCGCATGGACATGGGGCCGCTGGGTTTCTACCAGATTTTCAGCGCCGGCAATGGCGCCCAGGCCGGCGGCATGATGACCAAGATGGCCGAGGCACCGCACCCCTACTGGCTGTTCTATTTCGCAGTCGGCGACATCGATGCGGCCGAGGCGCGGATCAAGGCGGCCGGCGGCACGGTTCTGCACGGCCCGATGGAGGTGCCGGGCGAAGACTGGATCATCCAGGGCCAGGACCCCGAGGGCGTGATGTTTGCCGTGGTCGGCAAGCGCGCGAAATAAGGGCTGTCAGTAACCCGCCGCCTTGGCCCGGTCGACGAACTCGGCCAGTTCGGCATTGACCCAGCTGCGCTGGGTCTTCTTCACCTCGGCCCGGATCAGCGCGACCATCGCCGCGACGACGGCGCGCTCGTCCGGGTCGGGCATCACCCCTTCGGCCAGCTGGCGTTCGATCGCGGCACGACAGGTGCGCAACTGCGCGCGGCTGATCACCGACAGCCCGCGGCCGGGATCCAGGTCCAGCATCTGGTAGAGCTGGCGCAGGCGGCTGAGTTGGGCCAGGCGCAGCCGTTCGGCCTGGTCGGCCGTGCCGCCCTTCAGCGCATCGTCGCGGCTGGCCTGGGCCATGCCCTGATCGAGCTGGCCGGCCACCGCTTCGCGCCAGTTGACGGCTTCCTGCGACAGAAAGCCGAACGCCTCCAGCATCTGTTTCCAGCGCCAGACCCAATGGCATGCCCAGGCGACCGTCGCCTGGTCGGGGGCGGCAAAGCGCGGCTGGGCGGCGATCGCCTCGGCCCGCCGCACCAGCGCCGGGCACAGCTTGCCGATGATCAGGCTTTCCAGCGACGCCCAGGGCGCCCGGAACAGGGCGGCCAGCTTGCGATCCTGGGAATCGGCCAGGCCCGAGATCTGCAGCGCGCCCAGGATTTCCTGGTACTGGTCCAACTGGCCGTCCAGGAAACGCTGGACCCGGGTCGGGATCGCCAGCGGCCCCTCGCCCTTGCCGGGGACGGCCTGGGTCAGGCCGATCACCATGCCCTGGACGCAGGTGGAATAATGGCCCAGCAACGCTTCGCCGACCTGGGCGCTGCCCGCCTCGCCGGCGCGATGCGCCAGGTAGAAGGCGGTGGCGGCATAACGCTTGCGCCGATGCAGCACGACCAGCGGCACCCACACCGACTGGCCGCTGCGCTCGGGCGTCAGGCTGTCGGCCGCTTCGGCCTGGATGCGCTCGATCGTCTCGGCCAGTTCGGGGCCTGCCTCGGCGCCGGGCTGGCGGTCGGCAGCCTCCAGCGCGTGGGCGACGCCGGCCATCAGCCCGGGGTCGCGGGCCAGCAGGTCGTGCAGGGCGCGCAACTCGGCGCGTTCCAGCGGCCGGATGGCGCCGGCGATCGGGAAGGGCCCGAACAATGGCGGCTGCAGCTGGAAAAGCCCGGCACGGCTGTTGTTCAGCTGCTGCAACAGGTCGCGCGACGTATCGGTGCGGGCCAGCGCATTGGCCAGGAACATCTGCGCCAGACGCTGCATCTCCTGCCGGCGGGCTTGGCCCAGCCGCGAGGCGATGACGTCGTCGATCAGCTGTTCGCGCGCGGCTTCGTCCAGTTCGGCGCTGACCGCCGGCACCAGCTTGGTCAGCGCGGTGCGCGACAGGATCGTCCACAGCGCCGCGACATCGGGCCGCGTCAGCAGGCCGGGCACCGCGGCGGGCGCCGACAGAAGCGACAGGTCGTCGGTCAGGAACGGTTCGAACAGGCTGGTGAACAGCCGCTGGGCGCGATGCGGGCGGCGCTGGTTCAGGCGGTCGATCAGCGCGCGCTGGGCCACGCGGGCGCGGGCACCTTCCTGAAGCCCGTGCGCGATCTCGTCCAGCAGGCGGCGGGCGGCACCGGGTTCCAGCTGGGCGATCAGTTCGCCCAGCACCGCGCCTTCGCCCAATACCGCGCCGTCACCCAATGCGCTGGCAATCTGGGCTGGCGTCAGATCCTGGTCTTTATCCCCGGGCGGTCCGATCACCGTGCCTTCCCTGGCCCTCGCTGCTTCCTGGCCGCTGGTCGATCGTGCAATCTTGGATGCGGATTGTGGCGTGGGAATGGTTGCCAAGTCCTTACCCGCGGTTGTCAGCCGCCGCGGAACGGATCATCTTTCGCTCCACCGTATGGACGACTCATCGGGCAACGAAAGGGGAAGCTTCATGATCATCGACCTCGCCACGCCGGCCATGCGCCGCTGGCTGCTGGGTGTCACGCTGGTCGGCGCGCTGGCCGTCGGCCAGGGCGCGCTGGCGCAGGGCGTACCGCAGAACGACGGGCTGAACGCGGTGCTGTGGGCCCAGCGTTCGGTCGAATTCAGGGGTAATTCGCTGGGGGTCTTCACCCTGGCCAAGTTCCGGCTGGACCAGGCCCTGGCCGACAAGAACTGGACCGCCGCCCCGGTCGAGCAGACCGGCAACTACCAGTCGCTGCCGCCGGCGATCATCTGCGACATCGACGAAACGCTTTTGGACAACCAGGGCTACCAGGCCTGGAACGTGGTCAAGGGCACCTCGTTCGATCCGAAATCCTGGACCGCCTTCGTCAATTCCCAGACCTCGACCGCCATTCCCGGTGCCGTCGAATTCACCCAGTACGCCGAATCGAAGGGCGTGAAGGTGTTCTACGTGTCGAACCGCACCTTCGAGGAGGAGCCGCCGACCAAGACCCTGATGGCCAAGCTGGGTTTCCCCATGGGCGGCAATGTCGACGTTTTCCTGTCGGCCCGCAAGCAGCCGGACTGGGGGTCGGCCAAGGGCACGCGGCGGGCGGTGATCGCCAAGGATTATCGCATCCTGCTGTCGCTGGGCGACAACATGGGCGACTTCACCGACGGCTATCGCGGCAGCGAGGCCGACCGCGACAAGGTCTACCAGGAGAACATCGAACGCTGGGGCCGGGAATGGATCGTCATCGCCAACCCGACCTACGGTTCGTTCGAATCCGCGCCGTTCAAGGGCGACTTCAAGCTGCCCGAGGATGTTCGCCGCCAGGCCAAGCGTGACGCGCTGCAGCCCTGGGCCGGTCCCTGAACGAAAAACCGACCGTGTCGTCTGCCGGCCCCGGTGCTATGCACTGGGGCCGTTTTCTTGTCGAGAAGGAGTGGCCGCGATGGCCGTCACGTTCCAGGATGTCGAAGCTGCCGCCTGGCGGATCGAGGGCAAGGTCGCCCATACCCCGACCGTGCGGTCCGAGACGCTGTCGCTGATCACCGGCGCCGATGTCTGGGTGAAGTTCGAGAACCTGCAGTTCACCGCATCGTTCAAGGAACGCGGCGCCGCCAACAAGCTGCAGCAGCTGGGCGCGTCCGAGGCGCGCCGCGGCGTCATCGCCATGTCGGCCGGCAACCACGCCCAGGCCGTCGCCTATCACGCCCGGGCGCTGGGCATCACCGCGACCATCGTGATGCCGCGTTTCACCCCCTTCGTGAAGGTCGCCAATACCCGACATCTCGGCGCCCGCGTCCTGCTGGAAGGCGACACCCTGGCCGAGGCGGCGAGCTTCGCCCGCCAGACGGCCGAGGCCGAGGGGCTGGTCTTCGTCCATCCCTATGACGACGATGCGATCATCGCCGGCCAGGGCACCGCGGCGCTGGAAATGCTGCATGCCGCACCCGGGCTGGACACGCTGATCATCCCGGTCGGCGGTGGCGGCATGGCCGCGGGATCCGTGGTGGCGGCCGGCGGCGTCAGCCCGTCGACCCGCATCGTCGGGGTCGAGGTCGAAAGTTACGGCGCCGCGGCCCAGCGCCTGGCCGGCCAGCCCGTGTCGGTCGGCGGCCCGACCATCGCCGAGGGCATCGCGGTGCGCGATGTCGGCGAACGCCCGCTGGACATCCTGCGGGCGGCTGGCACCGAAGTGCTGCTGGTACCCGAACGCCGGATCGAGCGGGCGATGATCATGCTGATCGAGGTCGAGAAGACGGTGGCCGAAGGCGCCGGCGCGGCGGGGCTGGCTGCGCTGCTGACCCATCCCGACCGGTTTCGCGGGCAGAAGGTCGGGCTGATCGTGTCGGGCGGCAATGTCGATACCCGCCTGCTGGCCAACGTGCTGATGCGCGGCTTGGCGCGCGATTCCAGGCTGGTCAAGCTGAACGTCGACGTCGCCGACCAGCCCGGCGCCCTGGCCCAGTTGACCCGCGTCGTCGCCGAACAGGGCGGCAATGTCGTCGAAGTCCAGCACCAGCGCCTGTTCGGTGCCCTGTCGGTCAAGTCGGCCGAGGTCGAATTGCTGGTCGAAACCCAGGACAAGGCCCACAGCGAGCGCATCGTCGCCGCCCTGACCGCGGCGGGCATGACGGTGCGTTCGAGCCTGGTGGGGTGATCAGCCGGCCATGATCCGCCGCGCCACCGCGATCCAGTCGTCGACCAGCTGGTCGCGGCGGCCCGTGTCGGTGCGCAGCAGTTCGGACAGGGCCAGGCCGCGCGCGAATTCGATGCTGAGGGCGATGACCCGGCCAAGCGCCGGCTGATCGCCGAGGCCTGCGAACAGCGCGGCCATCACCCGCTCGCTGTCCTTCAGCGCATCGTGCTCGGCGTTGCGCAACGCTTCGCGCAATGCCTGATCGGTCCGCGACACCGCCCATAATTCCAGTTCGGCCAGAAAGGACGGCGAGGTCGCGGCGACCGCCAGCGTGCGGATCGCCGCGGCCAGCGGATCGCTGCCCGGTTTCACCCGCGCATGTTCCCGCCAGACGCCGGCCTCGTTCCGCTGCACCAGTTCGGCAACGGTCGCCGACAGCAACTCGGCATGGGTCGGGAAATGATGCAGCAGCGTGCCGCGGCTGACGCCGGCGCGCTGCTGCACCTCCAGCGTCGTGGTACCGGCGACGCCGCGCTCGATCAGCGCCGCCACCGCCGCCTGCAACAGCCGCGCCCGGGTGGCGTCACGCTGTGCCCGGCGCGTCACGGCAAACCGTCGCCCCGACGCAGGCCGGGGCCCAGGGAAAGCGAAGATCCGCTTGCGACGCTCTTGCCCTGGATCCCGGCCTTCGCCGGGATGACGATCGGGGTGTGGGGCAAGGGTGCCGCATTGCGCCGCGCCGACGACCCGTCGCCCCGGCGCAGGCCGGGGCCCAGGGAAAGCGAAGATCCGCTTGCGACGCTCCCGCCCTGGATCCCGGCCTTCGCCGGGATGACGATCGGGGTGTGGGGCAAGGGTGCCGCATTGCGCCGCGCCGACGACCCGTCGCCCCGGCGCAGGGCGGGGCCCAGGGAAAGCGAAGATCCGTTTGCGACGCTCCCGCCCTGGATCCCGGCCTTCGCCGGCATGACGATCGGGGTGTGGGGCAAGGGTGTCGCATTGCGCCGCGCCGACGACCCGTCGCCCCGGCGCAGGGCGGGGCCCAGGGAAAGCGAAGATCCGCTTGCGATGCTCCCGCCCTGGATCCCGGCCTTCGCCGGGATGACGATCGGGGTGTGGGGCAAGGGCGTCGCATTGCGCCGCGCCGACGACCCGTCGCCCCGGCGCAGGCCGGGGCCTAGGGAAAGCGAAGATCCGTTTGCGACGCTCCCGCCCTGGATCCCGGCTTTCGCCGGGATGACGGATGGGGTGTGGATGAGGCGGTGGGTCATGCGCAACGTATTTCACCGTCATCATTGACTGTCAATTCCGCCGCTTTCATAGTCAGCGGTGACGGTCAAAAATAACGGGAGGGCACGCCATGCCGGAATTCACCACGCTGCGCATCGACCAGGATGCCGACGATCCGGGCATCGCCCGGCTGCTGCTGAACCGCCCCGACCGGTTCAACGCGATTACCCACGACATGCCGGCCGAGTTGCGCGCCGCGGTGGACTGGGCCGAACGCAACGATGCCGTCCACGTCATCGTCGTCGAGGGCGCGGGCAAGGGGTTCTGCGGTGGTTACGACCTGACGATCTCGGCCGAGAACCAGGCGGCACATCCCTGCCAGCAGGAAGGCCACCCCTGGGACCCGATGGTCGATTACGCCGTCATGAAGCGCTACACCGAGGATTTCATGAGCCTGTGGCGCTGCGCCAAGCCGACCATCGCCAAGGTGCATGGCGCGGCGGTGGCGGGCGGCAGCGACATCGCGCTGTGCTGCGATCTCCTGGTGATGGCCGAGGATGCGCGTATCGGCTACATGCCGACGCGGGTCTGGGGGTGTCCCACCACGGCGATGTGGACCTATCGCCTGGGGCCGGCGCGGGCCAAGCAATTGATGTTCACCGGTGACGTCATCACCGGCCGGACGGCAGCCGAATGGGGCCTGGCGAACGTGGTGGTGCCGGCGGCCGAACTGGATGCGGCGGCAATGACGCTGGCGCGCCGCATTGCCGGCGTGCCGCGCAGCCATCTGGCGATGCACAAGATGGTGGTCAATCAGATCATGCTGACCATGGGCCTGGAACAGTCGCAGATGATGGCGACCGTGTTCGACGGCATCACCCGCCACAACCCGGAGGGGCTGTGGTTCCGGCGTTATGCCCAGGCCGAAGGGTTCAAGGCCGCCATCGCCTGGCGCGACGGCGGCCGCCCGATCCCCGAGGGCGACGAGGCGCGGGCCGCGATCCGCGAACTGGACCGCCGCCTGACCGCCTGATTCCGCTCAGCCGGCCAGGTCCTGGGCGAACGTCTTCAGGTACTTCATGCCGGTGTCGCACATCAGCGTCACGATCGTGGCATCGGGGCCCAGGCGTTCGGCCAGGCGCAGGGCGGCGGTGACGTTGGCGCCGGTCGAGGTGCCGCAGAACAGCCCTTCCTCGGCCGCCAGGCGAAAGGCCATCGCGCGCGCCTCGGCGGTCGAGACGCGCTCGATGTCGTCGGCGATGCGGTCGTGCCACAGCGGCACGACGTAACCGGCGCCGATGCCGTCGATCTTGTGCGCCCCCGACGGCCCGCCGGACAGCACGGCGGATTCGGCGGGTTCGACGGCGACGATGCGGATGCGGTCGTCGTGCCGGCGCAGGCTTTCCGAAATGCCGCGCAATGCCGCCGCCGTGCCGACACTCTGGACGAAACCGTCGATGCGGCCGCCGGTCTGGTCCCAGATTTCGCCGGCCAGGATCGTGTAGGCGGCAAGCTGGTCGGTGTTCTCCATCTGCGCGGTGATGTAGGCGCCGGTCGCCGCGGCGATGCGATGTGCCTCGCTGATCATGTCGCGGGTCAGTTTTTCGGTCTGCCTGCCGTTCTCGCTCGGCACGATCGTCACCTTGGCGCCCAGCAGGCGCATATGGTCGAGCTTTTCGCGCGAGAAGGCGTCGGACGAGACGAGATGCAGGGGGTGGCCCTTGACCGCGCAGACCAGGGCCAGCGAGACCCCGGTGCTGCCGCCGGTATATTCGACCACCGCGCCGCCCGGGCGCAGGCGCCCATCGGCCTCGGGCGCCTCTATCATGGCCAGCGCCATCCGGTCCTTCATGCTGCCGGTCGGGTTCTGGGCCTCGATCTTGACCAGGATGCGGGCGCCGTTGGCGGGCACGACATTGCGCAGTGCCAGCAGCGGCGTGTTGCCGATCAGGTCCAGGATGGTGGCGGGCGATCCGTTCATGTGCCTTCTCCGAGGTGTGCGTGACGGAGGGCGAAGCTAGATTGCGGCCGATGTCTGCGCTATCGTCGCAAGTGACATTATCGATGGCATTTGCGACATGAGATTGGCGATCCTGGCCCTGGACGGGGTGTTCGATACCGGGCTTACCGCGCTGCTCGACATCTTCTCGACCGCAAACGAACTGGCCGCCATGCAAGGGATGGCCGGCCCGGTGTTCCAGGTCGATCTGATCGGCATCAGGCCACAGGTCCGCACCGCGCTGGGCCTGACTGCCGCCGTCGGCATGGCCGAGGCCGTAGGCCAGCCGGACTGGATCGTCGTGCCGGCACTGAATACCAAGCAGCCGGCGCGGCTGGTGGCGGCGCTGGCCAGTGCCGACGTCGCTGCGGCGGGTGAACTGCTGCGGGGCTGGCAGGATCGCGGGATCGGCGTGGCCGGGGCCTGCATCGGCACCTTCCTGCTGGCCGAGGCAGGGTTGCTTGATGGGCGCGAGGCGACGACGACCTGGTCGCTCGCCCCCCTGTTCCGCCAGCGCTACCCGACGGTGCGGCTGGACGATCAGCGCATGATCGTGGCCTCGGGCGGCGTGGTCACGGCGGCGGCGATGATGGGGCATCTCGATCTTGCGTTATGGCTGGTCCGCCAGGCCAGTCCTGACATGGCGGCGCTGGTCGCCCGTTTCATGCTGGTCGACAAGCGCCCGTCGCAGGGGCCCTACATCATCCCCGACCATCTGGCCCATGCCGACCCGCTGGTCGAACGCTTCGAGCGCTGGGCCCGCGACAACTTGGCCGCCGGGTTCTCGTTGCAGGATGCGGCCCGGGCGCTGGCGGTCACGCCCCGCACGCTGCAGCGCCGGACCGAGGCGGTGCTGGGCAAGTCGCCGCTGGCCTTTGTCCAGGACATCAGGGTCGAACGTGCCCAGCACCTGATCACGATCGGCCACGATGTCGAACGGACCGCCGCCGAGGTCGGTTATGCCGATGCCGCGACCCTGCGGACGCTGCTGCGCCGGCGCCTGGGCCGTGGCGTGCGGGAATTGCGCGCGGGGCGATAAGGACGCCTTAGCGGCTCAGCGCCAGCAGCGCATCCAGGTCGACATGGCGGGCGAGGTGGTCAGCCAGTTCGTCGAGGGCGCGTTCGACCCCCGACTCGAACGCGAGGTCCGAACCGGCACCGGGCTGCAGGCTTTCCAGCCAGGCGCGGCGGAACCCGTCGGCCCCGAACAGCCCGTGCAGATAGCAGCCGGCCACCCGGCCGTCGGCCGATACCGCGCCGTCGGGCCGACCCTGAAGATACAGCAGCGGCCGGCTGCAATCGTCGCCCGTGGTCCGGCCCAGATGGATCTCGTATCCCGACACGGCAATGCCGCCAGCGGTTTCGCCGCTGGTCGGCCGCACCGTCTTGGTGCCGGCCAGAACCGTGTCGATGTCGAGCAGCCCCAGGCCCTCGACCGTTTCGGCCGGTCCCTCCAGCCCCTGCGGATCGGCAATGCTGCGGCCGAGCATCTGATAGCCGCCGCAGATGCCCAGGATGCGGCCGCCGCGCCGCCAATGGGCGCGCAGGTCGATGTCCCAGCCCTGGGCGCGCAGAAAACGCAGATCGGCGATGGTCGACTTCGACCCCGGCAGCACGACCACCGCGGCTTCGGCCGGCAGGGGCGTGCCGGGCGGAATGAAGCGGACCTCGACGCCCGGTTCGGCGGCCAGGGGATCCATGTCGTCGAAATTGGCGATGCGGGCCAGCATCGGCACGGCGACGACCAGCCCGCCGCCGGCGACCGCGTGGCGGCCGACCCGCATCGCGTCTTCCTCGGGCAGGGCGCGGGCCGCGGCCAGCCAGGGCACCAGCCCCAGCGCGGTCCAGCCGGTGCGGCTGGCGATCTCGGCCATGCCGGCATCGAACAGGGCGGGGTCGCCGCGGAACTTGTTGATCAGGAAACCCCTGACCATCGCCCGGTCGGCCGGGTCCAGCACCGCATGGGTGCCGACGACCGAGGCGATGACCCCGCCACGGTCGATATCGCCGACCAGCACCACCGGCACGCCGTGCGGCACGGCGAAACCCATGTTGGCGATGTCGTTGGCCCGCAGATTGATCTCGGCCGGGCTGCCGGCACCTTCGACCAGGATCAGGTCGGCCTGATGCTTTAGCCGGGCGAAGCTTTCCGCCACCGCACGCGCCAGCCCCGCCTTGAAGTCCTGGTAGGCCGCGGCGGCAAGGTCCGCGGCGATCCGGCCGTGCACCACGACCTGGGCGCGGCGGTCCGATGACGGTTTCAGCAGCACGGGGTTCATGTCGGTATGCGGCGCCACGCCGCAGGCGCGTGCCTGCAGGGCCTGGGCCCGGCCGATCTCGCCCCCATCCGGGGTGGCGGCGGCATTGTTCGACATGTTCTGGGGCTTGAACGGGCGCACGGTCAGGCCGCGGCGGGCATAGGCGCGGCACAGCCCGGCCACCAGCAGCGATTTGCCGACATCCGACCCGGTGCCTTGCAGCATCAGTGCGCGGGCGGGCATCAGGTCAGTTCAGCGGAATGTCGAGCTTCAACCCGGCGAAGAAATCGCGCGACAGCGGCCGGCGCGGTTCGTCGATATCGTCCAGGGGATTGTTGCGATAGGCGGAATCGCGGCCGCCGATGACGGACAGCCGGCTGCCGCGGGCAATGTCGGTCGGGCCAAGGTCGGCGCGCAGGCCGGGCTGGTCCACCCGGCGCGGCCCCAGGGGCGAGGCGACGGTCGGCCCGGGGGCGGGCAACGGGGCCAGTTCGCCGGGCGGCGGCAGGCGCAACGCGGGCGGGTCGGCCAGCGCCACCGCGCTGTACGCCACCACCGCCACCGAAAGAGGGAACGCCCACCACTTCGACATTGCGGCCCATATATGGCGGGATTGCCCCCGCGCCGCAAGTAACAGCGGTCACACGCCGGTAAAAGTCTGCATCGCGCGAGCAATAATGCCGTCGAAACGCAACCGGGCATCGGTCACGACAAGCCCGATGCAGACGTCGCCGGCCAGGGCAACGGGCTCGTGATGCATGTCGGGGTAGGTTTCCTCGACGTCGCCCGGCCCGAACCGGCCGAACCGGTCGCCGAAGGCGCCGCGCAGCACCAGGGTCAGTTCGCGTCCGGCATGGTCGTGCGGCGGCAGGCTGGCGCCCGGTGCCAGGCGGACCATGCGGGCCGCCGGCCGGTCGCGATCGTTGACCAGGGCCAGGTCGGCGACGCCCGGGCCCAGCCAGCGCCATTTCCACCGCGACGGATCGTCGCCCCCCAATCGCTCCATCAGCGGGCGCGGCAGCCAGGGCGAGACCTGCACGTCCAGCAGGGCATGATTTTCCGTGAAGTTGCCCAGCCGGGCCATCACGGCGTCCAGCGCTCCGGCCTTGAGGGGGGCGGCCGGCAGGTCGTCCAGCAGGCTGCCGCCGATCGCCTCGGCCGCGGCGACCTCGTAGCGGCATTCCGGGCACAGGGTCAGGTGGGTGGCGACCAGCAGCGACGACGCCTCGTCCAGCGTGCCGGCGGCATAGTCGAGCAAAAGGCTGTTCGACGGATGATGGACGATCCTGGTCATGACGTATGCTCAAGGGCCGCGCGCAGCCGCGCGAATGCAAGGCGGATTCGAGATTTTACGGTGCCGAGAGGCAGGCCCAGTTCACCCGCGATCTCGCCATGCGGCTTGTCTTCGAAGAACGACAGGGCGATGACGCGGGCCTGATCGGGCGGCAGCGACCGCAGCGCGTTCTGGACCAGAACATGGTGCTCCTTGTCCTGCAGGACAAGGTCTGCGTCTGGCGGGCTGGCAGGTACCAGCGCGGGATCGTCGGGGTCCAGTTCGGGGCGCCGTTCGCGCCGCACCTGATCGATGCGCAGGTTGCGGGCGATGGTGAAGATCCAGGTACCGGGCGCGGCCTTGGTCGGGTCGAAGCGGTCGGCCTTGCGCCAGACCGCCAGCATGGTCTCCTGGGCAAGCTCCTCGGCCTGGCCGTCGGGGCAGCCCAGGCGGATCAGATAGGCCTTGATGCGCGGCGCGTAATAGCTGAACAGCGCGGCAAAGGCCGTGCGATCCTGCGTGGCCGCGATTGCCTGCACCAGCGGGATCATTCTGGCGGCAGCATTCTCCGCCCCGTTCCCGCCGCGCGATGTCGACGGCGACAGCGTCATGGACGGGCGGGGCACACCGGACGAGCGGGCGTCGGGGGAGCGGAAAATGATCCGCTTGACCCTGGCGGGTCGATCTCGGCCGGCAATGCCGGATAAGGGTTCGAGCAAAGCATCGCTTACCATAACCCAACTACGGCGGGCTGCACGCGCCGGATCACGCGGATGCCGACGCGTTGACATCAAATGACCAATTCGTCATCCCCGGTTACCGTGATCCGGTATCGGCTTGGCGACGTATGGCTTTCGACAACATGCAAAGCTTCGGGGATGGCATGACCGAATCGAGATCGCCACGTTTTGGGAATCAGGAATTGCGGATCGGCGTGATCGGTTCGGGCATTGCCGGACTGTCCGCGGCCTGGTCCCTGTCGCAGGCCCATCACGTCACGTTGATCGAACGCGACGCCAGGCTGGGCGGGCATTCCAACACCATCGACGTCGACGGCGTCGCGGTCGACACCGGCTTCATCGTCTATAATCCGGTGAATTACCCCAACCTTGTTGCATTGTTTGATCATCTCGGCGTCGTGACGCAGCCGAGCGACATGTCGTTTGCCGCCTCGATCGACGATGGCGCGTTCGAATATGCCGGCGGCGATCTGCCGGGCCTGGTGGCCCAGCCCGCCAATCTGCTGCGGCCGCGCTTCTGGCGGATGCTGCGTGACATCCTGCGGTTCTATCGCGAGGCGCCGGCCGTGCTGGACGGGCCGTTCGGCGCGGGAATGACCCTCGGCGACTTTCTCTTACAAGGTCGATATGGGGATAGTTTCCTGGACGATCACCTGTTGCCGATGGCCGCGGCCATCTGGTCGACCGACGCGCCCGACGTGCGGGACTTCCCGTTGCGCAGTTTCGTGCGCTTCTGTTCCAGCCATGGCCTGTTGACGCTGCGCAACCGACCGCAATGGCGCACCGTGACCGGCGGCAGCCGGCGTTACGTCGAACGCCTGGCCCAGGGCATTTCCGAGATTCGCGCAGGCTGTGGCGCCCGCGCGGTACGGCGTACCGGCGACGGCGTCGTCGTCACCGACGAGGCAGGGGTCGAACATCGCTTCGATCAGGTCGTGCTGGCGACCCACGCCGATATTTCGCTGCGATTGCTGGGCGATCCCGATGCGCGCGAACGCGAGATCCTCGGCGCCTTCCGCTATCAGCCCAACCGGGCCGTGTTGCACCGCGATATCGGCATGATGCCGCGGCGCCGCCGCGCCTGGTCCAGCTGGAACTATGTCGGTCGCAGCGGGCAGCGTGCCGGCGGACCGCTCTGCGTCACCTACTGGATGACGCATCTGCAGCAGCTGGCCGGCATCGGCGATGTCTTCGTCACGCTCAATCCCGACCGGCCGATCGCCGACGACCTGACGATCCGCACGATCGATTATGCCCATCCGGTATTCGATCTGGGGACCGAGGCGGCGCAGGCCAGGCTTGGGACGATCCAGGGTAATGGCGGCATCTGGCATTGCGGTGCCTGGGCCGGCTGGGGTTTCCACGAGGACGGCCTGCAGGCCGGGCTGGCCGTGGCCGAGGCGATCGGCGGCGTGCGCCGGCCCTGGACGGTGCCCGATGAATCGGGCCGCCTCGGTTCGGTGCCGGCGCCGCGCCGCCGGGTGATGGCCGCGGCATGACCGATCGGCGTTCCTGCCTTTACGTCGGCACGGTCACCCATCGCCGCCATCGGCCGCGGCGCCATGACCTCGGTTATGGTGTCTATGCACTGTATCTCGACCTCGACGAACTGCCCGGGCTGGATTGCCGGCTGTTCGGCCATAACCGCTTCGGCCTGCTCAGCCTGCTGGATCGTGATCACGGTGACGGACGGGGCGGTGATCTCAAGGCCTGGGCGCTGGCCCAGCTTGCCCGTGCCGGCATCGGCACCGACGGGGTCCGTGTCGGCCTGCTGTGTTATCCACGCGTGCTGGGTTACGTCTTCAACCCGCTCAGCGTCTATTATTTCGAGGATCAGGCCGGCCGCATCCTGGCCGTTCTCTACGAAGTCAACAATACCTTCGGCCAGCGTCACGGTTATCTCATTCCGCTGGCCGCGCCCGCCGCGGGCGATGGCGCGATCGAGCAGCATTGCGCCAAGTCCTTCTACGTTTCGCCCTTCATCGCCGTGTCGGGGCAGTACCGTTTCCGCTGGCGCCGGCCGGGCGAACGTTATGCGCTGGCCATCGAGCAGGGCGACGACGACGGGCCGCTGCTGTCGGCGGCGTTCGCCGCCCGGCGCCTGCCGCTCGACGATCGTCATGTGCTGTCGGTGTTCCTGCGCCATCCGCTGGTGACGCTGAAGGTCATCGGCGCGATCCACTGGGAAGCGCTGAAGCTGTGGTCGAAAGGTATCGGCCTGCAGCCGCGTCCCGAACCGCCCACCGAACCGGTATCGATCCACTGGCCTGCCGCCATCGACCCAGACGGAAAGTCCCATGCGATCCCTGCCTGAACAAGAACATATTCCCCCCACCCTGGCCGCCGGCGATACCGGCTGGCGATGGCGCCCGATCGACCGCATCGCCGGCCGGCTGGCCTGCGGTCGGCTGACCGTGGTGCTGCCGGGCGGGGCGATGCGCGATTACGTGGGCCCGGCCGACGGTCCGCGCGCCCTGGTGCATCTGCGGCGCTGGCGCGGGTTGTGGCGCACGCTGATCGGCGGCGACACCGGCTTTGCCGAGGCCTACATGGCCGGCGACGTCGACAGCCCCGACCTGCTGGCGCTGACCGATCTGTTCGCCAAGAACGAGGCGGCCCTGGCCGGCGCTCTGTCGGGCAGCGCGTGGCGACGCTGGGTCGACCGGCTGGGCCATCTGGCGCGGGCCAATACCCGCGGCGGCAGCCGGCGCAACATCGCCTATCATTACGACCTGGGCAACGCCTTCTATCGCCTGTGGCTGGACCCGACGATGACCTATTCGGCCGCCTGGTTCGAGGGTCAGGACCGTCCGCTGGTCGAAGCCCAGCAGGACAAGTATCACCGCCTGGCCCGGATGGCCGACCTGCGTCCGGGCCACCAGGTGCTGGAGATCGGCTGCGGCTGGGGTGGTTTTGCCCGGATCGCCGCCGAACATTACGGCTGCACCGTCACCGGCCTGACCCTGTCGCACGAGCAGCATGCCTATGTCGACGCCCTCGGCCTGGGCGACCGGGTGCGGCCCTTGCTGGTCGATTACCGCGATGCGACCGGAACCTACGATCGGATCGTGTCGATCGAGATGTTCGAGGCGGTGGGCGAGGCCAACTGGCCGACCTATTTCCGGCGGCTGGGCGAACTGCTGAAGCCGGGTGGTGTCGCCGCCCTGCAGGTGATCACCATCGACGACGCGCGGTTCGACAGTTATCGCCGCGGCGCCGATTTCATTCAGAAATACATCTTCCCCGGCGGCATGCTGCCCAGCCCGGGCGCCTTGCGGCAGGCGGTGGCCGATGCCGGGCTGCGGCTGGTCGCCGAGGATTTCTTTGCCGACGGTTATGCCCGCACCCTGGCCCATTGGCGCGAGGCGTTCGAACGTGCCTGGCCCGACATCGCCGCCCAGGGCTTCGACGAGCGCTTCCGGCGGATGTGGCGCTATTACCTGTGTTATTGCGAGGCGGGGTTCCGCAACGGCGCCATCGATGTCGGCCATTTCCGCATCGAGCGGCCCTGAGCCGTCAATGCTGGCCCATCTTGCGGCGGATCAGCCTGACCACACCGCCCACGATCGGCAGGCGGGCGTAGAAATACGTCCCTGAATCCCAATGGTCGACATGGGCATGGGCGAGGCCGTCGGCATTCAGCCACACCTCGCTCATGCCCGGGAACCCCCAGTTGCGACCGCGAAAGCGGCAGGTGAAATCCCAGCGCAGCAGCCACACGCCCTGGCCGGTATCGGCCGCCCGCGTCACCTCGAAACGCGGGCGGTCGAGGTGCTTGAACATGGGCGCCAGCACGGCGCGCAAGGCGTCGTGGCCGCTGACGTCGTTGAACGGATCCTGAAAGCGGATTTCCGGGGCGAACACCGTGTCCAGCCGGTCCAGGCTGGCCGGCGCAATGGTTTCCCAGAAGGTGATGTAGGGATCGATCGGTCGCATCAGCGGAGAATCCTGCGGGTCAGGGCGAACAGAATGGGCGCGGGCAGCAGCCTGACCAGCCCCATCGCCAACGCCATCCGCCGCGGCAGCGACAGCACGAAGGGGCGGGCGGGCAGGCGGTCCAGGATGATGCGGGCGGCGACATCGGCCTCGATCAGGAACGGCATGGGAAAATCGTTGGTCGCGGTCAGCGGCGTGCGCACGAAACCCGGCGCGATCACGGTCAGCGCGACGCCGTGGCGGTCCAGATCAGGCTTCAGGCTTTCGGCCAGGTTGATCAGCGCGGCCTTGGTGGCGCCATAGGCGCCCCCGCCCGGCAGGCCGCGCCACCCGGCGACCGAGGCTACCAGGGCAACATGGCCGTTCCGGCGGGCGATCATCGACTGCACCAGCGGCACCAGGCCGTGCACCGTGCCCATCAGGTTGGTTTCGACCAGGTCGCGGATGGCGGCGACGTCCAGCCCCGCCGCCCAGCTCGGCCGGTAGGTGCCGGCGTTCAGCACGGCCAGGCCGATCGGCCCCAGCTCGGCCTCGATCGCGGCAACGGTTGCGGCGCTGGCGGCGGCGTCGCGCACGTCCAGGGGATAGGCCGTCACCGCGCCGCCGCCATCGGCGACCAGCGCGTCCAGCGCCGCCGACGGCCGGGCCGAGGCGGCGACCCGCCAGCCGCGGGCGACCAGCCCCAGCGTCAGGGCGCGGCCGATGCCGGTCGAGGCACCGGTGATCCAGGCCAGATCCCGGGTCATCGACCGCAGCGGGTGCAGATATAGTCGATCACGGATCCGTCCCGACCCTTGAAGCGCATGCCGAGCCAGCGGCCGTCGGCCTCGTACCAGGAATCGAGTTCCAGTTCGCCGGCATAGTTCAGCCGTCGGGCGCGGATCGGTCCCACGCCGGTCTGTATGGTTTCTTCGCCCTGGTCGGTCACGACGACGTCGTTGCGCTTGCCGGTCAGGGTGTTGATGACGACGCCGGGGCCGGTGGAGGGGCGCTGCCAGTGGCTGGTGGCGAAGCTGCCCCGCGGGGCGATCCAGTCGCCGCCCGACCCGCTGATCTTCAGCGCATCGCCCTGGGCCACCGCGGCGACCCGCGTGCGGTCGCCATCGTCATCGGTATCCGCCATCAGGGCGGTCAGCCGTCCGTCGGTCCAGGTCTCGTCGCTGCGATAGGTGAAGCGGAACACGGTGATGAAGGCCAGCTTGATCGCCACCTCGCTGGCGACGCCGACCTGCCAGCGCCCGTCCTGCTGGCGGAAGGCCAGGCCGTGCTGGCCGATGACGCTGCCTTCGCGGCGGATGTCCAGGGTGTATTCGGGACCGTACAGGGCGACGATCCGGTCGATCGGGGCTGCGGCGGCCGGGCAGGCCCAGGAAATCAGAAAAACGGCAAACAGGCGAAACCGCATCGGCAACCTCCCATGGCGCGGGTTACCCCGCGCCATGGTACGCCGGTGCGGCGGGGCTGGATCAACGCTGTTTCAAGAGGTCGCGGATCTCTTCCAGCAGCAGTTCCTGCCGCGGCGGGGGCGGCGGCGGTTCGTTCTTCTTTTCCTCCTTGGCGGCGCCGAACAGCCGGTTGACCTGACGCACCAGGATGAACACGGCGAAGGCCACGATCATGAAGCGGATCACGGCATTGATGAACAGGCCGTAGTTCAGCGTGGCGGCACCGGCCGCCTTGGCGGCGGCAAGCGTCGGATATGAACCGCCCGACAGGGTGATGAAGAAGTCCGAAAAGTCGATGCCGCCGATGATCACGCCCAGCGGCGGCATGATGATGTCGTTGACCAGCGAATTGACGATGGTCGTGAAGGCCGCCCCGATGATGACGCCGACCGCGAGGTCGAGCACGTTGCCGCGTAACGCGAAGGTCTTGAATTCTTTGAACATATGTCCCTCCTGACGGCCGTGAGGCCGGGCGCCATTCTCGCCCCAAACGATGGCGGCGACAACAACCCTTGGCTCTTTGCAATCCGCTGGTGTGGCGAAGCTTTTATTCCTTGGGGCGCGATCTTCAGGTGGAATCCGGGGCTGGCGGCGCGGTCCGGCGCGGCATCCACGCTACGCTGCGGCATGAAATTCGTTTGTAGACATACAAATAATCCCGTGAGAACATTCGCCGGTATTTCGTTGTTTGCGCTACCTAGTTCTTCGCCATCCCCGTTGGTTTGACTACAGTGTGCGCTCGACTCCGGCCGGGGGGCTGGACGGGCAAATTGTTACGATACAGGGAGAGCCACGATGAAACGTCGTGAATTCCTGGCCGCCGCGGCCGGGGCGACTGCAGCTATTGGCGCGCCGGGGATCCTGCGGGCGCAGCCGGCGCCGATCCGCATCGGCGAGATCAACAGCTATACGGCCCAGCCGGCCTTCACCTTGCCCTATCGCAACGGCTGGCAGCTTGCCGCCGAGGAGGTCAATGCGGCCGGCGGGGTGCTGGGCCGCAAGATCGAGGTGATCAGCCGCGACGACGGCGGCAAGCCCGAGGATGCGGTGCGCCTGGCCAACGAATTGCTGGCCAACGAAAAGGTCGACGTGCTGTGCGGCACGTTCCTGTCGAACACCGGCCTGGCGGTCTCGGCCTTTTCCAAGCAGAACAAAAAGTTCTTCCTGGCAGCCGAGCCGCTGTCGGATGCCGTGACCTGGTCGCAGGGCCATCGCTATTGCTTCCGCCTGCGCGCCTCGACCTACATGCAGGCGGCGATGCTGGTGGACGAGGCGGCCAAGCTGCCGGCCAAGAAATGGGCGCTGGTCTCGCCGAACTACGAATACGGCCAGTCGGCGGTCAAGTGGTTCAAGGAACTGCTTAAGGCCAAGCGGCCGGACGTCGAATTCGTCGTGGAACAGTTCCCCGCCCTGGGCAAGATCGATGCCGGCGCCACCGTCCAGGCCCTGGCCGCCGCCAACCCCGAGGCGATCTTCAACGCCACCTTCGGCCCCGACCTGACCAACCTGGTCCGCCAGGGCAATACCCGCGGCCTGTTCGAGAAGCGCGCGGTGGTCAGCCTGCTGACCGGCGAACCCGAATATCTCGATCCGCTGAAGGACGAGACGCCAGAGGGGTGGATCGTCACCGGCTATCCCTGGGACGCGATCGACACGCCCTCGCACACCACTTTCCGCACCGCCTATCAGAAACGGTTCAACGACTATCCGCGGCTGGGTTCGGTCGTCGGCTATTCGACCATCAAGTCGCTGGCCGCGATCATCGCCAAGGCCGGCGACGTCGACACCGAAAAGCTGGTCGATTCCGCGCGCGGCATCACCCTGGACAGCCCGTTCGGCCCGATCACCTATCGTGCCATCGACCATCAGGCGACGATGGGTGCCTATGTCGGCAAGACGGCGCTGAAGGGGGGCAAGGGCACCATGGTCGACTGGACCTATGCCGACGGGGCCAAGTACCTGCCCGACGATGCCGTGGTGAAGACGTTGCGGCCGGATGCCGGTTAAGCGGCGGTAGCGGCCGGGACCGGCGGGGAAGCTTGACCATGGCGGCTTGCGCCCTCATTATGCTGCACTGCAGCATAAATCGAGAGAGGCGCCATGCGCTCATGGCTTGAAACCACCCGCCGGCTGGTCGGGCGCGGGCCTGCATCCCGTGCCGGCCTGGCCGTCGCCCTGCAGGGCGGCGGCTCGCACGGCGCCTTCACCTGGGGCGTGCTGGACCGCCTGCTGGCCCATGAGGGGCCGGCGATTTCGGCGGCCAGCGGCGCCTCGGCCGGCGCGCTGAATGCGGTCGCGCTGGCCGCCGGGCTGCTGGAAGGCGGGCCGGAAGGCGCGCGCGCAATGCTGCAGGCCCTGTGGCGGGGTGTGGCCGACGCCACCCCGTCGGGCTGGCGCACGATGGTCGATTTCTGGGCGCCGGCGCTGAAGATGTTTTCGCCCTACGGCTTCAACCCCCATGCCGGCAACCCGCTGCGCGAGGTGCTGGGCGACCTGATCGATTTCGAGCGGCTGCGGGCCGAGCGGCCGCTGAACCTCGTCATCGCCGCCACCCATGTCGCCACCGGCCGCGCCCGGCTGTTCGACGAGGCGGACGTGACCCTGGATGCCGTGCTGGCCTCGACCTGCCTGCCCTGGCTGCAGCAGGCGGTGATCATCGACGGCGACGCCTACTGGGATGGGGGGCTGTCGGCCAATCCGCCGCTGCTGGGGCTGATCGACCGCACGGCCTGCCGCGACCTGCTGCTGGTCACGCTGGTGCCGGAAGAACGGCTTGATCTGCCGGTGACGGCCGCCGCGATCGGCGACCGGTTCGGCGAACTGGCCTTCACCGCGCCGCTGGTGGCCGAACTGGCCGCGCTGGACCGGGCCAAGGCCATGGCCGGGTCGGGCATCAGCCTGGATCCGATGAAGCGCCGCTATGCCGCCCTGCGCCTGCATCGGTTGACCGATCCTGACCTGGCCGACCTGTCGGCGTCCAGCCGGCTGGATGCCGACTGGCGTTTCCTGAGCCGCCTGTCGGCCATGGGGCACGAGGCGGCCGAATGCTGGCTGGCGGGCCTGGTGCCGCCGGCCAATGAAAATCTCGAGGCGGAGGAGGCCGCAACCGCGTGGACATCGTCGTCGTCCAGTTCCTGACCGGACTTGCCAGCGCGTCGTCGCTGTTCCTGGTGGCATCAGGCCTTTCGATCATCTTCGGCGTCAGCCGTATCGTCAATTTCGCCCATGGCAGCTTCTACATGCTGGGCGCGTATCTCGCCTGGACCCTGGTCGAGCGGCTGCCCTATGGCCCGCTGGGGTTCTGGGGCGGCATCATCGGGGCGGCGGCGATCGTCGCGCTGCTGGGCCTGGTCATGGAGTTCGTGCTGCTGCGGCGCATCTACCGCGCGCCGGAACTGTTCCAGCTGCTGGCGACCTTCGGCGTCGTGCTGATCGTGCAGGACGCGGCACTGTGGCTGTGGGGCCCGCAGGACCTGCTGGGCCCGCGCGCGCCGGGCCTGCGCGGCGCGGTCACCATCCTGGGTCAGCGTTTCCCGCAATACGACCTGCTGCTGATCTTCATCGGCCCCGTGGTCCTGCTGGCGCTGTGGCTTCTGTTCACCCGTACCCGCTGGGGCACGCTGGTGCGGGCCGCCACCCAGGACCGCGAGATGGTGGGCGCGCTGGGCGTCGATCAGAAATTGCTGTTCACCACGGTGTTCATGCTGGGCTCGTTCCTGGCGGGCTTGGGTGGCGCGCTGCAATTGCCGCGTGAATCGGTCAACCTGCAGATGGACCTGACCATCATCACCGACGCCTTCGTCGTCGTCGTGGTCGGCGGCATGGGCAGCCTGGGCGGCGCCTTCCTGGCCGCGCTGCTGATCGGCGTGCTGCATGCCTTCGGCATCGTCATCTTCCCCAAGATCACGCTGGTGCTGATCTTCCTGGTCATGGCCGTCGTGCTGGTGCTGCGCCCCTACGGCCTGATGGGCCGGCGGCCCGGGCCGGTGGCGGCTACCGTCGGCATCGTCACCCCGCTGATCGGGCCGACGCCGCGGCCGCTGGTGTGGCTGGGCCTGGCCGCCCTGGCGCTGCTGGCCGCCGCCCCGCTGTTCGTCGGCGATTATGCCCTGACCATCCTGACCGAGATGGCGATCCTGGCGCTGTTCGCCGCGTCGCTGCATTTCATGATGGGGCCGGGCGGCATGGCCAGTTTCGGCCATGCCGCCTATTTCGGCCTGGGCGCCTATGCCGCCGCGCTGGTCATGCGCCAGCTGGGAATGGGCATGCCGGTCGGGCTGATCGCCGCGCCGTTGGCCGGGGCGGCCTTCGGCCTGGTGTTCGGCTGGTTCTGCGTGCGGCTGTCGGGGGTCTATCTCGCCATGCTGACGCTGGCCTTCGCCCAGATCTGCTGGTCGGTCGCCTTCCAATGGGTCGACGTGACCGGGGGCGACAACGGCCTGCTGAACATCCTGCCGTCGGGCTGGGCTGCGACCCGCCAGGGGTTCTACTGGCTGGCCCTGTTCCTGTCGGTCGGCGGCATCCTGGCCCTGCGCTGGTTGATCCGCACCCCGTTCGGCCATGCTCTGCGGGCCGTGCGCGACAACCCCTTGCGGGCCGAGGCGGTCGGCATGGCAGCCGGCCGCCTGCAATGGGCGGGGTTCGCGGTGGCGGCCGGTTTTGCCGGTTTTGCCGGCGGGCTGTTCGCCTATTTCAAGGGATCGGTGTTCCCGACCTTCATCTCGATCCCGCGGTCGGTCGATGCGCTGCTGATGGTGCTGCTGGGCGGTGTCGACACCCTGGCCGGGCCGATCATCGGCGCGGTGGTCTATACCGGCCTGCATGAACAATTGATGAGCATGACCGATTACTGGCGCGCGATCCTGGGCCTGATCATCGTCCTGCTGGTCGTGGCCTTCCCGCAAGGCCTGGCCGGCCAGGCGCGCGACTGGTGGCTGGCCCGCCAGGGAGGCCGGGCATGAGCGCGGTCCTGGCGGTCGATGGCCTGCGCAAAAGCTTCGGCGGCGTCCATGCCGTGCAGGGTGTCGCCTTCTCGCTGAATGCCGGCGAGATGCTGGCCCTGATCGGGCCGAACGGGGCGGGCAAGTCGACCTGCTTCAACATGCTGAACGGCCAGATCCGGCCCGACGGCGGCACCGTCACGCTGGATGGCCGCGACATCACCGGCATGAAACCGCGCGAGGTGTGGCGCTTAGGGGTCGGGCGCACCTTCCAGATCACCGCGACCTTCGCCTCGTTCACCGTGGCCGAGAACGTGCAACTGGCGCTGTCCTCGCATCACCGCCGGCTGACCACGCTGTGGCGGCGCGCCTCCGACCTCGACCGCGACGAGGCCATGGGCCTGCTGGCCCAGGTCGGCATGACCGACCAGGCCGACCGCCAGACCGGCATCCTGGCCTATGGCGACCTCAAGCGGGTCGAACTGGCCATCGCCCTGGCCAATCGGCCCCGTTTGCTGCTGATGGACGAACCCACGGCGGGCATGGCGCCCCAGGAACGCATCGGGCTGATGGCGCTGACCGCGCGGCTGGCCCGCGAACAGGGTATCGCCGTCCTGTTCACCGAGCACGACATGGACGTGGTCTTCGGCCATGCGGATCGTGTGATGGTGCTGGAACGCGGCCGCAAGATCGCCGAGGGCAGCCCCGAGGCGGTGCGGGCGGACGAACGGGTCCAGGCGATCTATCTCGGCTCCGGCGCGATGTACGGGGAGGGGCACTGATGCTGACCGTCCGGGGCCTCGACGCCCATTACGGCCTGGCCCATATCCTGGCCGACCTCGATTTGACCGTGCAGCGGGGCGAGGTCGTCGTGCTGCTGGGCCGCAACGGCGCGGGCAAGTCGACCACGCTGAAATCGATCATCGGCCTGGTGCGCCCCTCCAAGGGCCAGATCACCTTCGAGGGGCAGGAGATATCAGGCCGCTCGCCCTCGACCATCGCCCGGCTGGGCCTGGGCTATGTCCCTGAGGAGCGCCGGATCTTCACCGAATTATCCGTGCGCGAAAACCTCGAGGTCGGCCGCCAGAAACCGCGCCAGGGCGTGCCACACTGGACGCCCGACAAGCTCTACGCCCTGTTCCCCAACCTGGCCGAGATGAAGGACCGCCCGGGCGGCCGCATGTCGGGCGGCGAACAGCAGATGCTGACCATCGCCCGCACCCTGATGGGCAACCCCCGCCTGATCCTGCTGGACGAACCCTCCGAGGGGCTGTCGCCGCTGATCGTCGAACAGATGGCCGATGCCATCGCCGCGCTGAAACGCGATGGCATGACCGTCCTGCTGTCCGAACAGTCGCTGCATTTCGCCGCCCGCGTTGCCGACCGCGCCTACATCATCGAGAAGGGCCGCATCCGGCACGAGGCCGGGATGGCGGCCCTGCTGGCGGACGAGGATGTGCGGCAGCGTTACTTGGCGGTGTAGGTCGCGTCGACCGTCTTCCCCCGGTTCAGCACGTTCCCCGGATCCAGCGTCCGCTTCAGCGTGCGCATCAGGTCCATTTCGACGGCCGACTTGAAATGGGTGATCTCGTCGCGTTTCAACCGGCCCAGGCCGTGTTCGGCCGAGATCGAGCCGCCCAGGTCGTGGGCGATGGCGTGGATCAGGCCGGTGATTTCCTCCCAGCGGTCGAGGAAGGCCTGCTTGTCCATGCCGACCGGTTGGGACGGGTTGAAATGGATGTTGCCGTCGCCGAGATGGCCGAAGGCGATGATGCGCACGCCGTCGCACACCGATTCGACCGCCGCGCTGGCCCGCGCGATGAATTCCGGCGTGCGCGAGATCGGCACCGCGATGTCGCATTTGATCGAGCCGCCCTCGGGCTTCTGGGCCTCCGACATCGCCTCGCGCAGGAACCACAGGGCCTTGGCCTGGTCGAGGGTGTCGGCGATGACGGCGTCCTGCACGATCCCCTCGGCCAGCCCGTCCTCCAACGTTGCTTCCAGCGCGCCGCGCAGGCCGCCCCCTGAATCGCCCGAAGCGAATTCGAGCAGCACCATCCAGGGATGACGCTGGGCAAAGGGATCGCGGGTGCCCGGCGTATGGCGCAGGACATAATCCAGGCCCAGCCGCGGCATCAGTTCGCAGGCCGTGACCTGGCCGCCCGAACGCTGCTTGGCCAGGCCCAGCAGGGTCAGCGCCGCCTCGGGCGAGGGGACGGCGACGAAGGCGGTCTCGACCGAGGCGGGGCGGGGATGCAGCTTCAGCACCGCGGCGGTGATGATGCCCAGCGTGCCTTCGGCACCGATGAACAGCTGTTTCAGGTCATAACCCGTATTGTCCTTGCGCAGGGCGCGCAAGCCGTCCCAGATCCGCCCGTCGGGCAACACGACCTCCAGCCCCAGTACCTGGTCGCGGGCATTGCCATAGCGCAGCACGTTGGTGCCGCCGGCATTGGTCGACAGGTTGCCGCCGATCTGGCACGACCCTTCCGACGCGATGCGCAGCGCGAACAGCCGGTCGACGTCGGCCGCGGCCTGCTGGACCTGGGCCAGTACGCAGCCGGCCTCGGCGGTCAGGGTGTCGTCCATCGGGTCGATGCGGCGGATGCGGTTCATCCGCGACAGGCTCAGGACCACCTCGTCATTGCCCTCGAACGGGACCGAGCCGCCGACCAGCGAGGTATTGCCGCCCTGGGGCACCAGTTTCGTGCCGGTCTGCTGGCAGATCGCCATGATCGCGGCGACCTCGGCCGTCGCCGCGGGTTTCAGCACCAGCGGGCTGAGGCCGCGATAGAGCCCGCGCCATTCCACGACATGCGGGGCCATGTCGGCCGGGTCGTCGATGAAACCCTTGGGCCCGACCACATCCTTGAGCCGGCCGAGCACGTCTGCGGAAATGGCGGTCATGGCTGTACCTGGTTCCTGACGGTCGTGGGGCGGGGGGCAGCAGCGCGGCGCAGGCGGTCGTTGATCGCGGCGCCCAGGCCATGGCCCGGAATCGGCATCACCGCGATCGCCTCGGTGCCGTCCTCGTCGAGGCGGCGGAGATGGGCGAACAGGTTGTGTGCCGCCTCGGCCAGGTCGCCGGTCGGGCTGAGGCTGAGGACACGGGCGAAGCCTGCCGGCACGTCGGGGCCGAAGGCCAGCAGGGCTTCCGGCCGATCCAGCGGCGCGGTCGCGTTCAGCCGTACCGGGGCCGCCGGCGCGTAATGGCTTTCCAGCATGCCGGGCGCGCTGACGGCGATGCCGCCGGTGGGGCGTTCCAACGGGCCGGTCAGCGCCTCGACCGCCTCGGCCGGCACGCCGCCGGGGCGCAGCAGCCGGGGTTTGTCGCCGGCCAGCGAGACGATGGTGGATTCCAGCCCGACCGGGCAGGGGCCGCCGTCCAGCACCATGGCGACCTTGGCGCCCAGCCCGTCGCGCACATGGGCGGCGGTGGTCGGGCTGACCCGGCCCGACGGATTGGCCGAGGGCCCGGCCAGCGGCAGGCCGGCCGCGGCCAGCAGGGCGCGGGCCAGCGGATGGGCCGGTACCCGCAGGGCAATGGTATCGAGGCCCGCGGTGACCGCCGGGGCGATCCCGGCCTCGGGCCGCAGGGGCAAAACCAGGGTCAGGGCCCCGGGCCAGAAGGCGGCGGCCAGTCGTTCGGCCCGGTCGTCCATCAGGGCGATGCGGCGGGCGCCGGCGACGTCGGGCACGTGCACGATCAGCGGGTTGAAATCGGGGCGGCCCTTGGCCGCGTAAATCCCGGCCACCGCCGACGGGTTGGTGGCATCGGCACCCAGGCCGTAGACCGTCTCGGTGGGGAAGGCCACCAGGCGACCGGCCCTGAGATGGGCGGCGGCGGCGGCAAGGTCGGTATCTGATATCATGGCGACGGCGACGTTACGGCGGGCCGGCGCGCCCGACAACCGTATTGGATGATCGGCCGAAACTTAATAAAATCCCATATGTTTTGCTAAGGAAAACGCCTGCTGTATTGAATCCTTGTGCTTGATCTATTCGCCGCAACGCAATACCAGGGGCTAGGGCGGCAGATAAGGTCAGCGGTGTCATGCGGGTATCCAGTCTTTTCAACTTCGTAATCTCTGTGGTCGGCCTGATCGCGATCGTCTTCGCCGTCAGCCGGCTGGCCGAGGCCTGGGACGAACTGGCGGCCGATATGTCGGCCGAACGTTATGCCGTGGCCCTGCAGGCGGCGGGCAAAGTGCGTGACGCCATCACCATCGAGCGCGGCACGGTGAATTCCGCCCTGCGGGCGCAGCGCGTCGATGAGTCGACCGCGGCGCGGATGCGCAGCGAACCGGGCCAGACCGACAAGGCGCTGGCCGATCTGCGTGCCGCCCTGGCGGCGGCGGGCACGGCCCAGTCGCGCGAACTGGGGACCCAGGCCACCGCCATCGCCGAGGCCATCGCGGCCGGCCGGGCCGATGCCCGCCGGGCGTTCGACCAGCCGGCCGACAAGCGCAGCCTGGTGGATATCCAGGCGTATTTCCAGAAGATGGAAGAACAGCGCGCGCAAACCGGCAAGGTGATCGATCGCCTTGATGTCGCGGTCTATCGCGCCAAGGCCGAAAATGCCGATCTTCTGGTCATCGCCAGTCTCAGCGACGAACTGCGCCGCATCGCCGGCGACCGCGCCGTCATCCTGACCACGCTGCTGACCTCGGGCCAGCCGGCGATGGGTGACGAACTCGACCGTTTCCTGGCGCTGTCTGGTCGCGTCGACGAATTGTGGCTGCTGATCCAGCGTAACGTCACCCGCATCGACAATCCCGGCGCGCTACAGGGCGCGCTGGACCGCGTCGCCAACGATTTCCTCAAGACCGTCGATACGCTGTACCAGCCGCTGATGCCGGTGCTGCGCGGCATCCCGATGCAGAATGCCGACGTCGCCGCCTTTCGCAGCCGGCAGTCGCCGGCGCTGGATGCGACGCTTGCCGTGCGCGACACCGCCCTGGACCGCCTGATCGTCCAGGCCCGGGCCGCCCAGGACAGTGCCCGCCTGTCGCTGGGCCTGCTGGCCGCCGCAACGATCGCGGTCATCGTCATCGTCATCGGGGCCGCCTGGTATTTCCGCCGCCGGGTCATCCTGCCGCTGGGCAGCCTGACGACGTCGGTCGAACGGCTGGCCGCCGGCGACCTGGACGTCCAGGTCGCTCATGCCGAACGCCAGGACGAGATCGGCGCGATCGGCCGGGCGCTGGCCGTGTTCCGCGACAATGCCGTGGCCGCCCGCGCGCTGGAGGAAGAGGCCGCCGAGACCCGGCGCCGCGATGCCGAGCG
>Ga0206117_100514_pt1 | contig 37492 bp, 33 predicted proteins | sample 3A5Ametagenome_FD_177997 | JGI IMG/M metagenome (GOLD analysis project Ga0206117, IMG submission 177997) | Enriched microbial communities from leaf-cutter ant dump, University of Wisconsin, Madison, United States - 3A5A | ecosystem: Environmental > Terrestrial > Nest > Insects nest > Nest dump... | reverse complement strand
ATCTAATAGATAAATTCTTCTACGGGTACTCCTAATTCAATTTCGTAAACACCTGGTCTCACTAAGTTCCCAGAAGCAGAAATCAATTTAGTTCCTGTACTTCTGCCAATACCAATTTTAGCATATTCATCGCCGCCATCATTGATAATCGGAACTACAGCTGCTATTGATTCTACGTTATTTACTACTGTTGGGCAACCATACAAACCTGCAATAGCGGGAAATGGTGGTTTAATACGAGGATTACCTCTTTTTCCTTCTAGAGACTCTAAAAGTGCGGTTTCCTCACCACAGATATAGGCACCACCACCTGGTTGAACGTAAAGTTCTAAATCATATCCTGTTCCCAAGATATTTTTACCTAACCAACCTGCGGCTTTTGCTTCCTCAATGGCTCTTTCTAATATCCTGATTTGAGGCATCATCTCCCCTCTTAAATAGATATAAGAGGTATTTGCGCCCAAAGCATAACTTGAAACAATCATTCCTTCAATTAACGCATGAGGAATGTGTGTCATTAAATATCTATCCTTAAACGTACCTGGCTCAGATTCGTCACCGTTACAAACCAAGTAACGAGGCACTCCTTCTGGCTTGGCCAAAAAGCTCCACTTCATTCCCGTAGGGAAACCTGCGCCTCCACGACCTCTCAAACCCGATTTCTTAACTTCTTCAACTACATCATCAGGAGTTAGGGTCTTTAAGGCTTTCTCCACCGCACGGTAACCGCCTTTTTCGCGATAAACGGCTAGCGTGTTAATGCCAGGCACATTGATATGTTCTAATAATAGTTTACGTCCCATTATTTCTTACGTAAATCGTCAATTAATTGATCTACCGATTGCTCGGTTAAGTTCTCATAGAAAGTATATTCTGGACCAATTTGTAAAACCGGACCAAAACCACAAGCCGCCAAACATTCAACGCCTCTCCAGCTGAATAAACCATCAGCCGTAACTTCACCTTCTTTAACGCCTAACTTTTTCTCGATATGGTCCATAATTTTTTCGGCACCCACTAAGCAACAAGGCCCAGTACGGCAAACCTCTAAAACATATTTTCCTTTTGGTTGCAAAAAGTACATGGTGTAAAAACTGGCTACTTCATATACTTCGATAGATTGAATTTTAAGGTATTCAGCAACTTTATCCATTGCTGGCACACTCGTCCAACCATATTCAGCTTGTACCAAATGTAACAATGGTAGCAAAGCCGATTTTTGCTTTCCTTCTGGATAACGCTTCACTATTTCATCAAACTTTGCTAGCAAAGCTGATGAAAATTCTACAGGCTGTGTTTCTTCTACTTTAAGCATCTAATTCTCCTGCAATAATGTTCATACTACTCATGTTGATAATGGCATCAGACAACAACATGCCTTCGCTCATTTTAGCATACATTTGGTAGTTAATAAAACTTGGTCTTCTAAAGTGCAAACGATAAGGGCTTCTACCGCCATCATTGATCAAATAAAAACCAAGCTCTCCATTTCCACCCTCTACAGCGTGGTAAACTTCAGCTTTTGGTGCATCAATTTCTCCCATCACAATTTTAAAGTGATAGATCAATGCTTCCATATTGTTGTACACTTGTTCTTTTCCTGGCAAGTAAAAATCAGGAACATCAGCATGGAAAATGCCCTTAGGCTCCGATTTCAATTTCTCTAATGCCTGCTCAATGATGCGTACACTTTGCCACATTTCCTCGTTACGTACCAAATACCTATCAAAAATATCTCCGCTAGTTCCTACTGGAATTTCGAAATCAAAATCTTGATAAGATGAATAAGGCTCACTTACACGAACATCGTAATCAATACCCGCTGCACGCAACAAAGGACCAGTCCAGCTGTAGCTTAAAGCAGTATCCGCAGTTACTTCGGCCACACCTTTGGTACGGTCAATAAAAATACGGTTACGATTAAGTAGGCTTTCGAATTCTTTTAAGGCCGCAGGAAACTCCTTTAGGAATTTATTGATTTTTGCAAATGCTACCTCGTTAAAATCTCTTTCCAATCCGCCTATACGTCCAATATTGGTCGTTAAACGAGCACCACATATTTCTTCAAAAATCTCGTAGATATGCTCTCTGTACTGGAAAAGATAAAGGAAAGTGGTAGTTGCACCAGTATCCTGGGCAATAATGGTATTGCAGATGATATGATCGGCAATACGTGAAAGTTCCATAATAATTACCCTCAAATAATCCACCCTTTTTGGGATTTGGATATTTAAGAGCTTTTCTACCGTCATGTGCCAGCCCATGTTGTTAATAGGCGACGAACAATAGTTCAAGCGATCGGTTAGTGGCGTAATTTGATAAAAAGGGCGGTGTTCCGCAATTTTCTCAAAAGCCCTATGGATATACCCAATGGTAGAAACTCCACTTACTATACGCTCCCCATCCATTTGCAATACGTTTTGGAAAACGCCATGCGTAGCTGGGTGAGTAGGTCCTAAATTTAGGGTTACCAACTCACTTTGAGGGTCATTATCTGTATATACTGGTTGATTGTAACTCATAACTATCTACCAAAAAATTCGTCTTTTTTATCTACCCTGTTAGGATCTTCCAAAGGATATTGTTTAAGCATAGGGTGTACTGTCATCTCATCCACATTCAAAATCCTTCTCAAATCAGGATGACCTTCGAATTTTACACCAAAGAAATCGTAAGTTTCTCTTTCCATCCAGTTGGCACCATTCCACAACACTGTGGCACTGGCAATTTTTGGTTCTTTTTCATTTAAAAAAACCTTCAACCTGGTCCTAATACCACTTACCATACTATGCAAATGATAAACCACCGCAATCTGCTCCTTTTCAGGATAATGTACTGCAGTAATATCTGTAAGGAAATTAAAATTAATACGACCGTTTTCTTTCAGGAAAGACAACACGTCGATTACTTTATCCTTAGTGGTGGAAAAGGTCAACAAGCCATAAGGCTCGGAAACATCAAAAAGTTGCTCGCCAAATCTTTCACCTAGCAGATCAACTAATTCAGTATTTGTTGCTTTAGCCATTATTGTATTCCGTAACTCGCTAACAGTTCTTTATATTCAGGAGAATGTCTTCTTCTACCCGATTCGTTCTTTACTAAATCTTGGATACGCTGAAAGCCATCTAAAATAGCTTCTGGTCTTGGAGGACATCCAGGCACATAAACATCCACTGGAATAATCTCATCAATCCCCTGCAATACCGAATAAGTATCAAAAATACCTCCACTCGAAGCGCAGGCACCAACAGCCATTACCCAACGAGGCTCAGCCATTTGAAGATAAACTTGTTTCAATACTGGCCCCATTTTTTTGGCGATGGTACCCATCACCATTAAAACGTCTGCTTGGCGAGGTGAGAAACTTAATCTTTCTGAACCGAAACGTCCAAAATCATAATGCGAACCCATGGTTGCCATAAACTCGATGCCACAGCAAGAGGTTGCGAAAGGCAAAGGCCACAACGAATGTGAACGGGCCAAGCCAATTGCCTTGTCTAGAGAAGTAGCGAAAAAGCCATTCCCTTCTATGCCTGGAGGCGCCTCAACTATTTTGATTTCACTCATGTTTATAAACAAAAAAGCTTGTCCAATTATAACAAGGACAAGCAGCAAATTTACAACATTTAGTAGGATTTGGACGGCATCATCATCATTTAGAAACAATCTAAATAATTTGAATGCAGGCTTCTAATGCCAATCTAATGCTCTCTTTTTTAAGATATAGATAAAGCCTAATAAAAGCGTACCCATAAAGACAAACATCTCGATTACCCCATTCCAGCCTAACTCTCTAAAGTTAACGGCCCAAGGGTACATAAAAATCACCTCTACATCAAATAGCACGAACAAAATGGCCACCAAAAAGTATTTGATAGAAAATGGCTGACGAGCGTTACCAATTACTTTAATACCCGATTCGAAGGTGGTTAACTTATCGCTAGTTTTTCTTTTAGGTCCTAAAAGATGTGTAGCAAACAAGGTTACTACCACAAAACCTAAAGCTACAATTACCTGAAATATAATAGGAATGAAATCTTGTGCTGTACTTTGTGCTTGCATAACAATAATGATTTGGTGGCAAAATTAAAATAAAAAGGCAGGATTACAAATCCTGCCTTTCCTTTATGACATTAAAAATTACTTTTTAATTGGTGCTTTTTTAACTGGCGTAGCTGGGCCTGCTAAAAATTTCAAGTTGTCTATTGCTAGTGCATTTTGAGGGTCAATAGCTAAAGTTTTGTTGAAGTACTCTTTAGCTTTTTCTTTATCTGTTGCAGCAGTAATAGCTCCTAAGTAGTTGTAAGCATCAACCAAACCTCTTTGGTTTTGAGGAGTAGTTGCTTTTTCTGGTTTGTCAACAGTAACCATTTGAATGTATTTCTCAAAATGAGGAATTGCAAGACCTTTAGGTTCTTTTGGATCATCTAACAATTTATAGGTACGAGCTCTATATAATTGTGCTGACTCATATTCTGGAGCCAATTCTAACAATCTAACGAATGACGAGTCTGCCGCTTTCAAAAGGGCCATATCCGTTCCTTTAGAGCTTACGTAGTTAGAAGTTCCTAAATAGAAGTAAGCCATTGCCAAAGAAGGATTTTTTGAGTTAACCTTCACTACTTTATTATAAACTTTCGCAGCTTTAGGGAAGTTTTTATCGTTAAAATACTTCAAGCCAATATTAGCTAGCTCTTCAACTTTAGTCGAATCAAGTTCTACACCTTTAGTAACGTTAATTACTGCAAGGCTATCTTGGCCAGTTGCTAATTGAGCTTTTCCTAAATACAAGTAATCAGAACCGATTACACGAGAAGCATCTTGTGTTCTACCAAAAAGCTCGTTCATATACTTAAGACCTTGCTCGAAGTTTTTATTTTCAATTGCTGAATAACCTCTCATCCTAGCTACAATAAAGTTTTTAGGATCCTTTGGATCAGTTGCATTTAAAGTTGCTACTTCTTTTTCCAATGTTGCAAAGTCACTTGCATAAAATAAGAACTGAGCATAACGCAAGCGAGAGTCAAAAGATTTATCAGTTAAATCCAAATACTTTCTCATGTTCTCCAAAGACTCAGCTTTTTTTGCCGCACCATTTTTTGGATCTGCAAATGACCATTGATTTTGAGTTTCTGCAAGCTCTCTGTAAGCTGGTCCATAATTAGGATCAGCGGCAATTACTTTTTTGATTTCCGCTTCTGCCTCAGGGAAAGCAAATGCATCTTTGTACATTTTACCAATTTGAACGTTAGCTCTGTACAAATTAGGATTAATATCCAAAGCTCTCAAATATTGAGGATAAGCCTCTGTGTTCTTTCTTTGCATTGCATAAAAATCTGCTAAGGCCAAGAACGTCTCAGGATCTTTATCTTTAGCATCAAGTTCATCTGCTTTTTGCAAATTAGGCAATGCTAATGCATAGTCTACATTTTTTTTCTCTACTTGATCAATGTATGCTCTACCTATCGCTAAATAAGTAGCATAGTCTTTCGCTTTTAAGCTTATCGCTTTATCAAAGTTGGTTTTTGCATTGGTTGCATTACCTTGTGATAAATCTGCTTGACCTAAACCTACAAAGTTCAACGCATTTTTTGGATCAGCAGTTGTTCCATTAGTAAATGCTGCTCTAGCAGAGTCAAGATTGTCAGTCAATAAATATACTTTTCCTAAGTTAAAGTAGTTATCTCCTTCTTTAGGCTGATTTGCCACCAAAGTTTTAAGCATTGATGTCGCCTTCTGATATTGCTCAGCATCGATAGCTTTTTTAGCATCAGCTAAGCTTTGAGCAAATGAGGCAGTGCTACCCATCAATAATAAGCCTGTGGCCAAGGCTATGTTCTTCTTAATCATTTTCATTGTCTCCATTTGTTAAAATTAGAAATAACTGTTAACTGCTTATATATACAGTGTGCTCTATTTCTCTAAATTGATTAAAATAAATTATTTTTTGTTACTAGTTTTAAAGTTAAATTCTCTTTCTGCTACCTTATGAGGTCCTAGACCAGATTTCAGCACGATGAGCTGCCCGCGGGGGCTTGCTAACCAAGTTGCAAAACCCGTGCCTAAACCATTTGTTCCTTCTGCATTGATGACGTAAACATTTCTTAAAAAAGGGTATTTCCCATTGATCAAGTTCTCCTGTGTAGGCTTGTAATACGCATCTGACCCGTTTTTACCTGCAATATTTTTAACACCTAAAGTTTTAACACCTGATAAAAAAGGGGATGAAACTTTAACATCTTTTAACAACCAATTGACGCCAATTACCCCAATGTAGCCCTTGTTTTCTGCCACATATTTAATCACATCATTAGTTGTCTTAAGGGTGTAAACACCTTCTTTTGGCAATTGCGTTATTCCAGCAGAGTCTATAAAGTATCTAATGGTACTTGAGTAGGCATTATCAAAAACCAATTTCTTCCCTGTTTTTGAAGTCCCCCTCATGATGTCATACGCTTGCTCAGCGGTAATCGTACTATCTACTTCATTCTTGTTTACAATTAATGCTAAACCATCAATGGCAAATCTATCGGTATAGATACGACTTTGTTTTTGCTTATAAAAATTATCCTCGCCAGGCTTTAACATTCTAGAAAGTACCAGCATCTTCACTTCGCCCTTTCTAAACCTTGGCACAATTTCATTTTCATTTCCCGCAATAACATTTACCGTTGTTGAAGGATAATCAGACTTAAAAACGGCAATTTGGTCATCTAGGATTTGAGCGTACGTCTCATCAACCAATATTGTTGTCTTTCCAGAAGTCCGCGACTCGCTAACTGTTTCTTTGTTTGTTTTTCTTCTACACGAAATACAGGCAAATGTCAAGAGTAGTGCGAGCGTCAAAACCGATGCTTTTCTCATTCCGTTCTGTTGTCTCTAATTATTCTAAAAAATCTAATCGCTGCGTAAATGATCAACACAATGCCGAAGGCTATACGATATTTCTGAGGAAATCTTTGAGGGTCTAAATTCAGAAGTTCACCCCAAAACATCACCACTGCGGCCAATGCACAAAAGATGAAAATCATCGCAACCCCTAAAATAAACAGAAATCGCTGTTGAGGCGATTTCTGTTTGAAAGTATTTGAATTAAACATGCTTAACTATTGTTGCAAGCTAAATTTAATTGGGATGTTATATTTAACACGCACCGGTTTACCATTTTGCATACCTGGGTTCCAACGTTTACTCAGTTTCAAAACACGAACTGCTTCTTCATCGGTTCCATATCCAAGTTTTCTATCGATTTTGATATCCGTTAATGATCCATCTTTTTCTACTGTAAAAGAAACGAATACGTTACCTTGGATATTGTTCTCTGCAGCCATTGGAGGATATTTAATGTTATCTCCCAAGAATTTATAGAACTTATCGATACCGCCCGGGAACATTGGAGGGTTTTCCATACTTACAAAACTGTAAACAGTATTATCCTCTACTACCACTGCTTGTTTAGGGCCTTCACCTGCAGCTGTAATTTGCACTACGTCAGCAGTAGGGTCACCTTCAATGGTTCTTTGTCCTGGATCAGCTTTTTTCAAATCCTCAATGGTAGGAGGTTTCTCATCACGCACCTCATTATCGGGTTTAACGATTGGAGGAGGGAATTTCACCTGATCTTGTTTTGGTGGAGGTGGCTCTACCGGTGGCGGAGTTTTCACCTCTGGGTTAATTGGTGGAGGCGGCTGCATTACCACCTCGGTTACTGTCTCTTGAGGAGGTTCAGGAACCATTCCTTTCAACAAAGCATATAGCCTTGGCGCAAGGAAAAGAAATATGAATATTACCGAAGCAATAAACAATGATTTAGTTGTATTCCAAGCATTAGTCTGACGAAGCTCATATGCCCCGTAAGCTTTGTTCTTTTTGGCGAACACAACGTCAATCCATTCCTTATTAAATAAATCTATTTTAGACATTGCTCAATTTTTTATTTGTTATCAACTTATTATAAAATCCCTTTGGATTTCATAAAATCTCTTTCGCTATCTAAAAGATGCTTAGGATCGTCGTCAACAGCTGGAGCGTTGATATTTGTTTTAGTGATATTGATCTCGTCCATGATGTCTACAAAGTTTTTGTAAGTAGCGCCATCAGTAGGCTTAACAATAATCACAATATCTCTACCACTTGCATCTTTTACGTCCTTCTTGTTCTTTAACAATGAAGCTCTAATATCATTAAAACCTTCAATTGTTGGAGCCGATTTACCAGCTTCTCCCATGTACCAAGCAATTCTATCGTTTTTGCCTAATAAAATGGTCATCGTCTGCGACTCTCTAAGTTCAAGCCTGTTCTCATCCTTTGCGTCCTTATCAGGCTTTGCAATATCCATTGCCTGAGGTTTAGACAAAGACGTGGTTAACATGAAGAAAGTAATCAAAAGGAAAGCCAAGTCTACCATCGCGGTCAAATCGACCTTAGTAGATTGCTTCTTGCTTCTTACTTTTCCACCTTTACCGCCGCCTCCGCTGGAGGTATCTAATTCTGCCATTGCTTAATTTCTATTGTGGTGCACCGCCTTCAGACGATGTAATTAAACTAAATTTATTAATTTTTTGCTTTTGCAATAAGTCAACAACTTTTCTAACGGTTGGATATTCTTCGTTAGCATTACCTTTAATGCTTAAACGCATATCTATTCCGTGTAGTTCAGAAGTAGCATATCTGGCTTCCTTGATCCAATTGAACAACTCATTGTTAGTAGTTGAATCCATTGGAATGCCTGACTGTATGCCCGACTTTGTGCGTTGCTCTCCATTCATAGCCAAAAACTGCTTCATATTACCCATTGGTACACCGAAAGCAGAAACTACTGCGAATTTTTTAGCCTCCTCTTCAGAAAACGTTTGGCCATAAAGGTTTCCCATTCTCGCAAGTGTTGCTTTTTTCACGTCTTGACCGACGATTTCCAAGAACACTTTGCCTTTACCGATGCTCACGATAGAGATATCTTTATCAGGCATTTTAAATTGCACTGAAGAAGATGGTGTAGTGATCTCTAGTGGATCTGGCTGACGAGCGGTGGCTGTTAAGATAAAGAAAGTAAGTAACAGGAAGGATACGTCGCACATGGCGGTCATATCAATCGAGGTACTCTTTCTTGGAACTTTTGCTCTACCCATAATCTAAAAATTATTAATATTTTAACTAATGATGCTATTTGTTCCGGTTTTCCATAAAGCCGGCAAAAGAAAATAAAAAATAATTTTATTTGTGTGTACTTGCGTACGTTTGGATGATGCTGAAACCAGCTTCATCAATAGCATAAGTTAATTTATCAATTTTAGAAGTAAGGATGTTATACATGATGATCGCTAAAGTTGAAGTACCGATACCAGTTGCAGTATTGATAAGTGCCTCAGAGATACCAGTTGCAAGAGCCGCTTGGTCAGGAGCACCTGAGTTAGCTAAACCACCAAACGCCTTGATCATACCTGTTACTGTACCTAATAGACCCATCAAAGTACCTACTGATACTAATGTAGCAACAATTGTTAAGTTTTGCTCTAACATTGGCATTTCTAAAGCTGTTGCTTCTTCGATATCTTTTTGAATAGCTACTACTGATTGCTCAACGTCTAAGTTAGTATCAACTTCTACTTCGCTATATTTTTTAAGACCTGATTTAATTACGTTAGCTACAGAACCTTGTTGTTTATCACACTCTGCCATTGCAGCTTGGATGTTTCCTGAGCTTAATAAAGATTGGATTTTTTTGATAAATGCTTCTAAACTTCCTTTACCAGTAGCTTTACCAATAACGATTAAACGCTCAATTGAGAAAACGAATACCATTAAAAGCATACCGATTAGGATAGGCACGATAAAACCTCCTTTGAAAGCCATACCGCCATAGTTTCCTGGGTGAGGAAGGTAAGCGTGAGTATCGTCATTATAGAAAGCTAATGATAAAGAGCTATTAGCTTTAGCCACTTCTTCTGGAACGTTAAAGTTAGATGGTTTACCTAATACGAAGATAAAAAGGGTTACACCAATGATAATACAAATTGGGATAACAAGGGTAGCAAATAAGTTAGACGCTGTTGCGCTGCTCTCTTTTTTAGCTGGTGTAGGTTTTGGTGCGTTTGCCATTTTTTTAATTTTTAGTTTTAGTACTTGTTTTTTAAATTTCTAATGTAAATAAATAAGTTAATACACTCAACGTCGGCATAGGCCGAATTGTTGCGGAAGCAAATTTATAATTTTGATTTAAATTACAAATTAAATATTCACTACACAATTAATTCGTTACTTACGCCGCCTTTGAAAATGCGCATAACTAAAAAAGATTGCCCCCTTGAGGCAATCTTTTCGCAATTAAAACTAAAAATTTAATCAAATGCAAATTTTTGCAAGAAAAAAAAGCATTAAACTATAATTTCCGCAAGTTTCGGCATCCCCTTTTTCATCTCTTCATCCGCATATTCTTCGAAATCTTTGAAGTTATCTAGAAATGCCTGCGCAAGCTCATTAGCCTTTGCGTCATACTGTTGCGGGCTGCTCCAGGTGTTTCGTGGGTTTAAAACTTCCGAAGGAACATTGCTACAAGTATTTGGCATTGCCAACCCAAACACCGGATGTTGGCTAAATTCAACATTTTCCAAGGCTCCGCTCAACGCAGCGGTAATCATAGCTCGGGTATATGAAAGCTTCATTCTACTTCCCACGCCAAAAGGACCACCGCTCCAGCCGGTATTAACCAACCATACATTTACCTGATGTTTTTTCATTTTTTCGCCTAGTAACTTAGCATAGGCTGTTGGATGTAGGGGCAGGAAAGCTTTTCCAAAACAAGCCGAGAAAGTCAATTGCGGCTCTGTTACGCCTGTTTCCGTTCCAGCAACCTTTGCGGTATAACCAGATATAAAATGGAACATAGCTTGTCCTGGTGTTAATTTAGATATTGGCGGAAGTACCCCAAAGGCATCAGCAGTTAAAAAGAAGATATTTTTGGGAATAGGTGCTATAGATGGCTCCAAGGCATTATCAATATGATCCATTGGATAGGCCACCCTTGTATTTTCTGTTTTTTCGATATTAGAAAAATCTACCGTTCTGGTTGCTGGAAAGTAATTGATGTTTTCCAACAAAGCTCCAAACTTAATGGCATTAAAAATTTGCGGCTCCTTTTCGGCAGTTAAATCTACGCACTTGGCATAGCAACCTCCTTCAAAGTTGAAAATACTATCTTCTCCCCAACCATGCTCATCGTCACCAACTAAGGCCCGGTTTGGATCTGCAGAGAGTGTGGTTTTTCCGGTTCCTGACAAGCCAAAGAATACCGCCGAATCGCCATCCTTGCCCACATTTGCAGAACAGTGCATTGATAGGGTATTTCTTTGCTCAGGTAGTACAAAATTCAATACCGAGAAAATACCTTTCTTAATTTCTCCAGTATAAGCAGTCCCCCCTATCAAGATAATTTTCTTTGAAAAATTCAGGATAGAAAAGTTTTCTTGCCTTGTTCCATCTGTTTGTGGATTTGCTAAAAAAGATGGAATAGCGATAATGGTCCATTCGGGTTGCGACGGCAACTCCTCATTTCCATACCTAAGAAAAAGGTTGTTTGCAAATATATTTTGGAAGGCATATTCTGTAATTACCCTTATGCTAGTGCTATAATCTCTATCAGCACAAGCATAGGCATCTCTTACATATACTTCTTTGTCATTTAAGTAAGCAAGCATTTTTTGGTAAAGTGCATCAAAATGCTGTGTGCTTATTTTAATATTGATGTCGCCCCACCATACGGTATCGTTGGTCACTTCATCGCTAACAACAAACCTGTCTTTTGGTGAACGGCCTTTAAATTTACCGGTATCAATGGCTAAAGCGCCTGAATCGGCCAGGGTACCTTCCCCGTTTTTGATTGCCTCCTCGACTAACTCTGGCACGCTCAACTGATATTTAAACTGAAGCGAAGCCAAACCCAGATAATCTAACCGAGGCTTTTGGATACTATATTTGGTCATATTTTTGGTTTAAATATCCCGCAAAGCTAAGGAGATATTTATGCAAAAAATGCCATATTTAGATAATTTTTTTACTTATTGTGGCAATTACACTAAGAATTAAAATGCTGTTTTACAGATAATTAAAAACAAAAATCTAACCTCCAGACTTCTTTACTTTATAACCTTCTTTTTGAAGATATAGAAATGCTTTTTCCTTAAAATCTCCTTGTAAAATGATCTCTCCGTCTTTGGCCCCGCCTCCAACGCCACATTTTGTTTTAAGTGTTTTAGCCAATTTATCTAAATCCGCCTCGCTACCAACAAAGCCGGTAACTAAGGTCACTGTTTTGCCACCTCTGTTTTTTCGATCCAACATTACCCTCAAATCTTGTTGGGCATTGGGCAAAGTCTCCTGTCCCTCTTCTTGAGGTGTTTCGTATACAAAATCTGGATCAGTAGAAAACATAATTCCACTAAAATCATTAAAGGTATTTTTCTTTTGCTTGCTCATGATATAGGAGTTAGGGGCTAGGAACTAGGGGTTAGGGGTTAGTAATTAGTTGCCAAGGCTTGGTGATTAGTTACTTATTATCTTTAACGATGCTGGAACTATTTTTATTTCCAGTTCTTCTCCAAGCTTCAAAGGTTCGCCATCTAAATGCACCGCATCGGCTGCATTACGTTTTATTTTAATATGCTTCCCTCTAATAATTTTCACTAAACTTGATTGGTGCGTTTTAGCTGTGATCATTTGAAAAGCCAATATGGGCAGTTTTACCAAAGAGATAGGATGTATAATACAAACATCGAGATAGCCATCCGTTAGCGAAGACTTTGGTGAGATATATACATTATTGCCATATTGGGACGAATTGGCAATACTAATGGCAAAAGCCGAGTTGTCGTATTCTTTTCCGTCAATTTCAATATGGTATGGTTGTGCTTTATAGGTAGTGATTTCTTTAAATCCCAACTCTACGTAGCTCTTTAACCCGCGTTTCTTGTTGCCTGCAAAAACCGAGCTTAAATGAGCATCGAAACCCATTCCAGCCATATTAAAGAACTTCCGACCATTTAACTCGGCAGTATCTATCAGCTGTGGTTTACCTGTATTAATGAGGGCAATGGCTTTTTTGGCACTCAACGGTATGTTTAAAAAGCGTGCTAAACCATTACCTGAACCAAATGGAATAATGGCCAAGGTTTTATCACTATGCACCAATTTACTGGCCACTTCATTGATGGTCCCATCGCCACCCACGGCAACGATCATATCGTAATTTTTCTTTTCAGCTTCTTCTGCCAACTCCGCAGCATGCCCAACGTATTCTGTAAAAGCATATATCGGGGCATACTTCTCCTTATCAAGAAATTGATCAATCAAAGTAGGCAAATCTGCTTTCTTTTTACCGCCTGAGATGGGGTTGATGATAAAGAGGATATTGGACTTGTTTTGTGACATAAATAATTAGCGCACAAAATAATTGATAATTTTTGAGTATTAAAATTTATTGTAGTAGTTTTGCGGCATTAAAGTGGATTGATTTGCTAATACCGAATATTTCGGCACTGATTGCAACCACGTAAAAAAAAGTGCTAATTATATTTCTACACTTCTCTTTTACGGCCTTTCGAGGTATCAATTATTTTAATTTTATTGTTTGGTTTACATTAATAAACAAAAATTAGATGTCTTATTTATTTACATCAGAATCTGTATCTGAAGGTCACCCAGATAAAATTGCTGACCAAATTTCAGACGCGTTAATCGATAATTTCCTAGCTTTTGATGCAGAGTCAAAAGTAGCTTGTGAAACACTTGTAACTACAGGACAGGTGATTTTAGCTGGAGAAGTAAAATCTAAAACTTATTTAGATGTACAGCAAATTGCAAGAGATGTGATCAAGAAAATTGGTTACACTAAAAGCGAATACATGTTCGAAGCGAACTCTTGCGGTGTACTTTCTGCTATTCACGAACAATCTCAAGATATTAACCAAGGTGTTGACAGAAGCAGCAAAGAAGAACAAGGTGCTGGCGACCAAGGGATGATGTTTGGTTATGCAACCAACGAAACCGCTGACTATATGCCATTGGCCTTAAATCTTTCGCACCAATTGTTGCAAGAATTGGCAGTGTTAAGACGTGAGAACAAAGAAATTACTTACTTACGTCCAGATGCTAAATCTCAAGTTACATTAGAGTACGACAATAACAACAAACCTGTTCGTATTGATGCAATTGTAATTTCTACGCAGCATGATGATTTTGCTGAAGAAGCTACGATGTTGGCTAAAATCAAGGAAGATTTAGTGAACATTCTTATCCCAAGAATCATCAAGAACAATCCTCAATATGCACACTTGTTTAACGACAAAATCCAATACCACATTAACCCAACTGGTAAATTTGTAATTGGTGGTCCGCATGGTGATACTGGTTTAACAGGTAGAAAAATTATTGTGGACACTTACGGTGGTAAAGGTGCACACGGTGGTGGTGCTTTTTCTGGAAAAGATCCAAGTAAAGTAGATAGAAGTGCTGCTTATGCTACTCGTCACATTGCCAAAAACTTGGTTGCTGCAGGCGTAGCTGATGAAATTTTAGTACAGGTTTCTTACGCTATTGGTGTGGCACAACCTATGGGTATTTACATTAATACTTACGGCACCAGCAAAGTTGGTAAAACTGATGGTGAGATTGCTAAAATTGTAGAGAGCATTTTCGATATGCGTCCTTACTTCATTGAGCAACGTTTGAAATTAAGAAACCCTATTTATAGCGAAACTGCTGCTTATGGTCACATGGGACGTAAGCCAGAAACCGTGACTAAAACTTTCAAATCGCCAAATGGTGAAGAGAAAACAGTTAGTGTTGAATTGTTTACTTGGGAAAAACTAGATTACGTTGACCAAGTAAAAGCTGCTTTCGGTTTATAATAACACTGTCGTCATTTCGACAAGGTACGAGGAGAAATCTAGCATTATTAATTATACTTGCTAGTGGCTCTATTTTCTAGCCACAGATACACAGATTAATCTTTACATAGAGATTTGTGCATCTGTGGCTATTTTACTGAAATTGACTCTTACTAGATTTCTCTCTGCGTTCGAAATGATGGCAAATTCTATATGCCTTTACCTTTCATAAAGCTGGCTTCTTCTGCTAGCACATATTTATCATCAATGGCATAAGTATTAACTTTATTGATGTGCATCTCATCAACCACATCTACAAAGTTGCGGAAAACAGAAGTGGCGGTAGGTTTAATGATTACATACATTTCCTGGTCTTTTGCCGCTCGATGTGTGTTTGCTACGATTTGCCTATTTGCTAAAATTGCCTTTCTAATTTGAGAAACATCAGCCACCTGCATTTGGCCATCTGTTGCCCTACCAAGGTAATAAACCGCTTTATTGTCTTTACCTAGCAAAATGGTAAGGGTTTTAGAAGCTGGCCAAGGTTCCAAATCCTCTACATTGGGTACAGGTACTGGCTTAGCAATATCCATTACATTCATTTTGCTTAAGGAGGTAGTGAGCATAAAAAAGGTGATGAGCAAGAATGCCAAATCAACCATTGCGGTTAAATCTACTCCTGGGATAGGTCTGCGAGTGCTTCCTTTCACGGCCTTGCCGCTTTGAGGAACGTTAAGTGTTGCCATCTTTGTTTAGTTTTTAGGATGATGACCATTTTGCTTTAATTGCATAAAAAAAGAGCGATTAAAATTTAATCGCTCTTTTTTACTACTTAACGGCAGCTATTACCCCACAACCTATTCTTGGCCCAGAGTTCCCTGTGGGCTGCGTTTGATAGTCGTCAGTACCGCCATGTACAATAATTCCTCTTCCAATAATATCTTTTATATCACCATCGGCTATGCTCCATCTGGAGGTGCTTACGGTAATTTTAGCATGGCCCTTGCCATCTAGTGCAATGTTCCCGATATCGCCTGAATGGAACGCATCCGAATCCCATTTACCATGTGGTTCGTTGGTTGGGTTCCAGTGCCCATGTGTGTTTTCGCCCATGTTCCCACAGTCTCCATGCTCATGAAAATGTACGGCAACGGTACTATCGGCCCTTTCTGGCATGTTAATTTCCAGATCCATTTTTATTTTGCCATCGTTCAACTGATAAAACTTGGCCATACCTATTGATTGATTATTCGCTGTAGAATTTAAATTGGCTGAAGCAACTTCTCTTTCTTTATTAGCGCAGCCCATTAATGTGGCAGATAGTGCAAATGCAAAGCATAAAAAATAATGTTTCATAATACTGGTTTAAGTTGTTATTATTTATTTACCTGATGGTTAGGCATTTTTTCAAAGACCTTAGCACAACAACTACCTCGGCTTTTAGTTTGTATGCCGGTCGCTTTTTTTGCGAATAAAAAGCAAAACTATTCGATACTTGGGGTGTTTTTAAAGCAAATCAATCTTAAAAGTTATGGAACAGCCAATAGAGATGAACACCCTTAGCCAAATTCTTGAAAAACTAAGAACAAAGGGTATAGATAATGAGCTTAAAATGACCGACCACGGCAAAATGCAATCAAAAACACTTAATAAAATATATACCCCTGAGGACCTCACCATTGTGAAAACGTACCGATTTGAGGGAATGTCCGATCCTGCAGATAGTTCTGTATTGTATATGGTAGAGGATAGCGACAAGAATATAGGCTATATTTTAGATGCTTATGGAGCTTATTCCGATAATGATGGAGCGGCTTTTGCTGACTTCCTGAAGCGGATTAATACTGCCGACCGAGATGAACAAGAGCTTTTTCACTAGAAAAAGCTCTTTTAGCATCCATAAAACCTTAACGCAAACGCTTGATATTACTTTTAGGGGAAAAACATATATTTGCGTTAAAGGGTCAACAATCAATGAAGAAACCGGTAACTATTAAAGAAATCGCGAAAAAGCTAGACTTATCGTTCTCCACGGTTTCAAGGGCATTGCATGCACATCCGAGCATTAGCTTGGCTACCCAGCAACGCGTAAAGCAAATGGCCAATGAAATGGGCTACGAACCCAATCAAACCGCTATTTTCTTTCAAAAAGGCAAAACGTTTACTATCGGTGTGATTTTACCAGAGTTGGCCGAAGCCTTTTTTGCAGTAGCCATCAGCGCCATTGAAGACATTGCCTACAAACGGAATTATACCATTTTATTGGCTCAATCGCACGATGACGAAGAACGCGAAAAGCTTTTGGTTGAAAAACTAAAAACACACCGTATTGATGGGCTTTTGGTTTCTGTTGCTAAAAACACTTCCAATTTTGAGCACTTTGAGCAATTGAAGAAATCGCGCATCCCAACCGTGTTTTTTGATCGAATTCCGCCACTCAAAAACATCCATTATGTGGCTTGCAACATAGAAAATGGCAGTATTGAAGCGGTTAACTTTTTACTGAAAAGAGGACATCGGAATATAGGTTTGATTAACGGGCCTACTTCTTTATTAGCTAGCGGACAACGAAAAGAGGGCTATATCAAAGCGCTACACAAAAATAGGCTGAAGTTTGACCCAAGCTTGGTAGTTAACTGCGACTTGACAGAAGAAGGTACTACTGCCGCCTTAGAAATATTGCTTAACCACAAACGTAAGCCCACAGCCATTGTTACTTTCAATGATTATGTTTCGGCTTTTGCCGTGAAGCATGCGCTTCAAAAAGGTGTAAAAGTAAATGAGGATATTGAATTGGTGAGTTTCGCCAATGCACCCATTACCGACTACATGGCTTATCCCCCACTCGCTTCGGTAGAGCAGTTTCCCGCCATACAAGGGCAAAAAGCAATTGACACATTGCTTGATCTCATCGCCAACAAAGACCAAGAAGATGAACAGGCTTTCTATAAAACAGTGATCGAAGCAGAGCTTATTGAGCGAACAAAGGGAAGTTAACTTTGACAACCTTCACTTATTGCGTTCCAATTGCCAAAGTTAGTTTGGTATTTTTAATAGCCACTATCATCTAGCGCAAAGGTATTTTTGCGGCTGCTCCATTTCCCTTTGGTAAAATCAGGGAAAGCTTGTGGTTTATTCCCTTCTTTGAGGGATTTAGTTGAAAGTGGCGTAATTACACTCATGGTTACTGAATCGTAAACATCAATAGGTGTTTGTTTCTTATCCTTTACGGCAGTAATAAAGGCATTAAACACAAACCAGTCCATGCCACCATGACCTGCTCCCATTGCTTTGTCTTCATATTTTTTCCAAAGTGGGTGGTCATATTTCTTAAACCATTCTTCGGCTTTATCCCAAGAGTGTGGTTTTGAAACGCCCTCAATATGTACGGATTTGTTAACGTCCATCCATAGTCCATTAGTTCCCTGAATTCTGAACCCTAAAGAATACGGTCTAGGCAAATGGGTATCGTGAGTTAACATTACCGTTTCGCCATTGGCACAATTGAGTAATGTAGTGGTTACATCACCATTTTTGTATTTAATTTTGGCGTTCGGATGTCCTGGCGATTGCTTTTCTACATAACTGGCCAAGCCTAATGCTTTAGAACTAAAAGAAACCAAATTGGTAAAACGGTTTCCTCGGTTGATATCAATGCATTGCATAATTGGCCCTACACCATGGGTTGGGTACAAATCACCATCTACATCAATGTTAAATTGTGTACGCCATTGGGCCTCGCTTAATGCATTTGGGCCAAACTCCACCCCGCCACCATAGTATTGCTTTCCATTGTTAAACAACACTTCTCTTAAATCATGCTGATAACCTCCTTCTAAATGTACCAATTCGCCAAACACCTTATTTCTCACCATATTTAAGGCTGCTAAAACGTCTCTACGGTAACATACGTTTTCCAAGGTCATGTAGGGCATTCCCGTTTTTTCAGACGTTTTAACAATATCCCAGTGTTCGTCAACAGTTAAACCAGCAATTACTTCACAGCCCACATATTTGCCAGCATTCATGGAATAAATAGCTTGTGCGTGGTGAAATTGCCATGGGGTAGAAATGATGATTGCGTCAATGTCTTTTCGGTCGGCAAGGGCTTTGTAGGCATCCAAGCCACCTGTATATTCTTTTGCGGCAGTTCTGCCTGCTTTAGCAATGGCAGCTCTACAGATTTTTAGAGAGCTTTCTTGAGTATCGCAAATGGCCACTATCTCTACATCATCCCTCAGCAAGCCTTCTTTGATGTGGTTCATGCCACGGGCACCTACGCCAATATAGCCTAAACGCACTTTTCCAGTATCTTTAGCAAATAAAGAACCTGTAGGCAGTATGGTTATTCCTGCAGTAGCCAAAGCGCCTCTTTTGATAAAATCTCTTCTTTCCATTTAAATCGGTTTATTTGTATTGGTTGTATTTTAGGTTATCTATCGGTGAAATTTCAGGCTCAAGTTAGGGAAAAACTGAAGTTATTTGGAAATATTGAGAACCATGAATGATGCGCAAACGTTTGATATGATACCAATTGCTTTATTTTTAAATGGACAAACCTTATATAAAAACATACTTTATTAAAACTTTACCTCTTGAAGTAAGTTTTAGGCCAAAGGTAATCAGTATAGATTTTAGACCCTACAAGCTAAAACAAGAACTCAACTTGCTATACCAGCATTGCACCGGCCTAGTAGAGGAGATTAAACATGACTACCAGGAACATTATGGCAAACCTCTAAAAATTAGTAAGGCGTCTTTAATGGCTGAAATTTGGGGACATTTAATCGCTTACCGTATTGCCTTGGGTTTAAAAAAACACCTTAAAGTTTGGCCGATACCACAATTTGCAAAGTTTGCGGCTTTTAGAAGTGCGGTGATTGACTGTGGAGAAACCAAGGTAGATACCAATCGTTGGTTTTGGGACCTGACCGCTGGAGCCTTTTTTCGCAAATACCGCTAGCCTTTCTATCATCTAACTGGAGAGCTACGGGTAACGTGAACTTTTCAACAAAACAAAGTTGGTCTTTTTAACAAAGCGTTGTTTATTTTTTATGCTGACTTTTGTATCGTAAATTTATCATAGAGAGAAAAAAACAATTCATAACATCTTGAATAACATTGCTAAAAAAGTCATCTTAACAGGTGCTACCGGACTGGTAGGTGAAGGTGTTTTACTAGAATGCCTTGCTAATCCCTTGATTGCCGAAGTATTGGTAGTAGGCAGAAAAACCTGTGGCAAAACTCATTCTAAACTTAAGGAGCTTTTGGTTCCGAGTTTTTTTGAGCTTAACGAGGTAAAAAATCACCTGAAAGACTACGATGCCTGTTTCTATTGTGCGGGCATTAGTTCTGCTGGAATGAACGAACAAGATTACAGCTATATTACCTACGATACAACCTTGGCTTTTGCTCAAACGCTTCTCGAAATTAACCCAAACATCGCTTTCTGTTTCATTTCTGGCAGTCACACGGATAGCACCGAAAGAGGTAGAATCATGTGGGCAAGGGTGAAAGGAAGAACCGAGAATACCTTAGCCCAAATGGACTTTGTAGCGCTATACCATTTTCGCCCAGGCTTTATGAAACCCACCGAAGGCCAACAAAACGTTAAAGGCTATTACAAGGTTATTGGGAAAATGTACGGACTTTTTAAATTGTTATTCCCCAACAACGTAAGTACCATGAAAGAGGTTGGTCAAGCCATGATCAACAGCATCACAAAAGGGTATCCAAAACAGATTTTAGAAGTTTCGGACATTAAACAGTTAGCTAAAGATTAGTGTACAGATATCCATGAAAAAAACACTTAAAATATTTAAATACACCATGATCATATTGTTAAGTTTGGTCTTGTTACTGGCCATTAGCACCTATTTTTATATGCGTTCGCCTAAATTTGGCAAGGCTCCCAGCGGTAAACGTTTAGAGCGTATGCTGCAATCGCCCAACTATAAAGACGGTAAATTTCAGAATTTGCACCACACTCCAAGCCTAACGGAAGGCTACTCTATGTTGGGTGTAATGTTTGACATGTTATTCAAAGACCATCCACGTCGTAAACCCGTGGACAGCTTGCCTTCGGTAAAAACGGATTTGCTCAACTTGCCGGCCAGTGAAAATGTGCTGGTTTGGTTTGGACACTCTTCTTATTTTATGCAAATAAACGGCAAACGCTTTTTGGTTGACCCTGTATTTAGTGGCAATGCATCTCCTATCCCTGGCACTACCAAATCATTTAAAGGGGCTGATATTTACAGCGTGAACGACTTACCTAACATAGATTATTTGGTCATCAGTCACGACCATTACGACCACTTGGATTATGAAACCATCATGGCCTTAAAATCAAAAGTAAAGACGGTAATTTGCGGACTTGGCGTGGGCGAACACTTTGAATACTGGGGCTATGCTCCTACTCAGCTTATTGAAAGGGATTGGAACGAAGAAATCAACCTAGGCGATGATTTTAAACTTCATACGGTTCCTGGTCGACATTTCTCTGGTCGCGGTTTTACGCGCAACAATACGCTTTGGACTTCCTACATTTTGGAGACACCAAAAGCTAAGATTTATATTGGTGGCGATAGTGGTTACGACACACACTTTAAACAAATTGGGGAGAAATTTGGTCCAATGGACCTGGCTATCTTGGAAAATGGCCAATACAATGTGGCTTGGCAAGCTATCCATACCTTACCGCACGAGACTTTACAAGCCGCTAAAGATTTAAAGGCAAAGAGATTGTTCCCCGTACATTCGTCAAAGTTTACCTTGGCCATGCACCAATGGGACGAACCGCTTAACGACATTAGCCGATTAGCGGAAGGAAACCTACCTTTGGTAACGCCTATGATTGGAGAAAAGGTTGAACTTGATAACGACACGCAAGTGTTTAAACAATGGTGGAAAGGAGTTAAATAATGGCTGCTGTAGAAATTACCTCATGTTATATAGGCCCCGAGATTTCGCCCGAGCAATTTATCCCTGAACATATCTTTATGTTTTTGGCCAAAGGCAATGCTACGGCTTATGACGAAGACAAAAAGTACTCCATTAAGGGTGGCGAATACTGTCTCATTAGAAAAAACTATTTGGCCCGTTATACTAAAACCGAGGATAATGGCGCCTTTGAAAAAGTAGTGGTGGTATTTGATGAAGCTTTCCTAAAGCAGTTCCAACAAAAGCATAGCATTAAGAAAACGGGAACGGTAGCTAAAGGTGCTTTTTACGAACTGCAGAAAACGCCTCTAGTACCTCATTTTGTAAGCTCGCTAATGCCATACTATCAAGGTGGACATCAAATAGAAGGGGCTTTTGATTTAGTGAAAAGGGAAGAACTGCTGCTTATTTTACTTCAAACCAATCCCGATTTGGCGAATGTACTGTTTGATTTTGGTATTCCTGCTAAAATAGATTTGGAAGCGTTTATGAACAAGAACTACAAATTTAACGTTGGAATTGAGCGTTTTGCTTACCTCACAGGCCGGAGCCTTTCTTCTTTTAAAAGGGATTTCCTGAAGATTTTTGCGGAAACACCTAGTCGCTGGCTTATTCAAAAGCGCTTAAAGGAAGCACATTTCCTACTCACTAAAAAGCAGCAAAAGCCAACAGATATCTATCTGGATTTAGGTTTTGAGGATTTGTCGCACTTCTCTTTTGCTTTTAAGAAATTGTTTGGTTATGCGCCTACTAAGCTGATAGAGGGTTAGGTTACGGGTTATTATGGCGGTTCTCAGGAGCGCTCCTATATCGTCATTTCAACTTTATAGAGAAATCTAACGATTTGTTTAAAACTCCTTTATGTCACCACTTCGTGGTTTGTTGATTGTTTCATGTTTCTAGAATAATGTCAGTCCTTCGGACTTTACTTATTAATCGTAAAAGATATCACACCTAGAAATACATTAGCCTTTCGGAATCAAATAATCATCAAGAACTAAACTTGAATAATGATATAAACAAATCGTTAGCTCTCTCCCGAAAGTTCGGGATCGAGATGACGAGCCAAACTACCAATTGTATATAGTTGAGATGATGAAATTACAAACTACCTAATTGTAGAATATAACCACTTAGAGATCTAACTATACATGTTTAACCTATTTTATGTCAGCAATTCGTGGTTTATTGATCGTTTCATGTTTCTAGAATAATGTCAGTCCTTCGGACTTTACTTATTAATCGTAAAAGATATCACACCTAGAAATACATTAGCCTTTCGGAATCAAATGACCATCAAGAACTAAACTTGAATAATGATATAAACAAATCGTTAGATCTCGATCCCGACAGTTCGGAAGAGAGATGACAAGCCAAACTACCAATTGTATATAGTTGAGATGATGGAATTACAAACTACCTAATTGTAGAATATAACCACTTAGAGATCTAACTATACATGTTTAACCTATTTTATGTCAGCAATTCGTGGTTTATTGATGGTCATATATCTCTAGAATAATGTTATTCCTTCGAACTTTACTTATTATATAGCATAAAACACATTCCTTTTAGGTATTATACTTAACCACGAAGTGGTGTCACAATTTTAGCAAATCAAACAACAGAGAAAAAACCCCGAAGGGGTGACATCAAACGCCAAAGATCTCTCTCTCGAAAGTTCGGGATTGAGATGACAAACAAACTGCCAACCAAAACAATTACATAAACGGGGAAACCAGTCTCAGCACCCGTTCCAAGCCTTTAATCCAAAGAGAGCGTTTGATCCAGCGAGTGTACAATAATTGTTCGCTATGCTGCAGATCATTATAAAAGGCCGTACGCAGTCGTTCTGCAATTTGGGTGTCGTAAATGAGGGTTGATACTTCAAAATTCAAATCGAAGCTTCTCAGGTCCAAATTTGCGGTACCAACGGAAGCCAGTACACCATCAACTACAAAAGTTTTGGCATGAATAAAACCTCGTCTGTAAAGATATATTTTCACCCCCGCCTGTAACAGTTCCTCAAAGTAAATCCGCGACACGCTATCCACTATCCTCGAATCCCCTTTTTCGGGTACCAAAAGCTTCACATCTATTCCGCCCATGGCAGCCATGAGCAAGCTTTGTTGCAGCGTTTCATCTGGAATAAAATAAGGGGTGGTCAATAGTATCTCCGATTTAGCCGTATGAATTGCCTGTAGTGTTGCAAATAAGATGTTGGGCAAATCTGAATCGGGTCCACTAGAGATGACCTGCAGCTTACCTTTTCCGTACATCTCCATATTTTTAAAAGGAAAGTATTGATTTCCAATTACAGGGAGATGTTCGTCGCTACAAAAATTCCAATCGGAAATAAAGATCTGTTGTAGGGCCATGGCTCCCGAGCCTTTAATGCGGAGATGGGTGTCTCGCCAGTAGGTTTCGTTATTAGGGCCGTTAATGTATTTATCGCTCACGTTAATGCCACCGGTATAAGCAATAATGCCATCAATGATTACAATTTTACGGTGATTGCGGTAATTGAGCCTGTTGGCTAAAAACAGTAACCTGATTTTATTAAAAGGATAAGCTTCTACCCCATTTTTCTGAAGTTCTTTGGCAATGTTCCTTCTAATGCTCTTACTTCCAAAATCATCATAAATAACCCTTACTTTAACCCCTTGTTTGGCTTTCTCTATCAGGATGTTTTTAATGGTGTTGCCTATTTCATCATTATCGTAAATGTAATACTCGATATGGATATGGTACTTGGCTTGTTGCAAATCGGCAATAAGGGCCGGAAATTTCTCTTCGCCATTAAACAACAAGCTTAAATCGTTGTTAGGCAACAAAAAGGCCCGATTAGATTTTCTATTGGCCAATAGCTTAATTAAACGCTCAGACTTAAGCAACACCTCATCGCTATGAATCGCTTCTTCTAGGTTATGAGCCTGAAACAGCAAGTGCACTTCTTTTTTAAACTGGTCATCTACATTCAGTTTCTTATCGTACATTTTACGCTTACGATAGTTCACCCCAAAGGAGAAATAAAAGGCAATACCCAAAACGGGCACAAAAATGGCAAATAACAAGTAAGCTAGGGTTTTGCTGCCTGAGCGGGTATCCAAAACTATGCGAAAGCAGGTAATGCCCAAGATGAGGAGATAGGCAATTTCGGCAATTAAAATCCAGATGGTTTGTTGCTGCAGCATGTAAGCGCTCGTTTAATCAAATATAGGATAAAACAATTTACAGGCTTTATGTTTTGTTGGGAAATGGTTTTTCGTATTGCCTATTTGTCATTCCAAGGGCAACGAGGAATCTGCTTATTAAAACAAGACAGTCTTAAAAGTATCAACACTTTCTATAGAAGATTAGATATTCTAACCGCAAAGATTTTAGAAGATTCGCAAAGGACGCAAAGTTGTATGTGCTTGAAATCTTGATGAAACTCAACAGTTACGCAAGCATAAAGCTATGGCATTTGCAGATATTTACGAGATGTATTAGTTTAGAACCAAATGAAACGCATTTTAATATCGATTAAATTTATATGTACGCAGATCCCTAATGATTGCAATTACATGCGCCCGCTGCCGTATTATTGAGCGGCTTGTTGATTGACGGAGCTAGGGGCAAAAACAATATACAAATTTGTTCAGTTTCCTTTTGTCCCCTTTCTATTTTAGAGTTTACATTGTATTGTTTGCCATTTATCACAAAAAATAGAGATGTGTTGGCTTGGTATATTTTGTAGACCTGAACTTTTCCGTTAATGTTGCCACGGTACATTTCCCAAAAGCATTTAACAACAGCTCCCCTATCTGAAATCTAAATAGTACAACCAGAAATAGTATTACAAAAAATATCCCAACAACCTTTTTCATTATCATTTATTTTTTGGCACGAAAGCCCACTTTATAACTATAAGCCAAAGGCACTAACTGTTTATTTAAGCCCCCGTTGGGCACCCCTCTAAAAAAGAGGGGAATTACCTAATTTCATTCCTATTTGTCATTCCGAGTGTCCCCCTTAGCGCAAGTCTTAGCGCTAGAGAAAAGAGCCACGGCCTGACTTGGGTTTTATTTTCTACCAGCTCAAACAAAGCAAATGCTAACAGGCGCAAGTCTCCTTTCACAAAACCTTAAACACAAGACTTGCGCCAAGTTGGGGCGACAAGGCAGACTATTTAAGGTATATACTGATTTCTTTGTCAATTGTAAGTATTTTATCTAATAAAGCATCACCTTCGAGAACTCTCGAAACCCACCACATGACCTTTTTGTCCCAATTTTCATATAAGCTTTGTTCTACAAAACCTTTCGTACTCATACTATCGAATAAAGCAGCCAACCCATCTCTAAGCGTATAATATGCTTGAGTATCTCTCATATTTAACCGTTCCGCTACAATGATCATCTGCAATACCATTTCATAGCTATTCTTAAGCTCCAAAATCATTTCATTTTTCCCCATACTTAGTTGACTGGTTTAACAGTTGGATTATTTGCTTTAACCCCCATTAGGATAAATCTTAGTTCCAGAAGAAAGAACCAAAGCCTGACCTGGGCTACCAACTCAAACAAGGCAAATGCCAACAGGCACAGGTCTCCTTACACCAAACCATAAACATAAGACTTGCGAAAAGGAGGCAACTACAAGAAATGGCTATTTTTGGAATACCCACCAAATAAGAAAGAAAACTCCCACGATTGCCCATCAACTTCGGAAATATTTACAAACCTAACATAACCGTACCCATCAATTTCTTTTACAGAAAAAGTATAAACATCCAAATAATTTAAAGTTGTCATCTTCAGTACTTCCATTTCTAAGTTTTCAACATCGTAAAATGATAGGTCTAGGGTTTTATACCCCTCTCTATTTTCATCGTAGATGTCCAATGATATACGTATTTCTTTTCTTTCTAAATCAAAGTTTATTGATTTTAGAGTTTGGTCGTGTAAATCTAAACTTTCTAATTCTTGTAACTCCATATATAAAATTTAAGCGAAACCCAGGCTATCTTCCCTAGCGCAAGCCTAATAGGCACAAGCCCCCTTATACCAAGCCCAAAACACAAGACTTGCGTCAAGTTAGGGATTCTCAAATTAGCTATTATAGGCCAAAAAATATTCAAGTTGTTTATTCTGAAAAAGAAATTGTCTTCCATTTGCGCTTTCTACCAAGCTCATATCAAATGGCGGCTTAACAAAATATTGACCATTTTCAGAACTCACGAACTGGAAAAAATCAAATTTATCAGGTCGAATTTTTTCGCCACTAAAGTAATCTGTCAAAACAGAATGCGAACTTACAACAATCCTACTATTGCCATTTTTTTCAGGTTTTATTACCCGATAACTCAAAGGAAATAAATCTGCTCCAGAAGCATAGTAATCTAATATTTGCTCATCAGCACATATTTTCATCTCTACTAGAAGTTCCCAATTTGCTTGCATAAAAACCTCTGAATATTGTTCTTTTTGAGATTCATCCTTTTCTTCTATCTCTCTATTCAAAACATCCCAACTCAGATTTAGGAACTCCGCAAAAGAGTTTAATTCTTTAGTTACATTCTTCATTGTAGTTTATTTATTAAAGATTTCCAATCGCCCTAATAGGCACAAGACTTAGTGCTAGAGGAAAAACCAAGGCCTGAATCGGGCTTTCGCTAAAGCTAACCAGAAGAAAGAACACCCCATAGTAAAATGATAATCTCAAAAAAAGAGCGGACAATTAACGTTCCGCTCTTTTACTTTATATGATTAAACTCTTATCAAAGATATTGCTTAAAGGCACAAGCCTCCCCCAAACTAAATCCTAAACACAAGACTTACACAAAAGTGGACTGCAATCAAAAACGCGAGCCATTATAAATCCAATTGATCAAATAAGCTCTGTAGCTCTACTATCCTTGACATAGTTGCCTCTGTTTTACATTTCAAGATGGCAGACGGCGACATCGAGCCACCAGCGTATATTAAAGCATATATCTTGCAATATTCATCCCGAAAGCTAATCCATTTTCTTTGGGACTGAACCAGCACTAACTTCTGCTGAGCATCCAGCTTACCTATAACCTTTTTATAAATCGAATTGAGTTCCTTATCTGCAGAAATATATTTGCTTTGTGCACACGCGTTGATTTCGGCTTGCGTACTTGCTTTAGAACAATCTAGCTTCGATTGCGAATAAGCATTATTCTTGAACAAAACCAGTAAGAAACAGATGGACACCAAAAGAATAGGCTTAAAGTTGATTATTGTTGTTTTCATTTATTTTTTATGTTTTTTATGTTTCTAATATACACCGTTGACAAACAAATTAATCTCGACATTTCTTCTGTTAATCAAGCCCTTGTTACCGCCGTTGGTCCATCGCAAAAGCTGGGTAGATACCCCGCTCATGTTTCCTCCATTTATCTGCCTCAACAATGTTGACCTTCCGAACGCGCCCTCCCCAACATTAAATGTGAAATCCACTAATGCGTCAAATTGATTTTGCTTGAGTGGTACCTTAACCAATCGATTAACAGCTGAAACACGACTCTTTACATCTTGCTTCAACAAAACCATTCCATCTTGTTTTGTCATTCCACCATATTTTGCCGCATCAGCAGCCGTATATGGGCTTTTGTGCAGTAAATGGCCATAACCAGCAGTAGCATATCCCAAAGGGTCATTATATGGTTGACGCTTCGGAAAACCTTCGTTGTTTGCTATGAAATGTAACCCTTGCTCGCTCAGCGACATATCTTTATCGCCTCCAAGTTGTTTATGCCCTGTAATCTCTACAGGCTTCATCACGTAAAATACATCTGAAGCATTGTCGCCTAAGAATACGTCCCCAACCTTTCCGTCATTCCCAACTCTTGCCCCTTCAACGATTGACCCTGGAGCACGGAAATCATCGTAACCTGCGGCCTTCGCCTGCTCTGCAGATGTAACATTATCGTCCCATCTCCAAATATTCCCTTTCTTTACCCATTCTGTCCCTTCCATTCCATCTGGATCAATAAATCTCAAAGGATTATTGAAAACATAGGTGTACGGGCTTGTTTTCCTGTCAGTTTCGGCCAACGGATCTATCACATTCCACCTTGCGATAATTGGATCATAGAACCTAGCGCCGTAATCATACTGCTCCAGTTCCTCCTGTAACTCCTTTCCATTGTAAAGATACTTATTCTGAAGTGAAATTGCACCTATGCCATTTGGAGCAGATTTCCTCAATCCGAAGGCATAGTAATCATCCCGTTGCATTACCTCGATTGTATTTCCATTTACCCCGAAAGTCACTCTAGCATTGCCCAGATGGTCGACCAGGTTGTAGCGATAGGTATAACTACCCCCGCTGTTGAAGGCAATGCCCTCTTCAGTCTGAATGAAATCTATCACACCATTGGTGTACTGGATACCACCCACATAATCCGTTGTGGTAGTACTAACCTGCGTCGCTACTTTTCTAAGCTTTGTCCCCATCGCATCATAGGTATAAGCGAGGTCAAGAGGCGCATCCCTTCCCGCAGCCTCTTTGGTAGCCGACCTGGGCAGGTTAAGGTGGTTATAGCTTAATTCCACTCCGTTACGCCCGTCCCTAACAGCATTGCCATTGGCATCATACAAATAGGTTTTCCACAAGCCATCTACGCTCTGCAGCCGATTACCATCATAGCTGTATGCCTTGGGGCCGGCATTGTCCCTGTCAAGGCTTGTGATGTTCCCCATCAGGTCATACTCCAGTACCTCCGACATGCCCGTAGCCGTTCCTCTGAGTAGCCTGTTCAACCTGTCATATTGATAGGTGAAGGTATTGCCGCCGCCATTGACATAGTTCTGACCTGAGATATTGCCATTGTATTGTGGATAGATGCCATCGTTGTACTGCAAGTTCATTGTGAACTGCTGGCTGCTACTACCCTTTAGCCACCCACGCTCGTTATAGACATAATTGGTGGCCTGTAGGCCGTTATGCAACTTCTTTGTTTTCAGCTGGCCAATCTCATTGTATTCCATCCTGGTCAGCTCTGTTGCCACTACCCCGTTGATGCTCTGGCTAGTGGTGCTTTTCCTCCCCATATGGTCGTAGGTATAGGCCGCAGCAATGATGGTCGTGGTGCTTCCTTTCATGTGGGTACGGGTACTACCGCTCATACTGCCATCGAAGCTGTAACTGTTCACTACTCTGTCGGTGCCACCAAGATGGTGAGTGGATACCATTTCCCACACACGTCCGTAATCGTCGTAGTAAAGCATGGTCCACTCCGAAGCCGTGCCGTCGTCGCGGTAGGTCCTGGTACCAGTGGGAAGCCCCCTGGTCATCTTGCTCTCGGCAACACTGGGAGGGAGTTCCGAGTACATGTTCCTGAAGTTATAGTCGTCGTAGTAGCTGAAGGTCTGCCACTTGGAGACATTGGCCGTTGGGAGGGTATTGTTGGTATATTCGGTACCGTTGTTGGATTCCCTGCTCTCCCAGAGATGCACCTGCGCATCCACCGCCGACTGCCAATAGGCTCTGTCCCCGCTGCCTGCATAGATGCCCGTTATCACACTGCGCCCCAGGGCATCGTACTTGGTGAAGTGCCACTGGCTGATAGCTCTCTGGTTGGCGTCCTGGTTCATTACCAACTGGTTTAGCATATTGTACACCATGTGGTCCCAACCCCTGCCTGGAAGCTTCTTCTCTATCAACCTCTTTCTTTCATCGTAGCGGTACTGGTAACAATAAGTGTCCAGCGCCGTGTCGTCTGGAACGCCCGTATCGGGCACAGTACCAGGAGGAAGTACGAAGCTCAAGTTACCTAGATCATCGTATACATAATAGGTACTCATCACTTCGATAATTCCGCTGCCAACAGGCTTCTCGTTGAAGGTTCGCTTCAATACCATACGCCCATCATTGTCCTTGAATTCCTCTACCGTTCCAGCTTTGCCCTGGGCTGATTGCCAATTTTCGTCTTTAGAGATTGTTAGGGAGAGCTGTCCAGCCCCATAATAACCTGAGCCAGGACTGGACAGAAAGCGTTTGTAAGCATTTCCACTGCCACCAACTATATTCGCTTTGAATAGTCTTACAGAAAAACCTAGAGTTGTGTTGCTTTGATAGTCGGTATTATTCGTACCGTAGGCTATACGAAGAGTATGATCAGTGCCAGATGAAGATGTTGGTTGCCAGGCATCCCCTGGGAAACCCTGTGCCACTATCCTATTTAGCGGACTCGCCTCGAAGACAGTCTTCGAAAACGGAGTAGGTATCCTTGCATGGCCCGCATTCAGCTGCTCGCCACTAAGGCCCGTTTCTCCAATGTTAACAGGGGGATGGTAGAAAGCCAGCTGGTCGGCTAGTGCCGTAGAACGATATGAACCACTAGCCCCAGACTTTGCTGCATAGGCAAGATAATTACTATCCTCTCTGCCAAGGGCATCATAAGTAATCGGAGTGACAATGTCTTTCATCGTAGGACTACCCATTACCATCACATCCTGCATGGGGCGGCCAAGCCCGTCGAAGTACCGTATGGAAGTATGAACCTTATGAAGGTCCGAACTTGCAGAAACAACCTGCTGTACAGTAGTATGATCCTTATCTCTGTTGGTATAAATCATGATATAGTTTTGATCAGAACTAGCCATGATTCCGCCCTGCGATACACCTAGCGTGAATGTAGCGGCGGACGTACCACCTGCATTACCTGCCGTTACTGTATACAATGTCGTAGGAAAAGATCCAGTAGGTATTCCGCTAATCACCCCGGTCATACTATCGAACGACAGCCCAGGGGGTAATTCAGGGCTGATGGAATATCCCCCCCAGCTCAGTTTCCTCACCGCATAGGTCCCGTTCTGGGCAATATAAAGACTATTGCCATGAATGCTCAGCCCATAGGGAGAGCTGAAGCGGATAACGTTGCCCATACCATCTACCGTGCCGGAGCTGGTTGTGCCTGCAAGGGTCGTCACCACACCAGAAGAACTGATCTTCCTAATCATATTGTTCCCATAGTCGGCAACATAGACGTTACCATCGGTACCGACAGTAAGCGAGTTCGTATAGTTGAAAGTTGCTGAAGCTCCCGTGCCATCAGAACTCCCAGAACTCCCATTGCCAGCAAGAGTGCTTACCGTACCATCGGAAGCAATTTTCCTCACCGCATGGTTCAGCCTGTCGGCAACATAAAGGTTACCCGATTGATCAAAGCCAAGTCCCATGGGGTTTCGGAAGCTCGCCGATAGTGCTGGGCCGTTGGCCATCCCTGCACCGCCATTGCCCGCATAGGTACTGACCGCACCACTTGATAGTACAATTTTTCTGATACGGTGATTAGAGTAGTCCGCAACATACAGGTTCCCCTGTCCATCCAGGGCAAGCCCGATGGGACTGCTGAAACTAGCTCCCGTGCCAGTACCATTGGAACTGCCTGCACTGCCACTGCCCGCCAAAGTGGTCACCACTCCGCCAGCGGTAATCCGTCTGATCCTGTGGTTCTGTTGGTCGGACACATATACATTACCCAAGCCATCCACCACAAGAGCCGAAGGATGCCTGAACACCGCTGAGGTGCCCGTACCATCCTCATAGCCAGGATAGCCTGTACCAGCAAGCACGACCACCGTACCGCCAGGGGTCATCTTCAAAATACGGTGGTTCCCCGCATCGGCGACATACACATTGCCCTGGCTGTCGGTAGCCGTATTCAATGGGTTATTTACCCCTCCGTTGCTTATAATCGTATTGGCAACCACATCGCCACTGACTGCTCCACCGGTATTGGTGGGTGAGGTCGTAAAAGGACTGCCAGGTTGTATCGGAGAGGATATGCTGTAGCTAATGGAAGGTGCCTGTACTGTAGAAACAGATATATTCGTCGTGATCAGTCCTACACTACTTCCATACCCTTCCGAGACCACATAATATGTTCCCGCAGGAAGAAGCGTCGTAATATATGAATGCCGTCCATTAGGACAGCCGTTGTTGTAGTTGTCATCATTACTAGAGATCAGCTGGCCCGCGCTGTTCAGTAAGTGCATAAAGCTGTCGCCGATACCACTACCACAGTGCGAAAGCGTTACCGTGGCAGCGGTCGCAAGGCTGAAACGGTAGTAAATCTCGCTACTGACCTGACCTATACTATTGTAGAAACAGGGATCTCCATTATTCCTCGTATCCGAAAAACTGCCCCCGCCATAGAGCGTGCCTGCATCAATCGCAGCCGAAAGGCTGGAACCTGCACTACCGCCGCTAGAATAGATGCCGACGTCCACAGATATGTTCCCTGTCATCCAGTCCGCACCCTGAGCAACGATATAGTACGTACCAGCCGGAAGAATTTCCGAAACAGAACCGTTGGTACCCCAACACATTGGCCCGTTATCATTGTTCCAGGCAATGATGCTACCGAACTGGTCAAGAATCAGTACCTGGGTATCGAAATCGCTCCCGCAGAGCGATACGTCAACCTGTGCAGTAGAGGCCAGCGTAAAGGTATACCAGGGACCACCACTACCAACCCAATAGCTGTCATAAAACCCCTGAGCAGTATTACGATAGTCCCAGTAATAGCCTCCACCACAGTTCAACGGGATAGGAATTGCATCGTACATCCCGCTCCCCGACTGCGCCAAGCAACGGCTGGGAAGCGAGAGAAGGAACGTCAGCGCTAGCAGCGCACAGGCCACAAGGTAGCCAAATGGTCTTTGATATATCCTTACCATTAGTATCGTACTTTAGATGATGTAGTTTATCGGACTGTTGATATTATTGCGCCTTACTCCCACTATTGCGCTCAGTGGTCGGAATCACTCTGGACTGTTGGGCGGGAGTCAACAGTCCCTCGAGCTGCCTGTTCTTCAGTCGGATCAGACGGTCAATCGCTACACGCTTGCCCGCATCATTAAGCGAAGTGTCAGCAACTATGAGGGCAACACCAGACTTATACTCAGCCTGAACCTTTAACACCTGTTCCGCCTTAACAGAGTCAACACCTAGTGTCCTCCTGTAGTGGTCACGTTCTAACCTCTTCCTTCCCCCTGCGTCTTTCGGCACTTCCAACCTGGTCCCAACCTTAGTTCTCCTAAGCGTATCCTGCTTACGTTCGAAATCTTGTGCCGAAGCAAAGGAAGTTCCAAGGAAAATAATAGCTAGAAGTAAAAATGATAATTTCCTAAAAGCGAAGATATGTTGCATTTTATTTTTTCTTTAAATTTTACTGACTAATAGTCTTTTACCCAAAATATGATTCCCTGCTACTCCTGAGAGTTATCATAGTTATATTTATATAAAAACAGAATTTTTCCTAAATGGTCTCGTACTTTTTCTAAGCGGCCGAAATTATCATACTCAAAAGTCGTAGTCAAACCTTTTGCATCAATTTTGCTTGTCATTCGATTAGAATGATCGTAGGTAAATGTTGTAACCTGAGCGTCCTTCGGATAAATTCGGATATCATCCATCGCAGCACCAGAAATGATATGCAAATTGTTATTGTATGGAAGTTCGCCAGAGTATTTCCACTCTCCGTTCTGAACATAAAAATAGCTGATAACGTAACTTTTTTGATTTGGCACTACCCAATCTACTCTATAATATGGTGTATTGACACAGCCATTTCCAGTATGTGAAAGATAAGCTCCTGGGGTGGCTACCGTAGGGTCTTCAAAGTCTTGAATAAAAAACTCCTTAACTCCAGAAACAACTGGCTTTTTGGTAAAATAGGAATATGAAACTCCCGCCGTAACATCCTTATCTAACATGATTGTCAGCGTATATTCTCCTTTTGGCAAATTGGTGTAAGTATAGTTTGATCCAGGTGAGTTTCCACATACATTCGGAATTCCAGCTGTAAAACATAGTGTTTGAGTGTAATGTTGTCCTCCCGAAGAAAGCGTGGTCAATATCTGAAAATTTGTTCTAGGAACTGCACCTGTAAATGCAATGGACAATGTTATGTCTCCGTCATATATGTGGTTGAAGCTAACCGAACGAGTGGTTGCCACTCCGTACACCGCGTTTAGAATACCATTTGTTTGGAGCGGCTCATAGTCAGTTTTAAGACTGTTTTCAGCATTTATCACTTCAGCACTTATATTCAAATTCGATTTATCCATTTGGAAGCTCGTCTTTTTATGCTTAAGAGTAGTTAATTGTAAGACATTCCCCTCTTCATCATAATTTGTAAATTCCACATTATCTGTATACTTGACATCATAATAATTTAATCCATTACCACTAAAATCCAAAGAAGTCGTCGTAAGGTTATTAATCTGTAAATCATTTGTATTTCCATAATATATTAGTTCCTTCGCCGGAAAAATACTTTCTGGCAAAAAGATTCCTTTAATTCTTGCGGCTTTGTAAGGACGCAAAAGGCTTTTCGTAATAAATTCAGCTTCCCCGAATGGCTTAAAATAACTTCTCTCTTCAATCGGCTGCATCATGTTTTTATCCAACATTTTTTTATACAAGTTTGTCCCGCCAACAAATTCATCAACATAGTGAAACACAGTGGATGCCTCGTCCCCATTACCATACTTCATGACACTTTTTTTGAGTTTGGACAACAAATCATAGGTGTACAACTTTTCTGAAATAACCGGATTTTGTCCATTGAGATCAAATTCCTGTACCAACTCCCTGCTAGGGAGATATGAATTAGCATACATTTTGATGGCAGAAACACTATAATATGACCTTGTACTTGTGAAGAAAATATGTGCAAGTAAAGCTCTGGCATAATCATTTGTCTTATTAATTCTTTCGTATTGAATCTGTTTATCATAAACCAGCACTCCTGAATTAGTATATTTTTTTATAGACAAAGGCTTGCCACGTTCGTGCGCGTTAGAGGTAAAATTACTTATCGGTACACCGTCATCACTATATTTGATATTGATTTCAGATTCATCCATATACTCATTGTTACTTCCCTTATCAAAGTTCGAAAAGACAGTCGTTGTATAAGCTCCATTTTTTTCTATCTCCGTAACCTCACTATATAAAATATGTCCCCCTATGTTTGAAGCGGTTAAAGGCTGAAACCTCAATGGCGGGGTAGGAGGCGCATAATGGTAAACACTAGGCTCCCAAGAAAATACGGGTTTCCAATTCATAATTCCTGAAGAAATTCCTTGTGCGTTAATCAATGAGTAATTCGAAATATACTTATACGTTTTACTGCCCAATTCTACGTCATGTTTATCCCTGTGAGATACAGTCTTGATTCTTACCCCTCCAGCAAACTTATTCTCCTGATGTATGATAAGGTTTGCAGATCTATCTATTGAGACCTCTTTACCATAGGTGTGAGGCTCCCAGATATACTCTGTGTAACCTCCTGTAGGATGAACTATTTTGCTTAGTACTCCTTTGGAACTATTTTCTAAATCTGGCTCCCTTGAATCCAAAATAGTCGACATTGAAGTTGTCACTATCGGTTTTGAATTGTAAAAACCCCAATGATCTGTATTTTGATAACTATTTTGAATGTTAATGAAAGAGGGATTATAGTAAAATTTATATTTACTACCCGATTCGTTATTTTTTCCTTTGGTCAAAACTGAAGTAAGGGTAAGTCTATCCATAGGGACATTGTCGTAAGTAAACAGCTTCTCCATATCGACATCACCACTTTTATTTTTTATGATAATCCTATCCAGCTTAGCGAACTCATCACTATTTTCCGAACGCATGAAAACTATATCAACTTTCTTAGTAACTATCTTTTTGAGATACGATGGGCTGGAGAAAATCCAACGGTTAAGATTAATAGGGCTTGAGCTTGGGTTTGCTGGATAAACATATTGTGCTACATTTTGCCCCTTTTCATATTCATATGAAATTTCGTCGCCATTTGGAAAAAGAATCTTTGCTAAATTCCATGTTTTTGTGCGTCCTGAAATATCTATATTCTCTACCGAACCACCAAAAATATACTTAATTCCTTTTGTATCCGTCAAACTAATTCTAAACAGACTACTTTTAGGAGGTATTTCAATGCCCTCCTCTACAGCAGGATTAGCAGGAGTATAAATAAAATCTGATGGGCCAACTTCAACAACTACTTTTTGCGAACATCGAACTTTCCATTTTCTTTCATGGTCTAAAAAAAATTCGCCAGTTAGGTCACCGACAGAAAATGAATACTCATCTGGCGCAAAATCTCTCTCAGTGACCAAAGCATCATACATTTTTGATGAACTATACCAGTCATTAGCACCCAAATTGTGATGATGCCAATATCCTTTTTGCTGGTCTTGATTATTAACATACTGAAAGCTAGCATGATAATTAGCATCATCTTCATCACTGACTACGGCTCTAGTTACCGTGCCTCCAGCCGACAATCTCCAACCCATCCCCACCCAGCTTCCACAAGTCTTCGGCTTTACCAAATTTTGATTGTAAGATAATTCGATAGAAAGATTTAAGCCCTGAATACTTAAGTCATAAATTGGCACACTAATATTCGGAACTCCACTAAATGATGATTTTGGATAAATATTGAAAATCCCAAATGACGATGCATTTGGAGTCGGAGGTGCCTGTGCAGACAGTTTATTGACAATAAAGATCAAAATGAGCAAAAGCAGTGATTTTTTTTTCATAAACTATAAGATGTATCTTTAATAAGAGATTTATCAAAACTGATATACTTGAGCAAAATAAGACGATTAATTAATCCATAACAAATA
>Ga0206117_100513_pt1 | contig 37561 bp, 34 predicted proteins | sample 3A5Ametagenome_FD_177997 | JGI IMG/M metagenome (GOLD analysis project Ga0206117, IMG submission 177997) | Enriched microbial communities from leaf-cutter ant dump, University of Wisconsin, Madison, United States - 3A5A | ecosystem: Environmental > Terrestrial > Nest > Insects nest > Nest dump... | reverse complement strand
CTCGCGGCAAGGCCGCCAAGGTGGCCATCGTGGCCGTCATGCGAAAGATGCTGGTGATCCTCAATGCCCGGGCACGCGATGCGGGGATACCCCGCCAAGCAGGAGCATGACGAACACAGTTGCTACGCAGGTGGGCGCCGGCCTGCGCGGTACGCGGACCGCAGGCGCGGCACGATCACCACGATCATCAGCACGGTCACGACCACCGGCATTGACGCTGTAGGTGCGAGGCTTGCCTCGCACGCTGTTGCCACAACGGGAAAAGGCCTATGCGGGGCAAGCCCCGCATCTACGCGAAGGTGCCGGTGGCTCCATGCGGCAAGCCGTCAATGGCGGGGCATGCAGCCCAGCGCGCTGAGCACGCCATGCAGGGCCGGTACCTGCATCAGCCACGGCGTGGCGATGGTCAGCAGGCCGGCGGCGAGCACGAAGCCGGCCAGGGCCATGCGCAGGCCGGGGCGCTGCAGCCAGCGGCCCATGCGCGCGCCCGACCAGGTCAACGGCAGCATCACCGGCAGCGTGGCCAGGCCGAATACCGCCATCACCAGCGCGCCGCCCAGCGCGCTGGCCTGCAGCCAGGCCACGCTCAGCAGGCTCAGGCTCAGGCCGCAGGGCATCCAGCCCCACAGCGCGCCGAGGGCGAGGCGGCGCCAGGCGCGGTCGGCCGGCAGCAGGTGCTGGTGCAGCGGCCGCAGCCACTGCCACAGCTGCTGGCCGGGGCGGGCCAGCAGATCGAAACGGCCGCCGCGGCCCAGCAGGCGCAGCGCCAGCAGGACCAGGGCCAGGCCGGCGGCGACACGCACGCCCAGTGCCAGAGTGTCGCTGCGCGCCAGCCGCAGGATGCCGCCGCCGAGACCGCCTGCCAGCGCGCCGGCCAGCGTATAACCGCCGACGCGGCCGAGATTGGCCTGCCAGGCCACGCTCAAGGCGCGGCCCGGCGCCATCGCCGGGAAACCGGTGGCGATGCCGCCGCACATCACCGCGCAGTGCAGGCCGCCGAGCAGGCCGGCGACGAGGGCGGCGGTCAGGACCGGGATGTCCAGCGGCAACACGGTCAGCGTTCGCGGGCAGGGTCCGCGGCGCGCGCGTCCGCGTCGGCGGCCTGGCCGGGCGGCGGGGCGGGGCGGTCGTTGTCCTCGAGGATGTCCAGCGCCGGCGTGTCGAGGTCGTCGAACTGGCCGCGCTTGACCGCCCAGATGAAGGCGGCCACGGCCAGCCCGAGCAGGACCAGGCTGATCGGGATCAACATCAGCAGGATGGCCATCAGGGTGCCTCCATGGGCGTCTTGACCCGCGCCAGGCGCAGGGCGTTGAGGGTCACGATCAGCGAGGACAGGGCCATGCCCAGCGCCGCCAGCCATGGCGTGACCCAGCCGGCCGCGGCCAGCGGCAGTGCCAGCAGGTTGTAGCCGGTGGCCCAGGCCAGATTCTGGCCGATGATGCGCTGGGTGGCACGCGCCAGCGCGATCGCGGCGGGAATGCGGCGCAGGCCGCCGCCGGTGGTGACCAGATCGGCGGCGCGGTGCGCCAGCGAGGCGCCTTCGCCCATGGCGATGGAGACATCGGCGCCGGCCAGCACCGGCGCGTCGTTGAGGCCGTCGCCGACCATCGCCACGACCCGGCCTTCGGCTTGCAGGCGCCGCACCAGTTCCAGCTTGTCCTCGGGCGACTGCCGCGCGTGCGTATCGTCCAGGCCCAGCGTCGCCGCCATGCGCTGCACCGCCGCCTCGCCGTCGCCGCTGGCCAGGTGCACGCGCAGGCCCTGCGCGCGCAGCGCGGCCAGCGCCTGCGCGGCGTCGTCGCGGGCGCGTTCCTCCAGTACGAAGCGGGCCGCGGCGTGCTGGCCATCGCCCAGCCACAGCGCGCCGTCGTCCGGCCGCGCGGCGGCGAAGTCGGCGCGCCCCAGCCGCCAGTGGCGGCCATCGACCAGGCCCTGCACGCCGCGTCCGGGCACCGCTTCCACCTGGGTGGCGGCCAGCGCGCCGGCGCCGCCGCGGGCGAAGGCGGCGGCCAGCGGGTGGCCGCTGTCGCGTTCCAGCGCCGCGGCGATGTCCAGCGCGGTGGGGGTATCCAGCGACGCGTCCAGCACCTGCGTGGCGGCCAGCACCGGGCGGCCGTCGCTGAGCGTGCCGGTCTTGTCGAACACGATGTCGGTGGCGCGCGCCAGCGTGTCCATCGCGTCCGGGCGCACCGCCAGCAGGCCGATGCGCGCCAGCGCGCCATGGGCGGTGGCCAATGCCGCGGGCACCGACAGCGACAGCGCGCAGGGGCAACTGATGACCAGCAGCGCCAGGGTGACTTCCAGCGCGCGTCCGGGCTGGTAGTGCCACCAGCCGGCGAACACCGCCAGCGCCACCGGCAGCAGCGCCAGAACGAATCGGCTGCCTATGCGGTCGGCCAGGCGCGCCAGCGCGGGGCGGTGCTCCTGCGCCTGTTCGACCAGCCGCGCCAGCTGCGACAGGCGGGTGGCGGTGCCGGTGAGGGCCACGCGCAGCCGCGCCGGGCGCTCGCGGCAGACGGTGCCGGCGTAGACCGGCTCGCCGGGCTGCTTGCGCACCGGCGCCGATTCGCCGGTCAGCAGGGCCTCCTCGAACCACGCCTCGTCGTCGCCGTCGCCGAGCAGCACGCCGTCGGCCGGCACCGCCTCGCCGGCGGCCACGCAGGCCACGTCGCCCACGTCCAGCGCCGCCAGCGGCACGGATTCGCGGCGGCCGTCGGCCAGTTCGCGGGTGGCGAAGGCCGGGCGCGCGCGCGCCAGCGCGTCGACCTGCGCGCTGGCCACCGAGCGCGCGCGCTGTTCGAGCATGCGCGCGGCCAGCAGCAGGAACACGAACATCACCGCCGCGTCGTACCAGACGTGCGGACCGCCGCGGAGGGTCTCCAGCAGGCTGGCCAGGTAGGCGAGCAGGGTGGAACTGGCGATCAGCACGTCCATGCCCAGGCGGCGTTCGCGCAGTTCGCGCATCGCCCCGGACAGGAACGGCCAGCCGGAATAGAACACCACCGGCGTGCACAGCAGGAAGGTCAGCCAGCGGAAGAAGTCGCGCGTGGGCACCGGCATGGTGCTGTTGAAATCCAGGTACAGCGCCTCGGCCAGCATCATCGCCTGCAGCATGCCGAGCCCGGCGATGCCCAGCCGCAGCAGCCAGCGCCGGCGCTCGCGCGTGCGCTGCCGCTCGGCGGCCTCGCTGCCGGCCAGGTACGGACGGTAGCCGAGCATCGCCAGCCGCCGCAGCGGCGCCGACAGCGCGGTGCGCGCCGGGTCCCAGGCGATGCGGATGCGGCCGGTGACGGCGTTGGCGCCGCAGTCGATCACGCCGGGCTCGCGCGCCAGCGCACGGTCGATCAGCCAGGCGCAGGCCGCGCAGCGCATGCCGTCGGTGAGCAGGGTGATCTCGCGTCCGCCGGCGACCTGCCGGCTGTGCTCGGCCTGCACGTCGGCGCGGTCCCAGACCGCCAGGTCCGGCAGGTCTTCGCCGACGCGCGCGGCGTTGGCGCTGCGCAGGCGGTAATAGCCGTCCAGGTCGGCGCTGGCGATCCACTCGGCGGCGGCGGCGCAGCCATGGCAGCAGAAGGCGTGCATGCCGCCGCCCAGCGCCGCCAGGTGCGGCTGGGCCGGCAGTGCTTCGCCGCAGTGGTGGCAGGTGCCGGTGGCCGCCGCGAAGGCGGGCGACCCGGCCGGATCGGCGACCACGGCTAGGCTCAGTGTTCCCCGCCCAGCGAGGGGGAGAGGCGGGCGGCGTGCTGCTGCCTGGGCAGGCGGCCGTGCAGGCGCCAGCGGCCGTCGCCGTCGCGCAGTTGCACGACCCAGTCGTGCTCGGCGTCCACGGCCTGCTGGACGCGCCAGCCCGGGCCCTGCGGCGCCAGTTCCAGGCGCAGGTCGTCGGACTGGCGGGTGGGGTGTTCCAGCACCAGCTGCAGCGGGGCGCCGGTGGCGAACCTGCCGGTGGCCGGCAGGACCTCGACCACGCCGTCCTCCACGCGCAGCACCGCGCTCAGGCCCAGCTTGCGGGCCGTTTCGTCCGGGCCCAGGTCGGTGGTCTGGATCTGCGACACGCGCTGCACCGGATCGGACACGACGTCGGCGCCGCCGGAGCGCACCGCGACGATCACCAGGCCGACGCCGGCCACGATGGACAGCAGCGGCAGGCCGACCACCAGCCAGAACACGGGGATGCGCCAGGGGGATTTCGAGCGTTCGTTCATTGCACCGGACCAAAGAAACTGCTGTCGACGACGCGCTTCTCGCCGCCGTCCTCGCGTTCGACCACGAAGCGCAGGGCGCGGCGGCCGCTGACCTCGCCGTCGGCGACCACGTTCAGGGCCACCGGCAGCACCTGCTCGGGACCGGCCTGGACCTCGGTCTGGCCCTGCAGGCGCAGCCCGGCGTCGGCCGGCTCCAGCGTGATGCGGTAGCGCCGGGTCTCCTGGCTCTTGTTGATCAGCTTGAGCGTGTAGTCGTTGGCGATGCTGCCGTCGGCGGACTGGCGGTACAGCGCGTTGCGGTCGCGCAGCACCTCGGCGATCAGCTCGCTGCGGTGGGTCACGCCCCACACCCAGGCGCCGCACAGGCCCAGCAGCAGCAGGCCGTAGACGAAGATGCGCGGGCGCAGCACGCGGGTCGGCTTGCCGTCGATGGCGTTCTGCGTGGAGTAGCGGATCAGCCCGTGCGGGTAACCCATCTTGTCCATGACCTCGTCGCAGGCGTCGATGCAGGCGCCGCAGGCGATGCACTCGTACTGCAGGCCGTTGCGGATGTCGATGCCGGTCGGGCAGACCTGCACGCAGATGGTGCAGTCGATGCAGTCGCCCAGTTCCTCGGGCGCGAACTTCGGCAGCGGCGCGACCTCGGCCAGGTCGCCGTCCCAGGTGATCGTGCCCTGGGCGTGCGCGGCCTGGGTGGCGGCCGACGGATGGCGGCCGGCGCGGAACACGTAGTCGTAGGCGACCGACGGGACCAGCAGGCCGCGCGCGCGTTCCAGCACGCTGCCGAGGCCGCGCTTGCGCGGGCCCCTGGGTTCGCCGCGCATCGGGTCGTAGGCGATCAGCAGGGTGTTGCGGTCGAACATCGCGCTCTGGAAGCGCGCGTACGGGCACATGTACTTGCACACCTGCTCGCGCAGCACGCCGGCGTTGCCCCAGGTGGCCAGCGCGTAGAACAGCACCCAGAAGGTTTCCCAGCCGCCCCACGCGAACGGCACCAGGCGCGCGCCGAGGTCCTTGATGGGAGTGAAGAAGCCGACGAAGGTGAAGCCGGTCCACAGCGCGAACAGCAGCCACAGCAGGTGCTTGCTGCCCTTGCGCAGCACCTTCTCGCCGTTCCACGGGCCGGCGTCGAGCTTCATGCGCCGGGAGCGGTCGCCCTCGGTCCAGCGCTCCATCCACAGGAAGGTCTCCGTCCACACCGTCTGCGGGCAGGCATAGCCGCACCACAGGCGCCCGGACAGCGCGGTGGAGAAGAACAGGGTCATCGCCGCGATGATCAGCAGCAGCGCCAGGAACAGGAAATCCTGCGGCCAGAACACCAGGCCGAAGATGTAGAACTTGCGTGCGGGCAGGTCGAACAGCACGGCCTGGCGGCCGTCCCACGACAGCCACGGGAACAGGTAGTACATGCCCAGCAGCCACACCACCGCGGCCACGCGCAGGCGGTTGAAGCGCCCGGAGACGTCGCGCGGGTAGACCTTGCGCTCGCTGACGTAGAACGAATTGCCCTGGTCGTCCACGACATCCAGCGGAATGCGCTTGCTCATGGCGTGCGTTCCAGGGTGGCCGCCGCGAACGGCGAGGGAGGGAGCGGGAACGGGCGGGTGACGGTCATGACGTGGGCGTGGCGATTGCTGCGCGGGGGCGGTCAGTATCGGTCCGTACGCGGGACGCGGAAGCGACGGATTGTCGCAGCCGCCTCAGCGATCCGGAGGCAGGGCGCGGTTGAAGCGGCTGGCGGGCCGCAGCAGGATCCAGGTGAACAGGCTGGAGGACGCGGTGGCCAGCCAGAACATGGCGAAGCCCAGCGTATAGCCGAGCTCGCGCGAGATCTGCAGGTCGGGGAAGGTCATGTCGCGCAGCGTCAGCGGATCGACGAAGGCGAAGAACACCATCGTCGCCACGCCGGCGGCGAAAAAGCTGGGCCAGGCGATGGCCCCCACGCGCTGGGCCAGCGGACGTGGGGGATGGTCGAAGCGTGGCTCGCTGAAGTCGGTCACTTTGCGCTCGTGCTGGCCTTGGTGTCCGCCTGATTATGCGACAACGACCAGACATAGGCGGCGACCAGGCGGGCGCGGGTTTCGCCGAGCAGTTCGCGGTGCGCCGGCATGCTGCCGTGGCGGCCTTCGGTGATCGTCTTGTGCAGGCTTTCGCGACTGTTGCCGTAGAGCCAGTAGTTGTCGGTCAGGTCCGGCGCGCCGATGTCCTGGTTGCCCTTGCCGTCCACGCCGTGGCAGGCCACGCAGACGCCGTCGTACAGCTTCTTGCCGCGGGCGGCCATGTAGTTGTTCTGCAGGGTTTCCGGGGCCGACAGGGTGCGCACGTAGGCGATGGTGTAGTCGACCGCCTCCGGGCCGCCCATGCCGGTGAGCACCGTGCCCCACTCGGGCATGACGCCTTCGCGGCCGTCCAGCACCGTTTCCAGCACGCGCTCGGGCGAACCGCCCCAGTGCCAGATGTCGTCGGTCAGGTTCGGGTAGCCGATGGCGCCCTGGCCCGAGGAGCCGTGGCAGGTGGCGCAGGTGTTGCCGAAGATCGAACTGCCCAGCGCCAGCGCCTTCGGGTCCTTCGCCAGCTGGTCGATCGGCTGGCCGGCGTAGGGCTTGAAGGTCTGCTCCAGCTTGGCGTCCTCGACGGCCTTTTCCTGGGCGTGCTCGCCTTGGGAGGTCCAGCCGCTGTAGCCGGGGATGTTGCCCAGGCCGCCGTACCAGAACAGGTAGCCGATGGCGAACACGATGGTCAGGTAGAACAGGTTGATCCACCAGCGCGGCAGCGGCTTGTTGTACTCGGTGATGTCGCCGTCCCAGGTGTGCAGCGTGTCCTCCGGCTTCGGGTCGCCGGGGCGGCGGCGCGCGGTCCACCACAGCAGCCACACGCAGCCGAAGATGTTCAGCGCAACCAGGGCGATGACGTACCACGTCCATCCCATGCTCATCATCTGCGCTCTCCCCCGTTGCCGTATTGCACGTTGTCCTCTTCCAGCGGCAGGCGTGCCGCATCCTCGAATTCACGCTTGCGCTTCGGGCTCCAGGCCCAGATCCAGCCGCCGACGAACAGCATCAGCAGCAGCGCGGTCACGATGCCGGAGATCATGGCTGGCCTCCCCGCGGCGCATGCCGCCCCAGCCCCTGCAGGTAGGCGACGACCGCATCCAGCTCGGTCTTGCCCTTGACGTCCTCGGCGGCGCTGGCGAGCTGTTCGTCGGTGTACGGGTCGCCCAGGGCCTTGAGCGCGCCCATGCGCCTGGCCACGTCGGCGCCGTCGATCTCGTTTTTCTCCAGCCACGGGAAGCTGGGCATGTTCGACTCGGGCACCACGTCGCGCGGGTTGATCAGGTGCACGCGGTGCCAGGCGTCCGAATAGCGGCCGCCGACGCGCGCCAGGTCCGGACCGGTGCGCTTGCTGCCCCACTGGAAGGGACGGTCGTAGACCGATTCGCCCGCCAGCGAGTAGTGGCCGTAGCGCTCGGTCTCGAAGCGCAGGGTGCGCACCATCTGCGAATGGCAGTTGTAGCAGCCCTCGCGGACGTAGATGTCGCGCCCGGCCAGTTCCAGCGCCGGGTAGGGCTCCACGCCTTCCAGCGGCTTGATCGCCTCGGCCTGGAACATCAGCGGCACGATCTCGGCCAGGCCGCCGAAGGACACGGCGACCGCGATCAGCACCGCCATCAGGCCGACGTTCTTCTCGACTTTCTCGTGGGGATTGTTGTTCTCGCTCATGGGGTTCCTTCCTCCTCAGGCACGCACTTCGGAGGCGTCGACGGGCAGCAGCGGCTGCGGTTCGATCGCGGGGGCGGTACGCCAGGTACGCCAGACGTTCCAGGCCATCAGGCACATGCCGCTCAGCACCACCAGGCCGCCGCCGAGGCGGATCAGGTAGTACGGATAGGTGAACTTCAGCGACTCGACGAAGGTGTAGGTCAGGGTGCCGTCGTCGTTGGTCGCGCGCCACATCAGGCCCTGCATCACGCCGGCGATCCACATCGAGGCGATGTACAGCACCACGCCGATGGTGTGCAGCCAGAAATGCGTGTCGATGGCCTTGACCGAATACATCTGCTCGCGGCCCAGCAGCTTGGGCATCAGCGCGTAGATCGAGCCGATCGAGATCATCGCCACCCAGCCCAGCGCGCCGGCGTGGACGTGGCCCACGGTCCAGTCGGTGTAGTGCGACAGCGAGTTGACCGTCTTGATCGACATCATCGGGCCTTCGAACGTGGCGATCATGTAGAACGACACGGCCACGATCAGGAACTTCAGGATCGGGTCGGTGCGCAGCTTGTGCCACACGCCGGAGAGGGTCAGCACGCCGTTGATCGCGCCGCCCCAGGACGGGGCCAGCAGGATCAGCGAGAACACCATGCCCAGCGACTGCGCCCAGTCGGGCAGGGCGGTGTACTGCAGGTGGTGCGGGCCGGCCCACATGTACACGGCGATCAGCGCCCAGAAGTGCACGATCGACAGGCGGTAGGAATACACCGGGCGCCCGGCCTGCTTGGGCACGAAGTAGTACATCATTCCCAGGAAGCCGGCGGTCAGGAAGAAGCCCACCGCGTTGTGGCCGTACCACCACTGCACCATCGCATCCACCGCGCCGCTGTAGACCGGGTAGGACTTGGTCAGGCCGGCAGGGATGGAGATGTTGTTGACAATGTGCAGCAGCGCGATGGCCAGGATGAAGCCGGCGTAGAACCAGTTCGCCACGTAGATGTGCTTGACCCGGCGCTTGGCGATGGTGCCGATGAACAGCACCGCGTAGGCCACCCACACCGCGGCGATCAGGATGTCGATCGGCCACTCCAGCTCGGCGTATTCCTTGCCCTGGGTCCAGCCCAGCGGCAGGGTGATGGCCGCGGCCACGATCACCAGCTGCCAGCCCCAGAACACGAAGGCCGCCAGCTTGTCCGAGATCAGCCGGACGTGGCAGGTGCGCTGCACCACGTGCAGGCTGGTCGCGATCAGCGCGCAGCCGCCGAAGGCGAAGATCACCGCGTTGGTATGCAGCGGCCGCAGCCGTCCGTAGCTGAGCCACGGAATGCCCTCGCCGAGCGTCGGCCAGTAGAGCTGGGCGGCGATGATCACGCCCACCAGCATGCCCACGATGCCCCAGACCACGGTCATCACCGCGAACTGGCGCACCACCTTGTCGTTGTATGTCCCCTGCACGCTTTGCATGCGGCCTGATCCTCGGTCTGAACGGGGGCATCATCCCCGTGTGGAGCACTCCGGGCATTGACTTGGATCAATGCGTGTCCCGGGCGTTTGCAGTCATCCACGGACCGCGATGGGCCTTTGGATGCCATGCTGAACAGTATATGACGAAGGCCCGGGCGACTGGGTCGCCCGGGCCTGGGTCGCTCGGTACGGCGGGAATCAGCGGGTGACGACCAGCTTGCCCTTCATCATGGCCGAGTGGCCCGGGAAGGTGCAGTAGAAGCTGTAGTCGCTGCCGGCGGTGAGCTTGTTGCCGGGGAAGCGGACCTGGGTCTTCTGGCCGCCGCCGATCAGCGTGGTGTGGGCGATCACGCGGGCATCGTTGGCCGGCACGTAGTGGTTGGCCACCCCGGCGCGGATCGCGTCGCGGTTGACGCCGGCCATGTCGGCGGTGGCCGAGACCACCACGTTGTGGCCCATCGCCGCGGCCGGCAGCTTGCCGGTGTGGACCAGCTCGATGGTGATGTTGGCGCAGCTGGCCGAAACGGTGGCTTCCTTGAGATCGAACTGCATCGCGTCGTTGCCCTTGAGCGAGACGGTGCAGTTGCCGGCAGCCTGGGCCGCACCGGCGGCGCCGATCAGGGCCAGGGCGAGGAGAAGGCGGCGCGAGGTTTTCATGGGGGTGCTCCTGTGGGATATGCGATGGACGCGGCGTGCGGCCTGGCCGTCACGGCCCGGCGCGTGGGTGTGCCGGGCGACGGGGATAGATTCGACCCCTTCGCGCCGGATTGCCTTGATCTGGGTCAATCGGCGCGCAGGTGGCCGTATTCCGCGACATCGACGTGCGTTTTCCCGGCGGAGCCCGGAGCAGATCGAATGGAAAGGTTCATCGCCGATCACCGGGAAAAACCGGCCTGTACGGGAATATCCCTTTGCAGGGCGGAGCAAGGCCCCGCTGGAGTTCTGCCGGCGAAGGCCCGTGACGCCGCGGGATGCCGTGTTCCCCCCGTTGTCCGCGCCGCGGCCCGGGTGATCAACGGTGAGCGGCAACGCCGCCTGGGGCGGCTTGCTGACAACGCTGGTCGATGGCCCGGAAGATTGCCGCCACGGATGGCGGCAACAAAAAAGCCGGGGCTGCGGAGCAGCCCCGGCCGTGTCGTCGCGAAGGTCGCCCGAGGGTCAGGCGATGGGTTCGCGCAGCACCGGCATGTCCCAGCCCGGGCGCGGCGCGAAGCGGTCGCCGTGGCGCGCCTGCAGGGTCCTGAGCCGGTCGACCAGTTCGTCGGCGCCGGTGGTGCGGATGTGCTGGATCGGGCCGCCGCGGAACGGCGCGAAGCCGGTGCCGAAGATCACGCCGGCATCGAGCAGGTCGGCATCGGCCACCACGCCGTCGTGCAGGCAGGCCACCGCCTCGTTGAGCAGCGGCAGGATCAGCCGGTCTTCCAGGTCCGACGGGGCCTGGTAGTCCTTGGCCACTTCCGGCTTCACCGCGCGGCCGTTGTCCCAGCGGTAGATGCCCTGGCCGTCTTTCTTGCCGCGCTTGCCCGGTTCCACCGTCGCCAGCGCGGCCGGGATCTGCAGGCCCAGGAACGGCGCCAGTTCCCTGCCGACGCTGGCGGCCACGTCCAGGCCGACGGTGTCGAGCAGTTCGATCGGGCCCATCGGCATGCCGAACTTCACCGCCGCGCGGTCGATCACCGGGCCGGGGATGCCCTCGGCGTAGGCGGTGGCCGCTTCCAGCATGTAGGGGAACAGCACGCGGTTGACCAGGAAGCCCGGGGTGCCGGCCACCGGCACCGGGAACTTGCCCAGCGCCTTGCAGAACGCGGCCAGCCGCTGCTCGGTTTCCGGCGCCATGGCGTCGTGGTGGATGATTTCCACCAGCGGCATCTGCGCCACCGGATTGAAGTAGTGCAGGCCGGCGAACCGCGCCGGGTGGGCGATGTGCCCGCGCAGTTCCACCAGCGGGATCGAGGAGGTGTTGCTGGTCAGCAGCGCGTCGGCCTTCATCCGCGGCTCCAGCGACTGGTAGAGCTCGCGCTTGGCCTCTGGGTTCTCGATGATCGCCTCGATCACCAGGTCGGCCCTGGCCACGCCGTCGCCGGCCAGGTCGGCCTTCAGCCGCGCCGCCACGTCCGGGCGCTTGGCCGGGTCCTTCACCTTCTTCTCGAACAGCGCCTGGGCGCGGGTCATGGCCGGGTCGATGAAGCGCTGCTCGCGGTCCTGCAGGGTGACGTCGAAGCCCTTGTAGGCTGCCCACGCGGCGATATCGCCGCCCATCACGCCGGCGCCGACCACGTGCACGTGGCGGATGCCGGCGTCCTTGCCGCCCAGGCCCTTGAGCCGTTCGGTCAGGAAGAAGATGCGGATCAGGTTGCGCGCGGTCGGGCCACCGGCCAGCTTGACCACCGCCCTGCGCTCGGCGTCCAGGCGCGCCTGGATGCCGCTGCCGCCGCTGCGTTCCCAGGTCGAGATCAGCGCGTACGGTGCCGGGTAGTGTTCCTTCTTCGCCTTGCGCGCGACCTGCCTGGCCATCTGCGGGGCGAGGATCCTGCGCGCCAGCCAGGTATTGGTAGCCCAGGCGGTGGCGCGCTGCTTGAACGGCCGGGTCGCGCCGGACTGCAGCAGCGACACGGCCGCATCGGCCAGCACCGCCGGCGCGGCGACCTTGTCGACCAGGCCGATGCCGCGCGCGGCCGAGGCCGACAGCGTGCGCCCGGTCAGCATCATGTCCATCGCCGCCGGCGCGCCGACCAGCCGTGGCAGGCGCGCGCTGCCGCCCCAGCCCGGGAAGATGCCCAGCTGGGTTTCGGGCAGGCCGATGCGGGTGGACGGATCGCTGGACGCCACGCGGTAACGGCAGGCCAGCGCCAGCTCGGTGCCGCCGCCCAGGCAGTGGCCGTGGATCGCGGCGACGGTCGGGCAGGGCAGTTCGGCCAGCTTCTGGTAGGTGGACTGGCCGCGGCGGATGGCGTCGTTGACGGTGCCGCGCCGGTCGAACTCCTGGAACTCCTTCAGGTCGGCGCCGGCGATGAAGCCGGCGGCCTTGGCCGAGCGGATCACCACGCCCCTGGGCGGGTCGATCGCCAGCCGCTCGACGATGTCGCCCAGTTCCAGCAGTACGTCCTGCGACATCGCGTTGACCGGACTGTCGCGGCGGTCCAGGGCGAGCACGACGATGCCGTCGTCGCGGATCTCGGCCTGCCAGTGAGTGAAGCGGAGCCCATCGAAACCTGAAAGCATGGGACGTTCCATCCGGTTGTGTATGGAGAAGATCGCTATGATCCAGAGGTTGTTTCCCCGGCGTCAAATCCCAATGCTTGGGAAGCAGGGCGTTCGCGCCGGCCGGTCATCGCCGACAGGCTATCCGAACGCGGGTTGGAACATGTTCACGTCCCTGTTGCGCCCGTCACGGCGGTCGACGTGCGGTGCCCGGTATGCTCGCGTGTTGCCTGCGCGCCGGCATCCGGAACCGCGCACGTTGCACGCACCGCGACGGTAAACAGGATCTGAAGGCCGGTACGGCGGCCCGGGAACGGGGCGCTGAACTTTTTCCGCCACAGGCGGTCTCATTGCCCGACGTCGGTTGGGCTGACAGGAGTGCGGCCCTTTATGGCCGAGGTTGAAACACCGCAGGAGCTGGATCTGGAGCTGGTCCGGCGCGTGCAGCGCGGCGAAAGCGCGGCGTTCGATGTCCTGGTGCGCAAGTACCAGCACCGCATCGTCGCGCTGATCGGGCGCTACATCGCCGACTGGAGTGAATGTCAGGACGTGGCCCAGGACACTTTCGTGCGCGCCTACCGCGCGATCGGGAATTTCCGTGGCGACGCCCAGTTCTATACCTGGTTGCATCGAATCGCAGTGAATACCGCCAAGAACTACCTCGCCGCGCACAACCGGCGCCCGCCGACCGACGACGTCGAAATCGGCGACGCCGAACAGTTCGACGCCGGCGCGCGCCTGCGCGACACCGACACGCCCGAACGCGAGCTGATGCGCCAGGAGCTGGAACAGACCGTGATGAAGGCGGTCGACGCGCTTCCCGAGGAACTGCGTTCGGCCATCACGCTGCGAGAGGTGGAAGGCATGAGCTACGAGGAAATCGCACAGAAGATGGGCTGCCCGATCGGCACGGTGCGTTCGCGGATCTTCCGCGCCCGCGAGGCCATCGACGTCCAGCTGCGCCCGCTGCTGGATACCGCCAGCGCCACCCGTGAAAGGAGCCGCGCATGAATGTTTCCGGTCGCGAGGCGGCGGTCGATGCCGCCGACAAGTTCGAACTTCATTACCGGCAGCAGCTGTCGGCGCTGGTCGACGGCGAGCTGCCCACCGACGAGGCGCGTTTCCTGCTGCGCCGGCTCGAGCACGACGGCGAACTGTCCGGGTGCCAGGAGCGCTGGCAACTGCTTGGCGACGCGCTGCGCGGCCAGGCCTGCGCGCCGGCGCCGGCCGGTTTCGAGCTGAAGGTCCGCGAGGCGATCGCCGCCGAGGCCAGTCACGCGCGGCCCGTGGCCGGGCGGCAGGCGCGGCAAGCCGGCTGGCGGCGCTGGGGCGGTGGCGCCGCGCTGGCGGCCTCGGTCGCGGCCGTGGCCCTGTTCATGGCGCGCGGGCAGCTGCCCGAACCGACGGTGCCGGAAACCGTGATCGCCACCGCCGCGCAGGTTCCCGCCACTGCCGTGGTGGCCGATGCCGGCCCGGCCGCGGAAACCGGCGCCGAGGCCGGATTGGTTGCGGCGGCGCCGGCCGTGGCGGTCGCGGCGCTGCGGCGGGCGGAGGCCTCCCCGGCGCGGCGCGGCAGCGCCACCCGTACCCAGCAGGCGGCGCGCAGCGTCGCCGCGCGGCAGGCCGAGCCGGCGCGCGCGGTGGCCGCGCAGGCGCCGCTGCCGGCCCTGCGCCGCGATCCGTTCGCCGACCCCGGCGGCGTGCTGCAGGCACGTCCCTGGCCGCGCTCGAGCCTCTCGCCGGCACTGTCCGGCAATGCCTTGAACGCCAGCCTGCCCGCGGAAGGCGGGGCGACCTTCTACCCGTTCGAACCGCGCATGCCCTCGCAGGGCGGGACCGCGGAGCCGGACGCGCAGATGCCGCGGCACTGACGCCGGCAGTCCTTTCCGCACCCGTGGCCTGCGCGGCGGGTGCCGTCCCCCGGAATTTTCCCGTCCTGCGGTCCGCGCCGGACGGCAGGTGTTTCCTACTCTTTCAATCGGAGGCTCGATCCTGATGACCCACCGTACCTATCCACGACTGTTTGGCACCCGGCTGTTCGGCCTGCTGGCGATGACCCTGCCGCTGGCCGCCTGCGCCCAGAGCAGCGCACCCACCGCGCCTGCCGAGCAGGCGGTGGCCGCCCGCCCCGCCGCGCCGGCGCCCCAACTGGTCAGCGGCCTGCCCGATTTCACCCAACTGGTGGACCAGGTCGGGCCGGGCGTGGTGAATGTCGAAACCGTCATCGGCCCGCGCCGCGATCCGCGCATGGCCGCCAGGCGTCCGGACATGGACCAGTTGCCGGACTTCTTCCGCCGTTTCTTCGGCCCCGATTTCCAGATGCCCGGCGACGCGCCGGACAACGGCCCGCGCGGCCGCGGCATGGGCTCGGGCTTCATCATTTCCGGCGACGGCTACGTGCTGACCAACCACCACGTGATCGACGGCGCCGAGACGGTCAAGGTCAAGCTCAGCGACCGCCGCGAGTTCGACGCCAAGGTCGTCGGCAGCGACCAGCAGTACGACGTGGCGCTGCTGAAGATCGACGCCAAGGGCCTGCCGACCGTGCGCGTGGGCGATTCCAATACGCTCAAGCCCGGCCAGTGGGTGGTGGCGATCGGCTCCCCGTTCGGCCTGGACCACTCGGTCACCGCCGGCATCGTCAGCGCCACCGGCCGCAGCAATCCGTACGCCGAGCAGCGCTACGTGCCGTTCATCCAGACCGACGTGGCGATCAACCAGGGCAACTCCGGCGGCCCGCTGCTCAACACCCGCGGCGAGGTGGTCGGCATCAACTCGCAGATCTTCTCCGCCTCCGGCGGCTACATGGGCATCAGCTTCGCCATCCCGATCGACCTGGCGATGAGCGCGGTGGAACAGATCAAGAAGACCGGCAAGGTCAGCCGCGGCCAGCTGGGCACGGTGGTGCAGCCGATCGACGCCTTGAAGGCGCAGGCGCTGAAGCTGCCCGACAGCCGCGGTGCGCTGGTCAACCAGGTGGTCGAGGATTCGGCGGCGGCCAAGGCGGGCGTGGAGGTGAGCGACGTGATCCGCTCGGTCAACGGTACCGAGATCGGCGCGGCCAGCGACCTGCCGCCGCTGATCGGCGCCATGCCGCCGGGCAGCAAGGTCCGGCTGGGCATCCTGCGCGACGGCAAGCCGCGCGAGATCACCGTGACCCTGACCGAGCTGGCCGAGGACGCGGCGCGTACGGGCAACGCGGCGGCCGCGGCCGAGGACGCGCCGCAGGTAGGCGCCAACGCCCTGCTGGGGCTCGACGTGGCCGACCTGACCGCGGCCGAGCGCAAGCAGCTGGGCCTGGAAGCGGGCGAGGGCGTGCGCATCACCCGGGTCAACGGCCAAGCCGCGCGCGACGCGCAGCTGGTGCCGGGCATGGTGGTGCTGCAGGTCGGCCGCACCCCGGTCGGCAGCGTGGCCGCGCTCAACCGCGAACTGGCCAATTACAGGAAGGGCGACGTGGTGATGCTGCTGGTGCGTACCGGCGGCAGCAGCGCCTTCGTTGCGGTCCGGGCCGGCGGCTGAGTCCTGGCTTCATGAAGCTGTACGCAGGGGCCGCCTCCGGGCGGCCCCTGCCGTTCCGGCCCCTGCCTGTGCGGGCTGCCCGCCGGGCGTGCGATAATGCCGCGTTATCCTGACGACGCGCCGCGCCGCCGCCACCTTATGTCTGCCGATCCGATGCGGAACATCCGCAATTTCTCCATCATCGCCCACGTCGACCATGGCAAGTCCACCCTGGCCGACCGCATCATCCAGATCTGCGGCGGCCTGACCGCGCGCGAGATGGAAGCGCAGGTCCTGGACAACAACCCGATCGAGCGCGAGCGTGGCATCACCATCAAGGCGCAGTCGGTGTCGTTGCCGTATACCGCGCGCAATGGCGAAACCTACTACCTGAACTTCATCGACACCCCCGGCCACGTCGACTTCTCCTATGAAGTCAGCCGCTCGCTGGCCGCCTGCGAGGGCGCGCTGCTGGTGGTGGACGCGGCGCAGGGCGTGGAAGCCCAGTCGGTGGCCAACTGCTACACCGCGGTCGAGATGGGCCTGGAAGTGGTGCCGGTGCTGAACAAGATCGACCTGCCCACCGCCGACACCGAGCGCGCCAAGGCCGAGATCGAGGCGGTGATCGGCATCGACGCCACCGACGCGGTGCCGGTATCGGCCAAGACCGGCCTGAACGTGGAAGAGGTGCTGGAGGCCATTGTGCACCGCATCCCGCCGCCGGCCCCGCGCGAAACCGACAAGCTGCAGGCGCTGATCATCGACTCCTGGTTCGACAATTACCTGGGCGTGGTTTCGCTGGTGCGCGTGATGCAGGGCGAGGTCAAGACCGGCGACAAGCTGCTGGTCATGTCCACCGGCCGCAACCACCAGGTCGACGCGGTGGGCGTGTTCACGCCCAAGCGCAAGGTCACCGGCAAGCTGTCGGCGGGCGAGGTGGGCTGGATCACCGCGTCGATCAAGGACGTGCACGGCGCGCCGGTCGGCGACACCCTGACCTTGGCGGCCGACCCGGCGCCGGCGCCGCTGCCCGGCTTCCAGGAAATGCAGCCGCGCGTGTTCGCCGGCCTGTTCCCGGTCGACGCCGAGGACTACCCGGACCTGCGCGAGGCGCTGGACAAGCTGCGCCTGAACGATGCCGCGCTGCGCTTCGAGCCGGAAAGCTCCGAGGCGATGGGCTTCGGCTTCCGCTGCGGCTTCCTCGGCATGCTGCACATGGAGATCGTGCAGGAACGCCTGGAGCGCGAGTACGACCTGGACCTGATCAGCACCGCGCCGACGGTGGTCTACGAGGTGCTCAAGAGCGACGGCTCCATCGTGATGATGGACAACCCGGCCAAGCTGCCGCCGGTCAACCAGGTCGAGGAGATCCGCGAGCCGATCATCCGCGCCAACGTGCTCACCCCCGAGGAGTACATCGGCAACATCATCAAGCTGTGCGAGGAAAAGCGCGGCACCCAGATCGGCATCAACTACCTGGGCAGCCAGGTGCAGATCAGCTACGAGCTGCCGATGGCCGAGGTGGTGCTGGACTTCTTCGACAAGCTCAAGTCGGTCAGCCGCGGCTACGCCTCGCTGGACTACCACTTCGTGCGTTTCGAGGCCGGCCCGTTCGTGCGGGTGGACGTGCTGATCAACGGCGACAAGGTCGACGCGCTGTCGCTGATCGTGCACCGCAGCCATGCCGACCGCCGCGGCCGCGAGCTGTGCGAGAAGATGAAGGACCTGATCCCGCGGCAGATGTTCGACGTCGCCATCCAGGCCGCCGTCGGTTCGCAGATCATCGCCCGCACCACGGTCAAGGCCATGCGCAAGAACGTGCTGGCCAAGTGCTATGGTGGCGACGTTTCGCGCAAGAAGAAGCTGCTGGAGAAGCAGAAGGAAGGCAAGAAGCGCATGAAGCAGGTGGGCCGCGTGGAGATCCCGCAGGAAGCCTTCCTGGCCGTGCTGCAGATGGACAATAAATAAGAGGTCAGGGGCCGGAGGCTGGGGGCCGGGGAAAACAGAAGCAATGCCTTCGCTTTTCCCCGGTCTCTGGTCTCCGGCCCCTGGCCCCCGCACTCAAGGATTCTGGAATGAAATGGTTTGAAATCGCCCTGGTGGTGCTGACCCTGGGTTCGGGTCTGGTGCTGCTGCTGGACAAACTGTTCCTGGCCCGGCGCCGCGCGACCAAGGGCGGCCTGCTGGACAGCGAGGAGCCGGCGCTCGTCGACTACTCGCGCGCGTTCTTCCCGGTGCTGGCGGTGGTGCTGGTGCTGCGCAGCTTCATCGCCGAGCCGTACAAGATCCCGTCCAGCTCGATGATGCCCAACCTGCTGATCGGCGATTTCATCCTGGTCAACAAGTTCGCCTACGGCATCCGCCTGCCGATCACCAACACCAAGGTGATCCCGACCGGCGAGCCGAAGCGCGGCGACGTGGTGGTGTTCCAGTTCCCGGGCCATCCGGAGATGCCGGGCGACCCGCAGCGCGGCGAGAACTTCATCAAGCGCGTCATCGGCCTGCCGGGCGACCGCATCGGCTTCCATGGCGACACCCTGTCGATCAACGGCCAGCCGCTGGCCTACGAGGTCAAGGGCGAATACGTGGGCAAGGGCCGCGGCGCGGAGATGAACGGCGCCAGCCTGCTGAGCGAGGCGCTGCCGGGCCGCACCCACACCGTGCTGGAATACCTGGGCCGCGCCAATCCGGCCGGTCAGGGCGACTGGGAAGTGCCGCAGGGCCAGTACCTGGTGATGGGCGACAACCGCGACAACAGCGACGACGGCCGCTTCTGGGGCTTCCTGCCGGAGCAGAACCTGCGCGGCAAGGCGTTCCTGATCTGGCTCAACTGCAGCGGCTGGTTCTGCAAGGACGGCTTCGAGCCGTCGCGGATCGGCTCGGGCATCCAGTAACGTAGGCGCAACCTGGGGAGAACGCTATGAATCGCAAGCAAGGCGGCATGACGCTGACGTCGTTCCTGATGGTATTGGCCGTGGCGGGTTTCGCCGTGTACATCGGCATGAAGCTGTTCCCGATGTACCAGGAGTTCTATGCGGTCAAGACCTCGATGAAGGCCCTGGCCAAGGAGCCGGGCAGCGCCGATCCGGTCAAGGCGCAAGAGCTGTTCTTCAAGCGCATGGACATGAATTACTCCGACAGCGTCAAGCGCGAGAACATCAAGTTCGACCGCATCGACGGCGGCGTGCGCATGAACGTGAGTTACGAAGTGCGCCGCCCGCTGGTCGGCAACCTCGACATCGTCGGCCGCTTCGAGAACTCCCAGGAACTGACGTCGCACGGTGAGTAGGACGGTGACGCGGGGTGACCGCATCGGCCACCCGTTCCGGGACCCGGGGCTGCTGCGGCAGGCCCTGACCCATCGCAGCGCGGGCGCGCCGCACAACGAGCGCCTGGAGTTCCTGGGCGACAGCATCGTCAACCTGCTCGTCGCCGAGGCGCTGTTCGCGCGTTGGCCCAAGGCCGACGAGGGCGCGTTGACCCGGGCGCGGGCATCGCTGGTGTGCGAAAGCGCGCTGGCCGCCATGGCCCGCGCCCTGGAACTGGGCGAGCGCCTGACCCTGGGGCCGGGCGAGATGAAGTCCGGCGGCCACCGCCGCGATTCGATCCTGGCCGACGCCTTCGAGGCGGTGGTGGCGGCGATCTACCTGGACGCCGGTTTCGAGGCCTGCCGCGCGCGGGTGCTGCCCTGGTTCGACGCGCCGATGGCCGCAGTGCCGGTCGGCAAACCCGAAAAAGACCCCAAGACCCGCCTGCAGGAATGGCTGCAGGCGCGGCAGAAACCCCTGCCGGTCTATGAACTGGTATCGGAAACCGGCGATGACCATGCCCGGCATTTCCGGGTACGCTGCCGCCTGACCGACCCGGACGTGACCACCGAGGGCGAAGGCAGCTCCCGGCGGCTGGCCGAACAACAGGCGGCTGCGGCCGCGATCGAGCAACTGGATTCCAAGTGAACGACACCACCTCCCACCGCTGCGGCAGCGTCGCCGTCATCGGCCGCCCCAACGTCGGCAAATCGACCCTGACCAACGCCCTGGTGGGCGCCAAGGTCAGCATCGTCTCCAACCGGCCGCAGACCACGCGCCACCGCCTGCTGGGCATCGCCACCTTCCCGGAAGGCCAGCTGGTGCTGGTCGATACCCCCGGGCTGCACCGTCAGCAGAAGCGGGCCATGAACCGGGTGATGAACCGCGCCGCGCGCGGCTCGCTGGAAGGTGTGGACGCCGGCCTGCTGGTGATCGAGGCCGGGCGCTGGGACGAGGAAGACACCCTGGCCTTCAACGTGCTGCGCGATGCCGGCATCCCGGTGGTGCTGGTGGTCAACAAGGTCGACCGGCTGAAGGACAAGGGCGCGCTGCTGCCGTTCCTGCAGGAAATCACCGAAGGCCGCGACTTCGCCGGCGTGCACCCGATCTCGGCGCAGAAGCGCAACGGCCTGGAAGCGCTGGTGCGCGAGGTGCTCACGTTGCTGCCCGAAGCCCCGCCGATGTTCGGCGAGGACGAGATCACCGACCGCAGCCAGCGTTTCCTGGCCGGCGAACTGGTGCGCGAGCAGTTGATGCGCCAGCTGGGCGAGGAACTGCCGTATGCCACCACGGTGGAGATCGAGCGCTTCGCCGAGGACGGCAACCTGCTGCGCATCGGCGCGGTGATCTGGGTCGAGCGCGAAGGCCAGAAGGCCATCGTGATCGGCAAGGGCGGCGCGCGCCTGAAGGAAATCGGCGCCAAGGCCCGCCTGCAGATGGAGCGCCTGTTCGGCGCCAAGGTCTTCCTGGAAACCTGGGTGCGCGTGCGCGAAGGCTGGTCGGACGACGAGGCCGCGCTCAAGGCTTTCGGCTACGAGTGAAGCCGGGAACCGGGAAGGGGGAAGCGGGAATGATGGTTCGCGGGTAGTCGGGCTCGAATTGCTTCACCTGATGCCAGGTGGCCGGGGTTGCCGCCAGGCGCGATGCAACGCCATTCCCCGTTCCCTGTTCCCCCTTCCCGGCCCCACCCCATGCGCATCGACGACGAACCTGCCTACGTCCTGCATGCGCGCCCCTGGCGCGAGACCAGCCTGCTGGTCGAAGCGCTGACGCGCGGGCATGGCCGCATCGGCCTGCTGGCGCGCGGCGTGCACGGGCCGAAGAAGCAGGCCCTGCGCGCGGCGCTGCAGCCGCTGCAGTCGATCCGCCTGGACGCGGTGATGGCCGGCGAACTGGCGCAGCTGCGCCGCGCCGAGAGCCAGGACGCGGCGCCGCGCCTGCACGGCCAGGCGATGCTGGCCGCCTTCTACATCAACGAACTGGTGCTGCGGCTGGCCCCGCGCCATGACCCCTTGCCCGAGCTGCACCACGCCTACGGGCAGGTGCGCGGGCGGCTGGCCGAGGCGGACGGGCTGGCGTGGGCGCTGCGCCGCTTCGAACGCGACCTGCTCGACGCGCTGGGGTTCGGCTTCGACTGGAGCAGTGCCGCGGACGGGCAGCCGATCGACCCGGCGGCGCGCTACCGGCTGGATCCGCAGGAAGGGCCGCTGCGCCTGCTCAGCGAGCGCAACGCCGCCGAACGTCGCGGCCTGGCCACTGGCGCTGCCCTGCTGGCGCTGGGCGAGGACCGCCTGCCCGATGCCGCCGATCTGGCCAGCCTGCGGCCGCAGATGCGCGCGGTGCTGCTGCACCACCTGGGCGGGCGCGGGCTCAAGTCGTGGGAGATGCTGGGAGATCTGAAAGGCAGGAGTGAGTGAAGAGGAGTGAGGAGTGAGAAAAGGCAGGAGCAAAAGCCGTCATCTCCGCGAAGGCGGAGATCGCTCTTGCTTTTTCTCACTCCTCTTCACTCACTCCTGGCTTCAATGCAGTAGCGCACTCACCGCCGCATCGAACTGGCGCCGCGCCATGTCCGACTCCGGCGCCTGGTGCAGTTGCCGCACCGCGCGGCCGAGCCGCGAGGCGCCGACGAAACCGCAGCTGGCCTGCAGGCGGTGCAGCTGCGTGCGCAGGGCGCCGTCGTCGTGCTGCCGCAGCGCCACCGAGACGGCATCGCGGGCGACCGGCAGTTCGGACAGGAACAGTTCGCGCAGCGCGACGACATGGGCCTGCTGGCCGTTGAGCGCGCTCAGCGCCGCGTTCTCGTCCCAGTCTGGCGTGGCCGGTTCCTCGCCCGCCGCCGGCGCCTCGGCGCCGCGGCCCCGGCCGAGGCAGCCGCGCACGGCGTCGAGCAGGTCGGCGCGGGTCATGGGCTTGACCAGGAACCGCTCGAAACCGGCGTCGCGCAGCGACTGGCGCATGCCCGCGCCGTTGTCCGCGGTGTGGGCCAGGGCAGGGACGCCGGCGTGCAGCGCGCGCAGGCGCTGCAGCAGTTCCTGGCCGGTGCCGTCGGGAAGATTGGCGTCTATCAGCCACAGGTCGTGGCGCGTCGTACCGGCCATCTGCAGCGCCTGCGCGACCGAGGCGGCGACATCGACCGTGGCCGGCAGCGCTTCCAGTGCGGTACGGAAAAAGCCCTGGCTGGTCGCGTCGTCCTCGACCAGCAGCAGGCGCGGCGGGTTCGCCTGTGCGTGCGTATTCATCTGCTGCCTCCATGTCAGCCGTGTGGGGCATGATTGGCGATGTGGCGTGGCCGCGCAAGCGGCGGAAGTCAGGCCGATGTGCATCTGCGACAATGGCGCCCCTTTTGCCCGCAGCCGTCCGCCACGTGGCCCGATCCAGATCCCGCATAGACAAGACCCCGTTCCAGACCGACATCCTCGACCTCAGCCACGACGGCCGCGGCGTCGCCCGCCGTGAAGGCGAGGGCGGCAAGGTGACCTTCGTGGCCGGTGCGCTGCCTGGCGAGACGGTGATGGCCGAGCAGACCGGCAAGAGCCGCCACTTCGACGAAGCGCGGACGGTGGAGGTGCTCACCGCCTCGCCGCACCGCGTGCAGCCGCGCTGCCCGCATTTCGGCGTCTGCGCCGGCTGCGTGCTGCAGCACCTGGAAGAAGGCCAGCAGATCGTAGCCAAGCAGCAGGTGCTGATGGACAACCTGACCCGCATCGGCCACGTCAGCCCGGGCACGGTGCTGCCGCCGCTGGTCGGCGATAACTGGGGCTACCGGCGCAAGGGCCGTTTCTCGGTGCGGCGCGTCGAGAAGAAGGACAAGACCCTGGTGGGGTTCCGCGAGCAGGACCCGCGCTTCGTCGCCGACCTGTCGCAGTGCCTGACCGTGATCCCCGAAATCGGCACCAAGGTGTCGGCGCTGTCGGCCTTCATCGAGGGCCTGGAAGGCAAGCGCGACATCCCGCAGATCGAGTTCATCGGCGGCGATGCCGCCATCGCCCTGACCGTGCGCCACCTGCAGCCGCTGTCCGACGCCGACCAGCAGGCGTGGACGGCGTTCGGCCAGGAACATGGCTTCGCCATCTACCTGCAGCCCGGCGGCCTGGAATCGGTGCGTCCGCTGTGGCCGGCCGAGGGCGTGCCGCTGTCGTTCGCGCTGCCGCAGTGGAACGTGGAGCTGGCGTTCCGCCCGCTCGACTTCATCCAGGTCAACGCCAAACTCAACCAGCAGATGATCGCGCACGCGCTGGCCCTGCTGGACGCGCAGCCGGACGAACGCGTGCTCGACCTGTTCTGCGGCCTGGGCAACTTCACCCTGCCGCTGGCGCGCACCGTGCGCGAGGTGGTGGGCGTGGAAGGCGAGGCCGGGCTGGTGGCGCGGGCGAAGGAAAACGCGCAGCGCAATGGCCTGGACAACGCGCAGTTCTTCGCCGCCGACCTCACCCAGGACCAGCGCAACGCACCGTGGATGCGGCAGGGCTTCGACAAGCTGCTGCTCGACCCGCCGCGTTCGGGCGCCATCGACGTGCTGCAGCAATTGCCGCTCAAGCAGTTCAAGCGCATCGTCTACGTCAGCTGCCACCCGGGCTCGCTGGCGCGCGATGCCGGTTACCTGGTCAACGAGCAGGGCTTCACCCTGGTGTCGGCCGGCGCGATGGACATGTTCCCGCATACCGCGCACGTGGAAAGCATCGCGGTGTTCGAAAAAAAATGAGATACGCGCACACGGATGTGCGCCACTCTTGCGAGGGATTCGCACTAGTGAAATCCGCGCACACGGATGTGCACCGCTCTTGCGAAGGACTGGCACCAGTGAGATACGCGCGCAGGAATGTGTGCAGCATGTGCGACGAACCCGCATCAACGAGGTTGTGAATGGGCATCGAGATCGAGCGCAAGTTCCTGGTCACCCATGACGGCTGGCGCGCCGCCGCGCACGCGGTCGTCCCGATGGCGCAGGGCTACATCAACGACATGGCGGTGATGGACAGCGGCGCGCAGAAGGCGTCGGTGCGCGTGCGCATCCAGGGCGATGAGGCCTACCTGAACATCAAGTCGCGCGAGCTGGGCCACACCCGCCAGGAATTCGATTACCCGGTACCGGTGGACGAGGCGCGCGAACTGCTGGCGTTGTGCGTCGGCGGCCTGGTCGACAAGCGCCGCCACTTGGTCAACCACGGCGGCCTGCTGTGGGAAGTGGACGAGTTCCTCGGCGACAACGCCGGGCTGGTGGTGGCCGAGGTGGAACTGGAAAGCGCCGACCAGCCGTTCGACAGGCCCGACTGGGCCGGCGCCGAGGTGACCGACGAGCCGCGCTACTACAACCTCGCGCTGGCCTCGCACCCCTACACGCGATGGAGCGCCGCCGAGCGCGCCTGAGCCCCACGAGAAGAAGGAATCCCCATGCGCATCGACATCTGGTCCGACGTGGTCTGCCCCTGGTGCTGGATCGGCAAGCACCGCTTCCAGCGCGCGCTGGAGCTGATGGGCGACAAGGCGCCGCAGGTGGAGGTGCGCTGGCATCCGTTCCTGCTCGATCCCGATGCCGGCACCACGCCGGTGCCGCTGCGGCAGGCCTATGCGGCCAAGTTCGGCGGCGCCGAGCGCACCGAACAGATGCTGGCCCAGACCCAGTCCGCCGCCCGCGCCGAAGGCCTGCCGATGGATTTCGACCGTGGCCAGGTCCGGGTCACCACGCTGCCGGCGCACCGCCTGCTGTGGCTGGCCGGGCGCGAGGGCGTGCAGGAGCAGGTCGGCGAGGCGCTGTTCCGCGCGCACTTCGAGCACGGCCGCAATCTCGCCGATCCGCAGGTGCTGGCCGAGGCGGCCGCCGCCGGCGGCATCCCGGCCGCGCGTGTCGAGGCCCTGCTGGCCTCGGACGACGGCCTGGCCGAGGTCCGCGCCGGGCTGGGCCAGGCGCAGGCGCTGGGCATCCAGTCGGTGCCGACCTTCGTCATCAACGGCCGCTACGCCGTGCAGGGCGCGCAGCCGCCGGAGGTGTTCGCCCAGGTGCTGGAAAAGGTCGCGGCCGAACAGGCCCCGGCCGCCGCCGGCCCGGATGAACAGGCCTGCGGACCGGATGGCTGCCAGCTCTGACGCGATGGCCGCCATCTGCGACAATGCCCGGCTTGGCTGTATGGGAATCCGCACATGCTTCTGATCGGCGTCGCCGGCACCGAACTGACCGCCCAGGAACGCGACTGGCTGCAGCATGACGCCGTGGCCGGCGTGGTGCTGTTCAAGCGCAATTTCGCCTCGCGCGCGCAGGTGGTCGAACTGACCGCCGCGATCCGCGCCGCCACCGCCCGTCCGCTGCTGCTCGCGGTGGACCAGGAAGGCGGGCGCGTGCAGCGCTTCCGCGAGGGCTTCACCGACCTGCCGCCGCTGGACGGCTTCGGCCGGCTGCATGCCACCGATCCGGACGCCGCGCTGGCGCTGGCCGAGCAGCACGCCTGGCTGATGGCCAGCGAGATCCGCGCCAGCGGCCTGGACCTGAGCTTCGCGCCGGTGGTGGACCTGGGGCGCGGCAACCTGGCCATCGGCAACCGCGCCTTCGCCGAGGACCCGCAGGTCGTCGCGGCGCTGGCCCAGGCCTATGTGCGCGGCATGCACGGCGCCGGCATGGCCGCCACGCTCAAGCACTTCCCCGGCCACGGCACGGTGCGCGAGGACACCCACGTCGACACCGCGGTCGATCCGCGCCCGCTGCACGAGCTGGAAACGCAGGATCTGCTACCGTTCCGCGCCGGCCTCCAGGCCGGGGCCGATGCGGTGATGATGGCCCACGTGATCTACCCGCAGGTCGCGCCGGAACCGGCTGGCTACTCGCCGCGCTGGATCAACCAGATCCTGCGGGAACAGATGGGCTTCCGCGGCGTGGTGTTCTCCGACGACATCGGCATGGCGGCCTCGTTCGCCGCCGGTGGCGTCAAGGCCCGGGTCGATGCCCACCTGGATGCCGGCTGCGACGTGGTGCTGGTCTGCCACCCGGAGCTGGTCGAAGAATCGCTGCAGGCCGTGGCCGGCCGCAGCCTCAACACCGCCGCGCTGCTGGGCCTGATCGCCCACGGCGCCATGGGCTGGGGCGGCCTGCTGGCCGACGCCCGGCACGGCGATACCCAAACCCGTCTGCTCGAAACTCTCGGAAGAACCGCCTGATGTCCAAACTCACTCTCGAACAAGCCGTGGCCCAGGCCGACCTGCTGGTCGACCGCCCTGCCATCGACCAGGCCATCGCCGGCATCGCCGACGCCATCGCGCGCGACTACAGGGGCGAGGTGCCGGTGTTCCTGTCGATCATGAACGGCGCGCTGCCGTTCGCCGGCCAGCTCGCGCTGGAACTGGGCGCACGCGGCCAGGACGCGCAGTTCGACTACATGCAGGCCTCGCGCTACCACGGCGAGAGCGGCGGCGAACTGGTCTGGAAGCACCGCCCGGTGTCGGCGCTGTTCGGCCGCCGCGTGCTGCTGGTGGACGACATCCTCGACGAGGGCTTCACCCTGCAGGGCGTGCGCGAGTGGTGCCTGGAGCAGGGGGCCACCGACGTGCGCATCGCCGTGCTGGCGGTCAAGAAGCACGACCGCTGCCTGCCCGACGTGCAGGCCGACTACGCCGGCATCGAACTGCCGGACCGCTTCGTGTTCGGTTTCGGCATGGACGTCAGCGAATCGCTGCGCCCGCTGCCGGCCATCTATGCGATGAAGCAGTAAGCAGGCGTGCCGGCCATCGGCCGGCACGCGCCAACGCTTCGCGCTGTCGCCCTATGGTCTGCGTTGCATACCATGGGCCCCGTCTCTCGCTTGCCACACCCCGCGCCTTCGGCGCGCCCCCTGACTCAGGGGGACGCGCCATCGCTTCGCGCTGTCGCCCCATGGTCTGCGTTGCAGACCGTGGGCCCCGTCTCTCGCCTGCCACACCCCGCGCCTTCGGCGCACCCCCTGACTCAGGGGGCTCTTCTCCAGCCGCGATCCGGCAAGGTGGTGGGCATGGGGTGGGTGCCGATGGCCGTTGGTCGGTAGGATGACGGAACGGCAGGCCGTGTCGCGCTTGATTGCGAAAACAGATCAGGAAACAACGATGGGCAATATCGAACTGGCCGTGATCGGCGGCACCGGTGTCTACAGGCTGGCCGCGCTGGACGACGTCCAGTCCCATGACGTCCAGACCCGCTACGGCGCGCCGTCCGGCCCGGTGCGCGTGGGCCTGCTGGACGGCCAGCGCGTGGCCTTCCTCGCCCGCCACGGCGAAGGCCATTCGATCCCGCCGCACAAGGTCAACTACCGCGCCAATCTGGCTGCGCTCAAGCAACTGGGCGCCACCCGCGTGCTCGCGCTCAACACCGTCGGCGGCATCACCGACGATTTCGGTCCGTGCGTGCTGGCCTGCCCGGACCAGTTGATCGACTACACCTGGGGCCGGATCTCGACGCTGTGCGAGGAAGAGGGCAGCGAGGTGCTGCACGTGGATTTCGGCCATCCCTACACGCCGTCGCTGCGCGCGCAGGTGCTGGCCGCGGCGCGCGCGCGCGGCGTCGCCGTGCATGACGGCGGCTGCTACGGCGCCACGCAGGGGCCGCGCCTGGAGACCATCGCCGAGATCGCACGCATGCGCCGCGACGGCTGCGACCTGGTCGGCATGACCGGCATGCCCGAAGCCGGGCTGGCGCGCGAACTGGGGCTGGAATACGCCTGCCTGGCCATCGTCGCCAACTGGGCGGCGGGCTGCGGCGACGCGGCCGAGATCACGATGGAAGAGGTGCTGGACAACGTCGCCGCCGCCTCGGCGGGGCTGCCCGAGCTGGTGGGGGCACTGGTGGGCGGATTGGCCCGGGGGTGATTGTCATCCCGGCCCAAGCTTTGCATACTCCGCCAGTACGCTTCATTCAGCGTGCATCAATCCATTCATCGAACAAGGTCTCGCATCACCATGCCGAACGGTACCGTCAAGTGGTTCAACGACGCCAAGGGATTTGGCTTCATCTCACCGGAGGACGGCAGCGCCGATGTCTTCGCGCACTTCTCCGCGATCAATTCCAAGGGCTTCCGCAGCCTGCAGGAAGGACAGCGCGTCAGCTATGACGTGACCCAAGGCCCGAAGGGCGCACAGGCTTCCAATATCACGCCGGCCGAGTGATCCACGCGGCCGTGCCGAAAGAACCCCGCTGCGGCGGGGTTTTTTTTGTTGCCGCCATCCCTGGCGGCAACCCTTCGGGCCATCGACAGGCGATGTCAAAAACCGCTCCCGGCAGTTTTTTTGTTGCCGCCATCCCTGGCGGGAACTCTTCAGGCCATCGACAGGCGATGCCAAGAACCGCTCCCGGCGGGTTTTGGCGGTCGCCTCTCCAGGGCCGCGGCGTTGGGCGCGTCGACGGGCGATGGCGCGCGCCGCCCGCGATGGCTCGGCCGGGGCGGCCGCATCCGCAGGAAACGCAATGAGCAAGCCACTGGACATCGCCATCGTCGGCTACGGCACCGCCGGCCAGTCGCTGGCCGTGCTGCTGTCGCGCGACGGCCACCGCGTGCAGGTATTCGAACGCGCCGCGCGCCCCGGGCCGGTGGGCGCGGGCTTCCTGCTGCAGCCCAGCGGGCTGCAGGTGCTGTGGCGCATGGGGCTGCTGCCGCAGGTGCTGGCGCATGGCGCGGTGGTGCGGCGGCTGTACGGCGAGACGCCGTGCGGACGCGCGGTGATGGACATGCGCTACGCCGGCCTGGATGCGCGCCTGCATGGCGTGGGCATGCAGCGCGGCGCGCTGTTCTCGCTGCTGGACGCGGCGTGGGAGCCGGGCGACGCCCTGCACGTGGACAGCGGCATCGTCGCCATTGACGACGGCCTGCGGCGGGTGCGCGACCAGCACGGGCGCCGGCACGGGCCGTTCGATCTGGTGATCGCCACCGACGGCGCCGCGTCCGGCCTGCGCGCGCAGGTGCGCGGCACGCGGCTGGACCGCATCTATCCGTGGGGCGCGCTGTGGTGCCTGCTGCCGGCCGGCGACTGGGCTTTCGCCGACGAGCTGCGCCAGCGCTACGTCGCCGCGCGCAAGATGATCGGCCTGCTGCCGGTCGGCACGCGGCCGGGCGACGCGGTGCCGCGCCTGAGCTTTTTCTGGAGCCTGCCACGCGACGGTTTCGAGGCGTGGGAACGCGCCGGGCTGGAGCCCTGGCTCGACGAGATCGCGCAGCTGTGGCCGCAGGCGCGGCAACGGCTGCAGGGCATCACCCTGCACACGCAGCTGGCGCGCGCCAGCTATCGCGACGCGGTGATGGAGCGCTGGTACCGCGGCCGGCTGGTACTGGCGGGCGACGCGGCGCATTCGATGAGCCCGCAGCTGGGACAGGGCGTGAACATGGCGCTGCTCGATGCGCTGGCCCTGCGCGACGCACTGCGCGGGGACGCCGGTGTCGACGCCGCGCTGGCGCGCTACCAGGCCGCGCGCCAGGGACACGTGCGCCTGTACCAGTTCTGGAGCCGCTGGCTGACGCCGATATTCCAGTCCGAGCGCGACTGGATCGCGCACGCGCGCGACCTGCTGTTCAAGCCGATGGGCCGCCTGCCGGGCGGGCGCGGGCACATGCTGCGCGTGCTCAGCGGCACCCAGCTGGGCGTGTTCGGCAAACTGCCGCTGCACGACGACTTCATCCGCGCGCTGGCCGGCGCGGACTGAGCCGCCGGTCAATGCGGGGGCAGGGCGATGGCCTGGCCCTCGACGCACACCACCACGCGCCCGTCCGGCAGCGCCTGCAGCAGCTGCCCGCCGGTGAAATGCGAGAACGCCGGCAGCACCGTCAGCGCCTGGCGCAGGTGGAACGCCGGCCAGCGCCGCCGCATGCCCGGCAACCGCACCACCGGGTGCACGTGGCCGGCGATGACATGACCGCGCGGGTCCGGCCGCGGCTCGTGGGCGAATACGAACGGCGGCTGCACCACCGCTCCCGGATGCAGGTCGATGTCCAGCGCGGCGGTACCGGCGGCGCGGTCGTGGTTGCCGCGCACCAGGTGCAGGGCGACGTCGGCGTGCGCCTGGCGGAAGCGCCGCCACTGCGCCAGCCAGGCCGCATCGGCGGCCACGCCCGCGTGCAGCATGTCGCCGAGGATCCACAGCTGCGCCACCGGCAGCCGTCGCAGCAGCGCCTCCAGCCGCGCCAGGTCGTGGCCGGTACCGCCGCGCGGCAGGGCGATGCCGGCGCGGCGGAACGCATCGCCCTTGCCCAGGTGCAGGTCGGCCAGCAGCAGCCAGCGCCGGCGTGGCCAGTACAGGGCGCGCTCGCCGCACAGCAGCACTTCTTCGCCGGCCAGCCGCAGCGGCAGGTCAGCGGCCATGGCGACGTTCCAGCTGCGCGGCGGCGCGCAGCACGCGTTCGCGCCAGGTTTCGTTGCTCAGCTTGCCGCGCAGGCGTTCGGCCCATAGCGGGAACGCCAGCGGCGTGAGCGTGGGAGGGTGGCGCAGTTCGACGCGGCGGTGCGCGCAGTCGTGCAGCGTGCGCAGCAGGCCGGGAAGGTCCAGCGCTTCGTCCAGCGCCTCGCGTTCGGCCTGGGCCAGCAGCAGATGGCCCGGATCGTGCTCGCGCAGCACGTCGTAGAGCAGCCCGCTGGACGCCTGCAGCTGCCGCAGCGAGCGCGGCGCGCCGCCCGGCGGCGCCGGCACCAGCAGGCCGGCGGTGCGGGCGATGCCGCGGAACTGGCGCCGCGCCAGTTCGGCCAGGTTGACCGCCTCGCGCAGGTCCGCTTCCACCGCCTCGGTCGAGAACAGCGCATGCAGCCGCGCCGGTTCCAGCTGCAGCGGCCGTTCCGGCGCCAGCACCAGGCCCAGGTCGGTGACTGCGTAGCCGATGCTGTTGCGCGCCTGGCGCGACAGCCGCAGCGCCAGCAGCGTCGCCAGCGCCTCGTGGATGCGGCGCCCGGCGAAGGGGTAGCAGAACAGGTACTGGCCGTCGCGCCGCTGCACCTGCTCCAGCAGCAGGTGGGTGGGCGAGGGCAGCGCCGACAGCCCCGCCTGCAGCGCCAGCAGCGGACGCAGCCAGCGCATCTCCGCGCTGGCGTCGGGCGCGGCCAGCAAGGCGGCGACCTCGCGGCCCAGCGGCTCGGACAGTGGCAGCTGCCCGCCCTGCCAGCGCGGCACGGTGGCCGAGGGGCCGCGCGCGGCGCGCACGTAGGCCACCATGTCGCGCAGCCGCACCAGTTCCAGCAGGCGGCCGGCGAAATGGAAGCGTTGGCCCGGGCGCAGGCGGCCGGCGAACTGTTCCTCCACCGCGCCCAGCTCGCCGCCGCGCAGGAAACGCACGCGCACGCTGCCGTCGCTGCTGATCGTGCCGATGGACAGGCGGTGGCGGCGGGCGATGCGGCGGTCGTGCACGCGGTAGACGCCATCGGCGTCCAGGCTGACGCGCTGGAAATCGGGGTAGCGGCCCAGCGCTGCGCCGCCATGCACGATGAAGTCCAGCACCGCCTGCCACAGGCTCTCGTCCAGCGCGGCGAAGGACGGGCTGCGCCGCACCCGCGCCAGCAGCTCGCCGGCGCGGAAGCCGCCGCCCAGCGCGCAGCTCACGCAGTGCTGCGCCAGCACGTCCAGGCACAGCCGCGGCGGCAGCCGCGCCTCGATCACGCCGGCGCGCAGCGCGTGCCGGGCGGCGGCGTATTCCACCGTTTCCAGCGCGTGGGTGGGCACGCAGACCACGCTGCCGCTGGCGCCGGGGCGGTGGCGGGCGCGGCCGGCGCGCTGGCGCAGCCGGGCGATGCCCTTGGGGCTGCCCAGCTGCAGCACCTGGTCCACCGCGGGGAAGTCCACGCCCAGGTCGAGGCTGGAGGTGGCGACCACGCAGCGCAGCGTGCCGGCGCGCAGGCCGTCCTCGACCTGGCGGCGCAGCGCCGGGTCGAGCGAGCCGTGGTGCAGCGCCAGGGCGGCCGGGTCGTCCGGCCATACCGAGGCCAGCGCCTGGTGCCACAGTTCGGCCTGCGCGCGGGTATTGGTGAACAGCAGGCTGCTGCGCGCGGCGAGCAGGGCCTCCAGCACCCGCGGCAGCTGCGCCAGCCCGAGGTGGCCGGCCCACGGGAAACGTTCCCCCGGCGCCGGCAGCAGGGTGGTCACGCGCACCGGCCGCGCCAGCGCGCCGCGCACCAGCTTCGCCTGCGGCAGGTCCGGCAGCAGCGCCTGGCAGGCCTCCTGCGGATTGCCCAGGGTGGCCGACAGGCCCCAGGTCCGCGCCTGCGGCGCGGCCTCGCGCAGCCGCAGCAGGTCCAGCTGCAGCAGCGCGCCGCGCTTGCTCGCCAGCAGCTCGTGCCATTCGTCGACGACGATGCAGCGCAGCCGACGCATGTGCTCCAGCGTGGACGCGTGGCTGAGCAGCAGTGACAGCGATTCGGGCGTGGTCACCAGCACGTCGAGCCGGCCTTTCAGCGCGCGGCGGCGCTCGCCGGCGGCGGCGTCGCCGGTGCGCAGGCCCACCTGCCAGTCCAGCCCCAGCGCCGGCAGCGGCGCGCGCAGCGCCAGCGCGGTGTCGCCGGCCAGCGCGCGCAGCGGCGTCACCCACAGCACCTGCAACGGCCGCGCGCTGCCGCGGCGGCGCGGCGGCGGCCGCTCCTGCAGCGCTTCCAGCAATGGCCCGCCGTAGACCGCCAGGGTCTTGCCGCTGCCGGTCGGGGTCAGCAGCAGCCCGGATTCGCCGGCCAGGTAGTGCCGCCACATCGCGCGCTGGAACGGCAGCGGTGTCCAGCCGCGGCCGGCGAACCAGGCGCCGAGCGCGGCCTGCGCCTGCCGCGGCGTCATCGCGCCAGGTCCAGCAGCGCCGCCAGCGCATCGGCGTCGGCCGCGCGCTTGTCGTGGCGCCAGCGCAGGATGCGCGGGAAACGCACCGCTACTCCGGACTTGTGCCGGCTGCTGCGGTTGACGCCCTCGAACGCCAGCTCGAACACCTGCTCCGGCGGCACGCTGCGCACCGGGCCGAAGCGCTCCAGGGTGTGGGCGCGGATCCAGCGGTCCAGCGTGGCGATCTCGCTGTCGTCCAGCCCGGAATAGGCCTTGGCCACCGGCACCAGGCGGCCGTCGTCCCACAGGCCGAAGGTGTAGTCGGTGTGCAGGGTGCTGCGGCGGCCGTGGCCGGCCTGCGCGTACAGCAGCACCGCGTCGACGGTGAGCGGGTCGATCTTCCACTTCCACCAGTCGCCGCGGCGGCGCCCGGCCTGGTAGGGCGAGGCCAGCCGCTTGAGCATCAGGCCCTCGACGCCGCGCTGGCGCGACCCGGCGCGCAGCGCCGCGGCCTGCGTCCAGTCGTCGGGCAGCAGCCGCGGCGAAGCCTGCAGGCGGGGATCGCCCAGCGCGCCGAGCAGGATTTCCAGTTGCGCGCGCCGTTGCGCCAGCGGCAGTTCGCGCAGGTCGCGGCCGTCCTGTTCCAGCAGGTCGAAGGCCAGCAATCGCGCAGGTGCCGCGCGCAGCGTCGCCGCGCCCGGCCGGCGCCGCTGGATGCGCGTCTGCAGCGCGGAGAACGGCAGCGGCGCGTCGGCGTCCGGCTGCCAGGCCAGCAGCTCGCCATCGATGACGCAGCCGTCGGGCAGCGCGGTGGCGGCCTGCTCGATCTCGGGGAAACGGCCGTCCAGCCGTTCCTCGCCGCGCGACCACAGCGCCACCTCCCCCTCGCGGCGCAGCAGCTGCAGGCGGATGCCGTCCCACTTCCATTCCAGCAGCCAGTCCTGCGCCGGGCCCAGCGCCTCCGGCGCGCCCGGCAGCGGCGAGGCGAGGAAGAACGGGTAGGGCTGGCGGCGGTCCTCCGGCGTGTCGTCGGGCCAGAGCAGCCGCGGCAGGAACGCCGGCGACGGCGTCCAGCCGCCGAGCATGCGCTGGGCGATGCGCGCGATGTCCAGCCCCGACCACTCGGCCAGCGCCTGCTGCACCAGCCGCTGCGACACGCCCACGCGCAGCGCGCCGGTCAGCAGCTTGTTGAACACCAGCCGCTCGGGATACGCCAGTGCGCGCCAGCCGGCCAGCACCGCGGCGCGGCGCACCGGTTCGGGCTGGTTGGCGGCCGGCAGCAGCCTGCGCTCGATCCAGATGGTCAGCGGGGCCTCGGGTGCCGGCTGCCGCGGGTCGTCCAGCAGCAGGGTCAGGGTTTCGGCGAGGTCGCCGACGTGGTCGTGGCTGTCGGCCACCAGCCAGTCCGGCAGGCCGGCCTCGTCCGCCACCCAGGCGCGCAGCTCGGTGGTGGTGGCCAGCTTGCGGCGCGCGCCGCCGACCTTGCCGCCGGCGAGCAGGTGCAGCGCCCAGGCGGCGTCGTGGGCGTCGGCGTGGCGGAAGTACTCCACCAGCGCGGCGCGCTTGTCGCCGGTGGCGGTGCTGCGGTCCAGCTGCTGGTACAGCCGCGCGAACGCCTTCATTCCTCGTCCCCGTAACCGGTGCGGAAGGTCTCGGCGGCGACGCCCTTGTCCTGCAGGTAGCGGATCAGCGCGTCGCTGTCGCCGTGGGTGGCGATCACCCGGCGCGCGCCGGTCTGCGCGATGGTCGTCAGCAGCGCCGGCCAGTCGGCGTGGTCGGACACCACGAAACCGCGGTCCAGGTTGCGCCGCCGGCGGTTGCCGCGCAGCCGCATCCAGCCCGAGGCGAAGCCCAGCTGCCAGCGGCCGAAGCGGCGCAGCCAGGTGCCGCCGGCCACCGAGGGCGGGGCCAGCACCAGGCGCCCGGCGGCGTCGGCGTCGCGTCCCTGTTCGGCCACGATCGCGCAGTCGGGCAGGGTCACGCCGGCGTCGCGGTAGGCCTGCACGCCGTTGGCGATGGCGCCGTGCAGCCACACCGTGGGCGCGTCCAGCCGCTGCAGCTCGGCCAGCAGCCGCTGCGCCTTGCCCAGCGCGTAGCACAGCAGCACCGCAGCCTCGCCGCGCGCCTCGCACCCGGCGCGCCACTGCAGGATGTCCGCGGCCACCGCCGCGGTGTCGGGCCAGCGGTAGACCGGCAGCGCGAAGGTGGCCTCGGTGATGAAGGTGTCGCAGCGCAGCGGCTCGAACGGCGCGCAGGTCGGGTCGGGCTGGCGCTTGTAGTCGCCCGAGGCCACCCACACCTGGCGGCCGTCGTCGATGCGCACCTGCGCCGAACCGAGCACGTGTCCGGCCGGATGCAGCGAGACGTCCACGCCGCCCAGGCGGAAGCGCTGGCCGTAGTCGTGCGCCTCGATGGCGACCTCGCCGCCCAGCCGCCAGCGCAGCAGCGGCAGGGTCTGCCGCGAACAGTGGTAGCGGCCCATGGCCGGCCGCGCGTGGTCGCCGTGCGCGTGGGTGATGACCGCGCGAGCCACCGGCCGCCACGGGTCGATATGGAAATCGCCGGCCGGGCAATACAGCCCTTCCGGCCGCAGCACCACCAGGTCGTCTTGGCTGGACATGCGCCCGACTGTGCCGCCCGCGTCGTGCAGGCGGCGAGAACGCCCGCTGCGGCACAATGCGCGGGCCGCACCCATCGGAGGTTGAACGATGACCGACGCGATCGCGCCGTTCGAAACCCATGTGGTCCACAACCAGCCGCCGCCGTTTCCGGGCGGCAACCTGTGGCGCGACGACGTGGCGCTGCGCGAGGCGGTCGCGCGCGAGGGCGGCGGGGCGTTCGCCGCCGCGCTCGACGCCTACGGCGCGCTGGCCGGCGGCGAGCTGTACCGGCTCGGCTTCGATGCCAACCGGAACCGGCCGCTGCTGCGTACCCACGATGCGCAGGGCCACCGCATCGACACCGTGGATTTCCATCCGGCCTGGCACCGGTTGATGGAGGTGGCCAAGGCGCACGGCGTGGCCGGACTGTCGTGGTCGCAGCCGCAGCCGGGCGCGCACGTCGCGCGCGCCGCACTGAGTTTCCTGCACCACCAGGCCGAGGCCGGCAGCAGTTGCCCACTGACCATGACCCACGCCGCGGTACCGGTGCTGCGCCGCGAGCCGGCGCTGGCCGAGTGGGCGGCCAAGGCCGCCGCGCCGCGCTACGACCCGCGCGACGTGCCCATCGCCGACAAGGCCGGCATCACCGTGGGCATGGGCATGACCGAGAAGCAGGGCGGCTCGGACGTGCGCGGCAACCGCACGCTGGCCACGCCGCTGGCCGCCGAGGGCGAGTACTCGCTGGTCGGGCACAAGTGGTTCTTCTCCGCACCGATGTCCGACGGCTGGCTGGTGCTGGCGCAGGCGCCGGGTGGGCTGAGCTGTTTCCTGCTGCCGCGGCGCCTACCCGACGGCACGCGCAATGCCTTCCGGCTGATGCGGCTGAAGGACAAGCTCGGCGACTGGGCCAACGCCTCCAGCGAGGTCGAGTTCTGCGGCGCCCGCGCGCGGCGCATCGGTGAGGAAGGCCGCGGCGTGGCGACCATCATCGAGATGGTGATGCTTACGCGCCTGGACTGCATGCTCGGCGCCGCCGCGGAAATGCGCATGGCGCTGGCGCAGGCGCTGCACCATGCGCGGCATCGCAGCGCGTTCGGCCGGCGCCTGGTCGAGCAGCCGCTGATGGCCAACGTGCTGGCCGACCTGGCGCTGGAATCGGAGGCGTCCACCGCGCTGGCGCTGCGCGTGGCGCGCGCGGTGGACGCGGCCGCGCGCGATCCGGAAGAAGCCGCGTTCGCGCGCATCGCCACGGCGGTGGGCAAGTTCTGGATCTGCCGGCGCGCGGCGGGCTTCGTCAACGAGGCGCAGGAATGCCTGGGCGGCGCCGGTTACATCGAGGAATCGATGCTGCCGCGGCTGTACCGGCAGGCGCCGCTCAACTCGATCTGGGAAGGCAGCGGCAACGTGCAGTGCCTGGACGTGCTGCGCGCGCTGTCGCGCGAACCGCTGTCGCGGCAGGCGCTGCTGCGCGAACTGGAACGCGTGCGCGGCAGCGACGATGCCTACGATGCCGCGCTCGACGGACTGCTGCGCCTGCTGGGAGAGGCCGTGGTGGCCGAAGCGGCTGCGCGGCGGGTGGCGGCGTCGCTGGCGATCCTGCTGCAGGCGGCCACGCTGCTGCGCGCGGGCAGTCCGGTGGCCCCGGCGTTCATCGCGTCGCGCGTGGCGGTTTGCGCGCCGCCGGCCTACGGCATGCTGGAGGCGTCCGTGGCATTCGCCGACCTGATTAGCGTCGAGTGTCCGTGGTCGCTTTGGGTGAGACGAAGAGGTAGCAAGCTGGGCTCGTCTTCCCTGGAGGAGTAGGGCGATGAGCATGAACCGCGTGCAGTTCCAGGCCGGCTTGTCG
>Ga0206117_100512_pt1 | contig 37689 bp, 33 predicted proteins | sample 3A5Ametagenome_FD_177997 | JGI IMG/M metagenome (GOLD analysis project Ga0206117, IMG submission 177997) | Enriched microbial communities from leaf-cutter ant dump, University of Wisconsin, Madison, United States - 3A5A | ecosystem: Environmental > Terrestrial > Nest > Insects nest > Nest dump... | reverse complement strand
CACGTTCGATGTCGAATATTTCGAATGCTCCACGTTCCTTCGCCAGTTCCACTGAAGCACGGTATGCAGCAATAGCCAGTGTGCGGTGTACTTCTTCGGCAAAAGTTGTAGCCTCTTCTGTTCCGTAGCGCAAGCCCATAGCGGCAATCATGTCGCCCTCGGCTGTGATACCTACTCCTGTACGGCGGCCTTGTAGTGTTTTCTTACGGATTTTTTCCCATAGATGTCTTTCAGGCCATTTTACTTCTTCGTTTTCAGGGTCAATTTCTATCTTGTTCAGGATCTTATCTATCTTCTCGGTTTCAAGATCGATAATATCGTCCATGATTCGTTGTGCCAGTCCTACATGTTTTTTGAATAGTTCGAAGTCGAAATATGCATCTTCTTTGAATGGATTCACTACGTATGAATATAAATTGATAGCCAATAGACGGCAGCTGTCATAAGGACAAAGAGGGATCTCGCCACATGGATTTGTGGATATAGTCTTGAATCCAAGGTTTGCATAGCAGTCCGGCACAGATTCTCTGATGATGGTATCCCAAAACAATACTCCCGGTTCGGCCGATTTCCATGCGTTGTGAACTATCTTTTTCCACAGGTCGGTAGCGTTAGTGTCTCTTACTGTAGTCGGGGTGTTCGAGTCTATCGGGTATTGCTGAGTATACGGTGTTCCGTCTACTACTGCTTGCATAAAGGCATCGTCTATCCTCACCGAAACATTGGCGCCTGTAACCTTTCCTTCTATCATTTTGGCATCAATGAACGATTCCGAGTCTGGGTGCTTGATAGATACGCTAAGCATAAGGGCTCCACGACGTCCATCTTGAGCGACTTCACGTGTAGAGTTGGAATATCTTTCCATAAAAGGGACAAGTCCGGTAGATGTAAGAGCTGAGTTCTTTACCGGAGATCCTTTAGGACGTATGTGTGATAAATCGTGTCCAACACCTCCACGGCGTTTCATTAGTTGTACTTGTTCTTCGTCGACGCGGATAATAGCTCCGTACGAATCCGATGATCCATCCATGCCGATAACAAAACAGTTCGACAATGATGCTATTTGATAGTCATTGCCTATTCCTGTCATTGGGCTTCCTTGTGGCACAATATATTTAAATTGGTCAAACAAGTCGTATAGCTCTTGGGTAGTGAGTCCATTTTTATATTTTGATTCTATACGGCCTATTTCGTTCGCCAATCTCCAATGCATATCTTCGGGCGATTGTTCGTAGATATTGCCTGTCGCATCTTTTAGGGCATATTTGTTAACCCATACTTTAGCAGCTAGCTCATCACCGTTAAAGTAATCAAGTGCGGCTTTATACGCCTCGTCAAAAGTGTAAACCTTCTGTGCCATTTGTTTATGTTTTTTATATAAATTATTTCGTCTGTTTCTCTTGATTTTTTTTTGTTAATGCAATATTACAGATTATGTGATGATGAAACAAATTTTGCAATATATATTTATTAACAAAGTAAAAAGTTTTCCATTTTAAAATTTAATTATCTGAAAATTAGATATGTAAAAATTGTATATTGTAGAAAAGTTTTCCATTTTGTTTTTCACTGTATAGTAAATAGAACAAGATGTGGGAGATAATGTTTAAGAAAAAAGCAAAAAAAATAATCAGAAAGATCTTTTTAACCTTTCCGATTATTTGTAAAATATGTTATTTTCTGATAAGTTACTCTGCTGCTATCAGTTCCGGATCAATCATGATACGACCACAATATTCGCAAACGATAATTTTCTTACCGATTTTGATATCCATTTGTTTTTGTGGTGGAATTTTGTTGAAGCAACCCCCGCAAGCACCACGCTCTATACATACAACAGCCAAACCGTTGCGTGCACTTTTGCGAATTCTCTTGAAGGCTTGTAATAAACGAGGTTCTACTTCGGCCTCGATATCTTTCACTTCGTCGCGAAGTTGTTCTTCTTGTTGCTTTGTTTCAGATACAATGCCATCCAGTTCTTCTTTCTTTTGAGCAAGATCGGCAGCACGTTCGCTAAGAAAAGCTTTGCTCTTTTCTATTTGCTCAGCAAGGCTTTTAGAATCCTGGCTAAATTCGCGGATACGTTTTTCTGAAAGCTCAATTTCCAATGTTTCGAACTCTATCTCTTTGCTGAGGTGATCAAACTCACGATTGTTGCGAACATTATCAAGCTGTTCTTTATATTTTGCAATTTTGAGCTCGCTGTCTTTTGCTTTTTGCTTTTGATGTGAAATCGCAGTATCAGCTTCTTTTAATTCAGCCTCGTGTTTTTTGATACGAGTTTCCAATCCGATGATTTCATCTTCAAGGTCGGCTACTTCAAGAGGAAGTTCTCCACGTAGGATTTTGATATTATCTATTTCAGATAGTTTCAGCTGTAGATGATAAAGCGTATGTAGCTTTTCTTCTACCGTTACTTCTTTTTCTGTAGATTTTTTTGCCATAAGATATTTTTGTTTATTGAATTTCTATCATAAAAAAATGCAGTAATCGAATAGCTTCAACTATCTTCTTACTACATCATCCGTAATAAGCGGGAGTACGTCACCGCCTGATTACAAATATTTTACAGGATTTACGTCAAACCCTGACATATATACTGCAAAGGTAGGATATTTTTTTGAAATAATATCGAAAAAAATATTCTTTGTGAAAATTTCAGACTCGTAATGTCCTATCACTGCAAGTAATATTTTGTCTTCTACGTCATAGAAGTCATTATACTTGGCCTCTCCCGTGATGAAAATATCAGCACTGTAAGAAACTGCTTTCGGAATAAGAAATGCCCCGCTGCCGCTGCATATAGCCACATCGCGTATGGGTGTGCCACGCAAAGGCGAGTGTTGCAGCATATTGAGGTGGAATGTGTCTTTGAGCAAGTATAAGAAATCTTCTTCGTCCATCTCTTCGGGTAGCGTACCCACGATACCGCTTCCAGCTTTACTCCACTCGTTTTGTAAAGCGTAGAAATCGTATGCGGGTTCTTCGTAGGGATGTACGGAGATGAGTGCGCGCAAAACTTCCGACCGCTTGTATACAGGCAATACCATTTCGATGCGTGTCTCGGGTTCGGTGTGCAATTCACCTATTTCGCCACAGTAGGGCTTGGCTTCATCACCTGCTCTGAATGTTCCTTCTCCTGTAATATTGTAGCTGCACGAGTCGTAGTTGCCTATCGATCCGGCTCCTGCATTGAACAATGTGTTGCGCAAAAGCTCGGCATGTGAATATGGAACAAAGGTTACAAGCTTAAGTAGTTTGTCTTTTTGCGGATCAAGAATCCTTACATGTTGCAGGTTGAGCATATCAGCCAAATACTGATTAATTCCTTCCGAGGCATTGTCCAGATTCGTGTGTGCGGCATATACAACGATGTCGTGCTTGCATGCCTTTATCATGCAACGTTCGATATAATTTTTGCCTGTGAGAGATTTGAAACTGCGGAACGCCAGAGGATGGTGCGATATGATCAGATTGCAGCCTAAGGCTATCGCTTCGTCCATTACAGCCTCGGTGACGTCTATACAAACAATTGCGCCTTTGGCTTCCTGATGTATATCTCCTATTTGCACTCCACTATTATCAAATCCTTCCTGCAAAGGAATAGGGGCAATCTGTTCTATGACATGCAGAATATCTTTAATCTTCATTGCTTGCTGTATTTGTATAAACATTAGGTTATAACAAAGATATAATAGAAAATGAAATATTACATCATTTATATAGATCAGGAGAAATAAAAAAGCAACTCTCCCTTATAGAAGGAAGAATTGCTTTTTATTTATCTAAATAATATTGAGATTAATCGAACATTTTTCTGAAATGAGTGAATATCTTCTCTTTTACCGATTTGCTAGGCTGAAAGTTAGGAGAGTTTTCCAATCCTGTGAGGGTTTCTTTCTCGCTGTCGCTCAGGTTTTCGGGGATATAGACACTGATATTTATCAACAAGTCTCCCGTGCCGTATCTGTTGATGCTTGGTAAACCTTTATTTTTGAGTCGCAAAACCTTACCCGGTTGTGTTCCCGGTTCTATCGTTACCTTTACCTTTCCGTCTATAGTAGGTACAACGACATTACCACCCAGTGCGGCTGTAGAAACACTTAACAGTAGGTTGTAAACTATATCATTGTCGTCTCTGAACAGCTCAGGATGCGGTTCTTCTTCTACCAAGATAAGCAAGTCGCCATTTATACCACCATGACGGGCTGCATTTCCCTTACCACTCATCGATAGTTGCATGCCTTCTGCTACTCCGGCAGGAATGTTGATGGTTATTACTTCTTCTTCGCGGGTGATACCTTCTCCGGCACAGTGAGCGCATTTTTTTGTGATGGTCTTTCCTTCACCGTTACATGTCGGGCAAGTAGACTGTGTCTGCATTTGCCCCAAAATGGTGTTCATCACACGAGTAACAACCCCCGAGCCTTTACAGGTCGAACATGTTTCGTAGGCTGTGCCTTTGTCTGCTCCAGTACCTTTACAGTGCGTACAAGAAACAAATTTGTTTACTTTTATTTTTTTCTCTACGCCCGATGCGATATCTTTCAGAGATAATTTGACTTTTACACGAAGGTCTGAACCTCTGTTTGTTCTAGGTCCACGTTGCCCGCCAAATCCGCCAAATCCTCCTCCAAAGTGCCCGCCGAATATATCGCCAAACTGAGAGAATATGTCATCCATAGAGAATCCTCCTGCGCCGCCAAATCCGCCCGGAGCTTCGTGTCCGTATCTGTCATATTTGGCACGTTTCTGCTCGTCGCTCAGTATTTCGTAGGCTTCGGCAGCTTCCTTAAATTTTTCTTCTGCCTCACTGTTTCCCGGATTTTTGTCGGGGTGATACTGAATTGCTTTTTTGCGATATGCTTTTTTTATTTCCTCAGATGTTGCGGTCTTGGTTACCTCCAGCACTTCGTAGTAGTCTCTCTTTGTTGCCATCGAAATATTCTTGTTTTATTTTGCAACAATTACTTTAGGATATCTGATGATTTTATCATCGAGTGTATATCCTTTCTGTATACTGTCTATGATTTTGTCTTTGTCTTCTTCGCTCTGAGCCGGAATAGTAGTTACCGCCTCATGCTTATCGGTGTCGAATGCATGACCGATGGTTTCTATCTCTTTTACTCCGTGCTTGGTGAGGAAGTTTGAAAACTTGCTGTATATAAGATCTATACCTTCTTTTACAGCATCTATGTCTTCCGTTTTTGAGATGTTGTCTAATGCTCTCTCAAAGTCATCGACTACCGCTATGATGTCAAGCAACACTCTTTCGCTACCTGATTTAAGCAGCTCGGCTTTTTCTTTCAATGTACGCTTGCGATAGTTGTCGAATTCCGCATTAAGGCGCAGGTAAGAGTTGTTGAGCTCATTGTATTTTGCTTCCCAATCGGTCACATTGTCACTTGCTTCGTCTCCTGCATTTTCTTCTGTCTGATTATTTGTCAGATTGTCTGTTTCTACAAATTCATCTCTCTCAAGATCTTTATCAGAAATATCCTCTTTCATATTTTATATTTATTTTATTTTCAGCTAATAACAAAGATATTGTCAACAAATTAACAAGCGTAATTTATTGTATCCAAATTGATGTTGATAAGTATATAGCAAAAGGCTTGCCAAAATTCTGATGGAGTCTCAATTCTCAAATAAAATATCGATTGTACTTCAAAGGAATATATAGAGTATCTTTGTGATATTGATGAACAATTTGATATATTCTTAAATTGTCAAGTTTTATTTTTTTGAGATATATAAAAAGTAAATGCAACGAAAAAGACTCGTATTGCATCATAATATTATAGGAGATGAACTTGCTTATTTCTATTCAGAAACTGTTGCTAAAATAAAAACATCTAGTTTGAAAAAATAATATATTGCTAATAAAGACCCCCAAAGTGTATAGACTATGAAACATAAAATGCTACTTATACTATTGTTCGTTGGTTTTGCTTTTACATCTTGTGATAAAGGCGATTTTGAATATGAAGATAAATTCAAGGATAGTCAGGCAGTTTGGAATCGTTTTAAGAAACAAACTAATAATACATACGAATATACAACAACAGGAGGCACCTGGGTTGGTTATTCGTGGCAAACGACTATCACTGTTTATAATGGCAAGGTAAATCAGCGAAGCTTTAAATATACCGGCTATCCGAGTGAAGTAAGTCCTAATCTTGAATTGGAGTGGACTGAAACAGGATTGAAACTAGGTAGTCATAAAGATACGCCGGCATCGGATGTTTTAACTCTTGATGAAGTTTATCAAAGGGCAGAACAAGACTGGTTGAAAAAAAGGAAAGGCACAGAAACTTACTTTGAAACAAAAAATGATGGAATGATTTCCTTGTGTGGTTATAATGAGAAGGGTTGCCAAGATGATTGTTTTACAGGGATAAGTATCAGAAGTATTATCGGAGGTATTATTGATTAAAAGTATATTTTTGACATTCGTGTAACATTTAAAAAATATTAGCGTATAACATAATGTGTGAACATTCTTGTTTTTGTAGTGTTTTAGAGTATAATTTATAAAAAGATATTCCTTTTTCACATATAAGTATCTTTGTACACAGAAGCGTGTTTGTATGTTGTTGTTTTCTGAACAGAACGGAGTCTTGCTTGTAGACTGTTAAGCCTTAGGCGCTTCATTCTGTTCGGAGACAACTAAATTTCTCCCCTTAGCAAGCCGTAAGAGAATCCTTCGTATAATATCCCTTTTTCTATAAAAAGACTTCGTACTCAACGAAAGTGAAAAAATACAAACAATTCTTATCTTTTTATTGTTGTTGTTAGAAACAAGTAGCTGGATGAATCAGTATTTTTTATCTTTGCATTGTTTACAAACTGGAAAGGAATTATAAACAATTACGCAAATGGAACTTTCGTCTTTACTATCTCCTATCAATATAACATTAGCAACTTTGTTGGTCGCTTCTTTTTTCTTCATGCGGGGAAAGGTTCGCTCAGACCTTGTGGCTGTATGTGCTTTGCTCATATTGGCATTAACCGGAGTGTTGACTCCTACCGAAGCATTAGCCGGTTTTTCCAATTCGGTTGTAATTATGATGATTGGTCTCTTTGTTGTAGGAGCAGGTATTTTCCGCACAGGTTTGGCAAAGATGATTAGTAGTAAAATACTTCAGACTGCAGGACAGAATGAGAATAAACTCTTTATTCTGGTCATGTTGGTTACGGCCTCTATCGGGGCTTTTGTGAGTAATACGGGCACTGTGGCCGTGATGATGCCTATTATTGTGAGTATGGCTGCGAGTGCCAATATAAGTCCACGTCGTTACCTTATGCCTTTGGCTTTTGCCAGTAGTATGGGTATGTTTACGTTGATTAGTACACCTCCCAATCTTGTGATTCAGAATGCGCTTGTTGATGCAGGATATGAGGCTTTATCCTTTTTCTCGTTTGCGCCTATCGGTTTCATTGCGCTGGGTATTGGTGTTGTAGTTCTTTTCTTCTTGAGTAAGCTGCTTGTTTCAAAGAGTGATTCATCATCGGGCAAGAAGAAAGAAGGAAAATCTTTGGTTGAATTGGCTCAGGAATACCAACTGCAACAACAATCGTACAAGGTAGAGGTAAAGTCTGACTCTCCTTTGTTGAACAAAACGCTTGCCGAACTAAAGATTGCTTCAGCCTACGATATAAGTATCAGTAAAATTATACGTAAGAATGGTAATTCGAGATTCAGAAAAAAGTTTATAGAGGAGGTTGCAGGCCCCAAGTCGGTAATATTGAAAGATGATGTATTATATTGCCTCGGAGATATAGAAAATATAGAAAGATTTGTTTCTGATAATGATCTCCATTTGGAGAAAAAATCCGATGAAACTCCATTCGCAGGATTTCAGGAGTCGGGTATTGCAGAGATATTTATTATGCCTAATTCCAGATTGATAAATCGTACAATTTCTGAAATTAGTTTCAGGGAGGAATATAACGTAAATGTGTTGGGTATTCAGCGTCAGAATGAATATAAGATGCGGGACATTAAAGATACCAAGTTGCATTCGGGGGATGCTCTTCTTATACAGGGTACTTGGAAAGATTTGGCAAACTTAGACAACAGGCAGGATGATCTGGTGCTTGTAGGTCAACCACTGAAAGAGGCAGCTAAAGTAACATTGGATCAGAATGCTCCTATTGCAGCCGGTATAATGATATTGATGGTATTGGCAATGGTGTTAGAGATTCTCCCTTCGGTGATTGCTATTATGTTAGCTGCTGTGCTGATGGTGGTAACAGGCTGTCTTCGTAATATGGAAGAAGCGTATAATAGTATAAACTGGGAAAGTGTAGTACTGATTGGTGCAATGTTGCCGATGGCTACTGCTTTTCAGAATACAGGAGTAGATACTCTTATCTCAGGTTCTTTGGTTAATCATTTGGGCGATATGGGCCCTTATGCGTTGCTTGCCGGGATTTACTTTTGTACGTCTTTGCTCACTATGTTTATAAGTAATACTGCCACAGCGGTGTTGTTTACGCCTATAGCCTTAAAGGCTGCTGAGGGGATGGGCATAAGTCCTTATCCGTTCTTGTTTGCCGTAGCAGTTGCGGCCAGTATGTGTTTTGCTTCTCCGTTTTCTACACCTCCCAATGCATTGGTGATGACTGCGGGACGTTATACCTTTATGGATTATATGAAGGTCGGCTTGCCTTTGCAAGTGATTATGGGAATAATTATGATACTGGCCCTTCCTTTATTGTTTCCTTTCTAAAAGGGTTTAATTGATTTTATCTTCAAGCAGCTTTACTATCTGCTCGAGGTAGAGAGCGTCCGTTTTGTCGAAATGATTGAGGTGTTCACTATCTACATCCAAAACAGCGATTACGTCATTATGGTTGAACAGAGGCACTACGATTTCGGACTGCGAAGCGGCATCACAAGCTATATGTCCGGGGAATTCGTTAACATTCTCTACTATAACTGTTCGCTTTTCTTTCCATGCTGTGCCGCAAACGCCTTTTCCATATTTGATACGGGTGCAGGCTATTGTTCCTTGGAAAGGGCCGAGCACGAGTTCTTCTCTTTTTACGATATAGAATCCTACCCAGAAAAATCTAAATGTCATTTTCAAGGCAGCAGATATATTTGCCATATTGGCAATAGTGTCTGTCTCCCCTTCAAGCAAGCCTTTTAGCTGAGGTAGGAGAGCGAGGTATTTTTCTTCTTTGGAAGAAGTGGATATGTGGAGGTGTTCAGCCATTTATTTTTTCTTTATCTGTTTGATGAAATTGGATAATATTTTATTCTTATCAAGATGGTTTTCTGCGTATCTTCTAGCATTTTCTTTTATTAAAGACAAATCACTTGATAGTGCTTTATCAATAGCGTTTTTTAGAGCTAAACTAGATTCAGGTTCGCATAATATGCCCATATTATATTTTTGGATATCTTCATATAGCGAAGTTTCCGGTGAAGCGGTTACAATTGCACAACCTCCTGCTGCTAATATTCCGGTAAGCTTACTAGGCATAACAAGATCTGAAGCATCTTTTCTTTGTAGGACTAGATGTATATCCGCTGTAGCCAATAGAGCCGGTAATTGATTGTATGGTTGTAGTGGATAGAATTTGATGTTAACCAGTTTTTTTTCTTTGGCTAGGTATTCAAGATTCTCTCGTTCTACGCCTGATCCGACCATCAGAAAATGGATATGAGGGTGATCTAAATAATGTGCAGCAATATCTATAATAACATCCAACCCTTGTTTTTTACCCATATTTCCAGCATATAGTATAACAATGTCTTCTTCGGGAATATTAAAACCAATTCTTAAAGATTTCTCTTTTGATAATGGGTGAATAAAATCTGTGTCAACCCAATTAGGTAACATAACAATTTTATTTTCATTTATACCCTTTGCTTGTACTCTTTTGCTCATACCTGAAGTAAGAGTAGATACATAACCGCTCTTGCTTAAAAGGTATTTTTCAATTTTAAACATAAAATTTAAGACTGTCTTATTCGATAGCATATCTAAATCTTTTGCTGCATCTATTTGAAGATCTTGTATATGCGTAACTGTAACAGTTCTTTTAAATTTAGAATATAAATACGAACAGATTCCTAAATGAAAAGGAGGACTAACCGTAATAACAATGTCGTAATTCTTCTTGAATAAGGCAGTAAACCATCGAAGAGAACTACTTAAGAGAAAAGAAAACTCATGTAATATACGTTTTTTTGAGTTTACTTTATGTGGAACATAAAAAGGGCATCGATAGATTTTTACATCATCGATAACTTCTTTATACCAAAATTTCTTTTTATATCCATCGTGTATTTTCCATTCAGGATAATAAGGCATTGCTGTAATGATACTTACATCATACCCTTGTTGCGCTAACCATACAGCCATTTCTCCTGTATACTTACCAATGCCTGTGAGTTCGGGGAAGTAATTTATTCCATAAATGAGGATACGCATATTGATTATAATTGATTTTCTCTTATCCAGTTGATAGTCTTCTTTGTTCCCTCTATTCTATTTACAGGTAAGTTTGGAGCTATTGTTTGGATTAATGTTAAATCGTGTATGTTATTAGTCGTCATATTTTTTAGCCTAAAACTTGTCATTGGAAATTTAATTCCCCATATTTTCAAGAAATCGCCAAACCATCCAGCTAGTCGAAATATAAAGAATGGAATCTGAGGTATTTTTAAATTTGCAATTTCTCCAATTTCATTGGCCCATTCAGTTATGTCATAAGGATTATAATCACCTAGGTAGAATACTTTTTTCGATATACTTTTTTTATCAGTATTTAACAAAGAAAGAATTTGATAAACTGTATTATCAATGTATCCATATGTCTTTTTACATGCGCGTTTTCCCATATGAAAATACTTTCTAGAGAGAACTATTTTAAAAAAAAGATTATAAGGCTCTCCAAAATAAGGTCCCCAGATGGAGGTCGGTCTTATTATGCACCAAGCGTATTTTGGATTGTGTTTTTTTATTATTTCTTCTGTCTGAACTTTACTTTTCCCGTATTCTGTATGAGGTTGATAGTCTTCGTAACCATCAGGGATATATCCAGGTTTACAAACATACATGGATGAGGTAAATATGACTCGTTTCAGATTGGATAATTTATCTAAGATTTGTAAAATATTTTCAACTCCTTTTATATTTGCAGAGTAATCTTCTTGATTTATACCATTTAAGTCTGTTCGGGCAGCTAGGTGGATTACGTAATCCGGATTAAAATCTTCGACAAGCATCTCCAGTTTCTCATAATCGCATATGTCAGCTTTTTTATATAAAAAAAGCTGCTCTTTAATTTTGGGAGGTAAAATATCAATATTTAAGATTGTTTCTCCTTCAGATGTTAGTTTTTCTATAATATTAGTACCTATAAAGCCAGAACCTCCAGTAATCAGAATCTTACTCATTGTATATTTTTTTTATAAAAGTTTCAATATTTGAGCAATATCTCTGTTCATTGAATAGAGATATCGCTCTAGTATATGCATTTTCTTTTATTCTTTTATAATTTTCTCTAAACTGTAATTTTTCTACAGCCTTTTGAAATGACTTTTCATCAGTAAATAAATATCCGGATTGGTTATCTTCTATTAATTCAGAAGTTCCAGCGTCATCATAACCAATAACAGGTATACCTCTATACATTGCTTCTGCTGTAACTAAGCCAAAGCCTTCCAATTTAGAAAAGACTAAAAGTATATCTATTTCTTTGTATATTGTTTCTATATCTTGAACAAATCCATGGAAGATAATATTAGATGTTAATTCCAATTCTCTAACTAAGTTATAGAGATGTTTCTTGTTAGGACCGTCACCAAAGATGTGTAGCCGTGATGATGGGGCTATTTTACAGATTTGTTTGAAATATTTAATAGCAACATCTTGTCTCTTGCCTGATGAAAGAATACCTACTATCCCATAATCTTGAGGGTGTGAAATATCTTCTTTATGAATATTGAAAATAGGGTATGGTATTCCATTATAGATGATTATATGTTTCTTTGAATTAAAATCATTACTCATCACATCCTTTGCAACTGATTTTGTTACAAAAATGATACCTGAACTTCTATCTAAAAATTTTCTTTTTAATTTGTTCCCTCCAATGAAAATAGATCCATGGTTCTTTGACATAAACTCATGGACATGAGTTATATGTTTTTTATTTAGAATTTCAGCTACGAAATAACCTAAATTTTCAGCAGAAGTATTAGAATAGATAATATCAGGATTAAATTTTTTGATATGTAAAAGGATGAATGGAAAAGTAATAAAGTCGAGTAATATAAGTAGAGGATATGCAATAAATTTTATCGTCCTTTTTATATATAGAAAAGATGAATAATACGGTATAACTTTATATGGAATGTTTAATTCTTCAAGTCTTTCAGTCATTTTACCTTTTGATGGAAATAATGCTGAGACATTATGACCATGATTGTGAAAATAAACAAGAAGAGTGAGTAACATCTTGTTGGCTCCGTATAAATGACTATAATTAGAAATGAACTGTATTTTCATTGATATTAACTTTCGTTTGAAGAGGTATATTCTTTAGAACTAAAATAGTATAACACATGAAATAATATTGTCCCGTATAATAAGTAATTACCTCCTCTTATTAATAATGTTATTAGTAGAAAGAAAAAGCAAATGTTGTAAATATTACTTTTATTAAAACATTTATATAAGAATATAAAATAACAAAAAATGCCAACGATTCCAAACTCAGACAATAGCCTGACAAATAAGGAATATCCGTCATCACTATTCAATCCATATAGGAAGTAATCATTTGGAGGATACAATGATGCGTAATTATTTACATGGGAGCCAAGGCCTGTCCCAATTATCCTAGAAGGTGCATTCATTGCAACCCAAAGGTTTGTCAATGTAGCATATGAACTTGCATTGAGTAATTCAAATTGGCTAGGATCTGCATTTCCAAAAGCATTATATGTTTGCGAGATTTTTTGTTGCATGGAGCTAATTAAATCAGTAGGATTTATATTTTCATTTTGTGTATCTAAAATAGAAATAAAAGAAGGTATTAAAATTATTAAAGCTCCTACATATAAGAATTTAAATTTACCTAATTTGGAAAATATTTTAACTGAGACAATTATAGTAAACATTAAAAATGATATTGTTGCAAAAGTCAAGAATAAGGTTAGTATGAATATAATTGATTTTTTTTTATTCTTTATGAAGAAATCTTTATTAAAAAAAATGTATGCGATAATTGGTACTAAAGCTGTTCCCATATATCCAGCTTCACTAAAAATGCTCCGTAATCTCATTATATTTCCCGGTAAAGCTGCTTGATAGTAACCCGTAAAAGAAAAAGGGAAAATATCAATTTGAGTAAAAAAATAAGTGATAAATTGAAGTAACCCTAATACGCTTAATATGTACATTAGCCTTAGGTATTTATTGAAGATATCTTTTACTCGATCAGGGTTTATAGTTAGATATTGGTAATAGCAAAATATAAGTATTGAAATAGAAATGTATTGCTGGAAGAATTTTGAATAGCTATAATGGAAAGAGTGAATTAGATATAAAGACGAGATTAAGATACAAATAAAAAAAAGAATAAGTTTTGGAGTCCAAAATATTTTGTTTCTTGTTTTAAATATGATAAAACTTACAAAAATTACTATTCCCAGTTCTAAAAAACGGCTTAGGGCTAAACATATAATGAAAAGCCATTCATAAGTATCAAGAAAAGAACTATTAAACTTCTTCGTTAAAACTGCCATCTTATCCTTTTTATCTTTAGCCCAATATAGGCTTTTACAAACATATATAAGTTATAATATAAAGGTAGAATATTATTTTTCTTTTTTATCTTGAAACTTTCTTTTAATCCAGAAATAGAATAACTCGCACCACCTATTTGTATGATTAGAATAGACTTATTTATAAATAATACTTTGAGTTTGTCTTTTTTTCTTAAAATAAGTTCATAATCAGCACTATATCTGTATTGTGTGTCAAAAGAGCCAACTTGATTAAACAAATTTTTATTATGTAGGGTTGCTCCATGGCATATATTCATATGTTTTCTGAATGTAGTCCAAGAGAATTCTTCTCCGCAGTATTTCAAAAATTTACCATTTTTATTTATAAGTTTTCCTTTTGCTGTAATTAAATCAAAGCTGGCAATATCTTGGTCTTGGAGTAAGCGGTACAAATCCTTAGAAATATTATTCAAGAGAAAGTCATCTGCTCCTATAAATTCTATCCAATCTCCATGTGCAACATTTAGTCCTTTATTCCAAGCATCATATATACCTTTATCTGGCTCACTAATCCAATAAGCAATTTTATCTTCATATTTTTTTATAATATCAACAGTTCCGTCTGTACTCCCTCCATCAATAATGATATACTCAATATTCGGATATATTTGATTTATAATAGATAGAATAGTTTTTTCTATTGTTGATACAGCATTATAGGAAGCTGTTATGATCGATATTTTAGGATTCTTCATTTTTCTTTTGTTAAATTTCTTATAAATCTTGCAGGATTCCCAGCCCAAAGTTCATCTGCCGGAATCGATTTTGATACAACAGAACATGCCCCAATTATGGATCTTTCTCCAATTTCAACTCCTTTTAATATTGTGCTGTTTGCTCCAATAAATACATTTTTTCTTATAATGACAGGTGCTGTCTTGACATTATTTTTTATTTCAGGTTTTACTATTCTTTCTTGAAAGTTTAAGGAATGAAAATCTGTGTCGTATATGGTTGTTCCTCCTCCAATTCTTACTCCATCCTCAATTAGAATTTTGTTCCAACAAACTATCGCTGTTGCACTTATTCCTACATTATTTTCTATTACCAGATTTCCGTTCTTCGAAACAATGAAAAAACATGGTTGTTGTCTACCTATCATATTATTATATAGCCCATTATTCATCTCAAATTTTTTTCCAATGGTCATTTTCCCTCCTAAGCTAATATTCAATAAAGGAATTCCGTTTGATTTAAAATCGTTAGAAATATTTACTCCATTTAATTTAAATTTTGAATAAGTAATAATCCAACAAGCCTTTCTTAAATGATGAAGAATACCTTTTATAGCCTTATATATATAGATAATGATCATAATTTATTTTTCATTAAATCTTTCGTAACTATCTATCATCGAGCCTTTAGTGTAATTCGTTATTTTCACATTTGAATAACTGGCAAGAGAAGCTAATTCGTCATGGCTTTTAAACATTTTGGACATCGATTCTAAAAAATCACCAATCTTCCATATTTCATCATTGTCATTCCTCCGTAATGGTTTTAACTCTGCTATTTTTTTTTCATAAAAGTGAGAGTCGATAGAGCATAGTTCGTTGTTATCATTAACGATCACATGTTTAAATGCGTCATGATCTGCACCATAAAGTCTTATTAATCTCGCTCCAACTTGTATACCTACGTATAAAGCCAAAATTAAGACTGTTTGAATTGATGGGGTAGCTACTCCTTTATTATAAAAGAAATTTTTTATGGATGAGAATCCTTTATATGTTAAGTTGTTTATTCCTACAATGTTTATATTCTTATTTTTTAGTTGACTAAATGAAACAAAATTACGGTATAGGGGTGATGGTATAAAAATATTTAGATTCCAATCCACCTCATTTTCTAATATTGAAAATAAATTTCTTACATCTTTTATTCTATGATTTTCATGGAAAAACATGGGATCTGCAAAACAGTAATATTTAGGTTTAATTTTAAAAAAAATATTATCGAAAGCAAAAAAATTTAATACAATATAATCGACGTCTTTAAATTCCTCATTTATTAAAAGATTGGGTATGAGATCTTTTAAAGAGGGGCCATTGGCTAATACGACAATAGTCCCTAGTGGTTCTTTTTTTATAGGATTCCTAAAATGACCATGATATATTAATTTTATCAGAAAAATAATAAAATAAAAACTGTTTTTTATAAAATTTTTCATTTTAGAGAAATAGTATTTAAATTTATACAATAGTATTTATTATATTATGCTTACATACTTCGCTTATTCTTTTTTGTTTGAGAATTTAATATTAAAATGATAAAAACTCATTTATAATATTCAGAGTTTTTCTTTCCTTCCATATAATATATATCAGCATTTTGCCATGTGCCAGCATAATAAAATATATTCATGATATTATCAGATGATATAGCTCCACCTATATAACCACTATCTCCAATTCCGTCTTGAGGAGGTAAGTAGTGTATTCTATACTGTTCACCCATATTGTCATTCTTGGCATCATTTTCTTTTGCGGCACATTGATATATACTTGAATATCCATCACTTTCAGCAAAACGACTATGATAAATGAATTCAACTTTTTTAATGTCTTTATGATAGAAAAGATGACCATTCGCTTCTGTCATATTTGTAATTGATTTGGACGGAATTGGTAATTCCCAGGTTAGTCCATTGTCAAAACTCCTTGTAAAATATGCAGGTATTTTTGTCTTACGATTTTCTCCTACAGTTGCTCGCATATAGCATATAATAGTTCCATCAGATAGTTCACACCAGGCGGGTTCATAAAGATAACCGCTTAAGTTAGGCATAGAGGTGTAGTTCCATGTATAGCCATTATCATCAGAATAAAGAATTCTTGTCTGTTTCTTATATAGCCCTAAAGTTAGTATTCTTCCTGATTGTAAAACTAAAAACCCCTCAACTATACCAAGAAAAGGTTTTTTTATACCTCCTTCATAAACTAGCAAATTTTGAACACTCCATGTTTTCCCTTTATCTTTTGATCTATAAATATCTGTACCTTGAGTTTTACCAGTGCTGTTTATAATTGTCTCAACTAGAGATATATAATCTTTGTTCGCCGCAATACCGCTGGCTTGCGTTTTACAGCTAAAGTCCTGAGATAATTTATCAGCAACTATTTGTAAATTTTCAAACTCCCCATTTGGTAGTTTAGTTCTCATAGCTACTCTACAATTAACTATTTCGTGAGCTCGTTTTATATTATAAAAGATAATAAATTTATTTATCTCTTTATCGTAATCAACTGTAGCGTGTGTCCAACTGGAGTGTGTGCCCTGTATTAATTGAGATTTATCTATACCTTTGAATGCAACACCTTTATTGACTAATAAATATGGTAATTGAGGATTGTAAATTATTGGAGGATTGAAATCTACAGAATCTTCGACAGTACAGGAAGCTATTGTAAAACATAAAAAGAATGTAAATATTAGTAATATGTTTCTTTTCATAGTCGTTATTTAAGATTGAATTATTCTGATAATGTTTGCTTATATATAATTTCTGCTATTTTGAAATCTTCTTCCCAATCAATATCAAATGATTTTATCTGATCGAGCTCATAAAAGTACGGAGATTTACCTATTCTATCTTTGTATAGATTGTAATTATCGATGGAATTAATGAAAAAAGCACTGTTTGCCTCATAAATAGGGGATAAAGTCTGTGTGCGAGGCCATAATTCTATAGATCTGTCATAGTTTACAGATTTCCCATTTTTATAAAAAAGAAATTTCCTCAATAATGTTACGCTCATTAAAGAATCATACCCTTCTGCTAAAGCGTCAAAATACTTATCAATAGCTTGTATATAGTCATTTTCATTACACATTGGGGATGTGACATGTGTCCACATAATATGCTCAGTCTTTTTCATAATTGACGGAACATATTGTATCAACTCATCTGTAGTTGTAGAAGATGTACATAAATATTCGGGACGAATATCTAAACTTATTTTACTATTACTTAGTTTTTTTACATATTCGATGATTAAATCATCATTTGTAGAAAGTACAATTTCATTTATTTGAGATATCTTAAGTAGTTGCTGCAACTTGATCTCTAATAGACCATTTGTTATGCCTGCAAACGATTTGATGTTCTTCTGTGGAACACGTTCACTTCCTGCTCTGCATGGAAGGAATACCGAAATACTATTCATATTATAAATAAGAATATAAGGATGACACAGTTAGTGAATATTGTGAAGGGAATAAAGAACGAATGGACTTTACTTTATTTGCTGCTTTAGCAAAAGTATATTCATTTTCTACTATCAAATCTCTCTCTTTTGATGTAATAATCATATTGTCATACCCGTCATAACCAATGATAAACAGATTGTCTACACCCAATTCAATAGCAGTCTGAATTGCTAATACCGTATGTGAATCAATATATTTATTTGTAAAATCTATTCCATTTAATTCGAACGAGTTTTTTGCAACAATAGAAGGAATGTATGTCCCCATTTTTCGAGGATAAGGAGGTAGAATACATCGCCCGGAAAAATCATTTAAATCTCCATTAAATACACTTTCGAGTCGGTATCCTTCGTTCCCTACAAGACAAAAAAACTGCTCTCGTTTTACATTTTTATAATATTTTGCATTTTTCGAACTTGCATGGATAATACAAATATCTGATTGTTTTTCTAAAAATTTAATAACTCCTTCGGAATGAATTCGGGGAGATGCTCCTCCTCCAATTAATAATGCAGATTTAAATTTTTTATCAGAATTGAACTTAGACAATTTAATATTATCGGCTTTGCCTTCTTTTTGATTATTTAGGGTTCGAATAATACTGTTAAAAGAATAAAACCTTTTAGTGACCCAGTCCATAACATTTTTTTGAGGAAGAGAGTTGCTTCCCGATACCATATATGGTAGATTAGTTCCCCATTCATATTTCTTTTGTAGTTGTGTAAAAACACTAACAATCTCACTTAAGGAATTATAATCTACATCTAATTTTCCTTTTGCGTTTAAGACTGACAATAATAGTTCGGTTTTTAAATTCCCTGCTCCACGTCCCATTCCTGTTATGGTACTGTCTATTATTGTACATCCCGAGTCTATTGCTTCTAACGCATTAGCCAATGCCATTTCAATATTATTATGTCCGTGGAATCCTATCGGCATTGTTAAAATGTTTTTTATTTGTCCTACTATATTGTGAACATCTACAGGATACACACCGCCGAATGAATCTACCAAGCTGAAAGAATCAATAATGCCATTTAATACATTTAGTTCTCTGAGACTTTTTATGTCCTTAAAAATATCAGACATATACATCAGGTTAAAACCAACTTCATAACCTAATGCCTTTATTGATTGTGATAAAGCCATGGCTGAAGATAACCGTTTGGGATCAACAGCTAATCTCACTATATCTATATAACTCTTTACTTCACCTAAAAGATTAACTACTTGTTCCGGATTGTTGTCCCTCTCATTCAGCATTATTGAAATCTTCTTCGAAGGAGCTAATTCTCGTGCTTTTATGAGTAAAAACTCCGGACAGTAAAAAAATTTACCTAAATACTCTTTTTTAGGAAGACTTCTATATCCTATCTCAATAATATCAATAGGCAATCTTTCCATACATCTAAGATATTGCTCATATAATGTATCTTCAAAATCCCAGTTGTTATAATACCCCCCGTCTCGAAGTGTACAATCAAGTATTTTTAATTTATCCATTATTAAAAGAATTATTTGGATTATTATTTACTTATCTGATGTTAGTTTAAGAAATAAACGACATAAAAATATTTTCGAATATGAGAATGGAACTTTATCTAAAAAATAAAACATCCAATGTGAACTTTTTCGTAAAGCTACCATTTTTTTGAAATTAGTAGGGTATTTTAATATGCTATCAATATGTATCTTTTTATCTGTTCTATCAATCAGATCGCTATAATAAATTGTAATAGAGAAAGGAATTGCATAACGCATATAAATGCGTTTAATCAGATTTGGATAAAAATTAGAATTGATATATTTATATGAATATTCTTTTTTTAAAGAAATAATATTGTCAAATTGTTTGGCTATTTTGGAAGAAAATGACTTTCTCGTTTTTGCCATTATAGAATTGTCTACTTCATAATAATTATAAGTCACATCAGAAATAAATTGGCATGATTCTGCGTGAAGAATAAGATTATAAGTGAAGAATATATCTTCATATATCATATGTATACATTTGATATCGTTACTTCTTAAAAAATTCAGATTGTACAATTTATTCCATGCATAAGTTGTTAAAGTTTTAGATTCCATATAATATGCTTTTGCTACAGCAAAAGTATTCTTTTCCACTATGCAATTTTCATATACAACTTGTTCTTTTAGCTGACCATCACCTCTTATTATGTTATGCGAAGCAGCTATAAAATCTACCGGATATTCAATCATGCGATTGTATAATATGCTAATGCAATCAGGGGTAATGTCATCATCACTATCTAGAAAGTATAGATATTCTCCTTTGGCATTTTCTATTGCCGTATTTCTTACTGATCCTAGTCCAATATTGACTCCATGGTCAATAACTCTGACATCTTTACCTCTTTGGTGATTCTTTGCTACATCCATTGCAATAGCCATACTATTATCTGAACCTCTGTCATCAATAAGTAAAAATTCTATCGAATCGAAAGTTTGGTTCAATGCAGATAGTAATGCCTTTTTAATATATTTTTCTACATTGTATACAGGTATTGCAATTGTTACTTGATACATAATCTTTCTATCTTATAAATTTTATAAAATCAGAATCAGATAGCCATGTGTCATAAAAGGCACTATTTTTTCCATAAGAGTTATCAAAGAATACAAAAGGTTTATTCAGTAATATTGATAAAATTGCAACATGTAGTCTGGTTGCATATATATATTTATATTCGCTTATAAAAATAATTCCTTTTTTTATTAAATAAGGCCTATATAGGTAATTTACATATTTGTCAACAGCAGATTTACTTAAAATACCCATTTTTTCTATCAAATCTCTAGCTATTCCGGGACGTTCTACGCTTGGCCAGTCACGTTCTTCAATATTTCCTTCTTCGGTAATATATTTATAATAATCATCTCTTGATGAAAGTTCTTGATCTCTCCTTTTCAACAAAAGAATATCTTTTGTTGGTTTGGCTATATACCTTTTTAATCTTTGCTGTTCTATACAGAATGCCATATCTGGCAATAATAAGATATTGTTATTGAAGTGTGTTTTTAAAAAGTCATAAGAAATTTTATCTCGTGCACATATCGTAAGGTTTCGATGTAAAGCCATCTTTTCTGCATCTGCCTTGGCTTGAAGCTCATTTTTATACCAAACAGTTTGAGGGAAAATTATAATTTTATTATTCTTATATTGTTTAATGATATCTAAACGAAAATCTTGAAACCGTCTCCACAGATCTCCAAAATTTCCTCCACCATGCAATAAAATAATAGCAGATTCTGGAATTTTGCTTTCTTTGAAAGTGAAAAGAGAGGATTTGTGTAAGCATTTGTAAGGTAGGTTCTTAAGGAGTGTGTCTTCACCTTCCCAGATTAAAGTGTCTCCTATGTTTGAATGATAAGGTAAATCTAAATGAATATAATCCGAATCAATTAATGGAGTAAACTCTTCATATATCTTATTTTTTAATTCGTCTATTTTTTGTTCGAAATTCATTTTAATATTATTCTTTTTATTTTGTTTATAATTCTGTGATACAAAAAATAAGCTTTCTTCCCTGGGCTGTTGTTAATTTTTTCAAAATCAATTGTATAAATCCATTTTAATTCAGGGTTATATACTTTAATATTTTGGTTTTCTAAAAAACGTTGTTGGATATTTTGCCAATAAGCAACAGAGACACTATTCATTTTTAATTTATATTTAATGAACTTTTTTATTGTATGACTATCTTCTTTTTTGTATGATAGACCAAAGTTATTAGGGTTCTTCCCTTCTGCAAGAATACCCATTATGGTTCTATAGCATTTTTCACATTTGCAGCAGTTTTTCCCTCCTGACGATTGCCAACATACTCTTAATTCAATCGGTTTGTTTTGTCCTATGGAATATTCAGTAATATTTCGTATTTTATCCTGTCTTGTAAATTCATAGCCATCATGAATTGTCTCGCAATCTGCAAATCTTACAAAATTATCAATAGTAGGGTCTGAAGCGCAAGAGACTTTACCTGCATCTTTGCTCGTAAAGGAAGAAGCAATATATACAAGGTTAGATTTCAATAAATAAGCTAAAGGTGCAGCATGTCCTATCAACCCAATACCATGTTGGAACCCGTGCCACCAATTGTCTTTTGCATTCTTAGCCACCAACAGGCTCAAGGCTCTTTCGTTCAAAAATTTTCGAAAATTAGACTTTATATAGAAATATTTTAAGTTAAACTCAACCGCTGTTTTTTCGATATGTTGCTTAACGTTATTCCAACCTTTAATATCCTTAAAGAAAATGTCGGACCCCCATAAAGTTAATAAAATTGGTTTTTCTTCAATATGGTTAACTAGTGTGTTGAATGCATCGACTCCTCCACTAAAGAATGCTAGATTGTTATTTTCTTTAATCTCATATCTGTTTTCAATTATTTCATCAGCATTCAAGCTTCCTTTAAATTCTACATTCGGATACATATTGATATATCCGTTCTTAAACATAGAAACACTTTCATAGAAACTTTTGTCTACAGCCTTTACTTTGACTTCGGCATCTAATATCCATGCAATAGGTAATATATTACATAGGAAAGGTACTATTAATAAACTATCTGAAACAGATGCAAGATCTAAATCTTTGTTCTGATCAACGCCATATTCTATAAAAAAGGATTCTTCAGAATTGAAATAGTCTTTCAAAGCATTGGAATATGTAAAATTATATAATATGGAATTATTCTTTTTCTGAATATTCGTTACAGTGATTTGTAGTCTCATTATTTTGAAGATCGGTGTAATTTATTTTTCAAGAATACTGCTACTTGCTTTCTCTCTCTCTTAGTCAATCCCAATAAATATATACTTGAGATAGATGTTGCTACAGAAACTGAGCCTACCGTCAGAAATCGAACAATACCATAAGGCATATATAAGTGAACCAGGAAAGGAAATATTATACTCATAATAAAAACAACTATGTTAATGAAAAAAACATTTCTAATATATTCAAAGATACCAATTTTAATAGCCTTTTTCAAAAAATACAACCGAACAGGAATAGCAATAATACAAAGTATATTTGAAACAATCAAGGCGGCACTTGGCCCATATCCTGATTTATATAAAAAATAAGATAACGGAAGATTTAATAAAAAAATCACACAAACTGTTAATTGAATGTTGCGAATATTACCTGTTGCACTGACTCCTGCCCATATTGTAAATACATAGCTTTCGATTAATGTGAAAATGATAACTAACCTAGTTAAAATAATTGTATACTCAGGTACTTTTTTTAGCCAAAGATGTAGAATTATTTCAGTTTCCAGAATCGCTGGAATCGAAATGATTGCGAGTAAAAAAAAAGAAAATTTAGCACCCCTAAATATTAGGTTTTTCATTTGTTCTCTTTCTCCAGCTGCATAAGATTTAATTATTGAGGGTATTAATGCCGTTGTAAAATTATTCGAGAAATTATAAATAGCATTATTTACTTGGTAAGCAATTGCGTTTGCCGCATTCACTGCTGGTCCAAAAAATATATTTATTAAGACCGTTATACCTTGGTTTTTTAACATTACTTGCAATTGCCCAATTAAGTTCCATGAAGAAAAACCAATCATCTCTTTATAAAGCTTCTTCTCTTTACTTATAGCGATATTATATTCTGCAAAACTACGTTTACAATAAATATGATAAAAAATATACATCCCAATAGTGATGAACAGATTAAGAGCACCCAAAGTAATAAGTTTGTCAAAAGCTGTGATACTTATTATGTAAGCAACACATAATTTTAGTATGGCGTCCGATATTCCTATGTATGCATATATACTCATTCGTTCATGTGAAATAATCATTGCATTTAAGGGTACTTGCGTGATGCTTAAGAATGCTGAAATTACCACAAATTGATAGATTACATTACAAGCAATCATTCTATTGGGTGGAATCTCCAATATATTGTTTACTATCCATAAACCTCCAGTTTCGCACAATACAACAATAATAATAGCAATTGCAAAATGGATGTTGAACGCAGTACAAAACGTTTTTTTTACTTGCTCTTTATTTTCCCGACCTAATTCAAAAGTTAAGAAACGTGATGTTGCGGTCCCTAACGCTCCATTTAGAAAAGCAAACAAAGTAATGACCCCGGAAACAACATTATTTAGCCCATAATCTACAACACCTAAAGTATTTAATATCACTCGTGATGTAAACAATGCAACAAACATAGTTAACATTGTTCGGAAATACAGAAATAATGTATTTTTTGCGACTCTTTTACTATTTTCAGAACTGGATGTCATTCAAGTATCAGTTGTTATCAAATAACAATGCTTTTATATCATTTCTTATTACCCATACACAGGATCCCATAAAAGATAGGAATAAAAATACTGTAATTATTATTTTTTTTTGTGGCTTCGATGCGTACAACGGTTCTATAGAAGGTTGTATAATTGTAAATACAGGTGTTGTGTTTTGTACTTTTATTTTAGCCATTTGTAATTGTTGTGCTGTTTGATTATATACAGAGTATGCAAGTGTTACCTCATTTTGCAGTCTCTCTTGTGTAGTCCTATATCTTGCAGAAACTACATTCATATTACCATCAATAAACGAAGCAAGAGTCGACTGTGCTTTATTATAATTTTCCTTAGCTTCTTGATTAAGTTTTTCTGCAAAGAGTAAATCCTCTCTGGCTTTTTGTGTCCGATACTGTATAATGTAAGATTGAAGATATGAAGTGAGAGTATCTGCTATGAACGCTGATACCTTTGGGCTTTGCATGGTGACATCTATACTTATGGTACTTGTCTTTTTGTCAGAGCTAACTGTTAATTTATTTCTTAATGATTCTATTACTGCTGTTTCTTCCTTCGATAGTACTCTTGGAGATTTTTCTTTGCTTTCACTTGTTTGTTCAGATGGAGTAATTAATCTTTTTAGATAAAACGGAACATTCAATATATATCCCCACCATGCCCCCTTTTCGTAGTCTTTTATATAGGTATAGAGGTTAGTCTCTATCTTATTATCACTGTCGCTTATCGGAATTTCAAATAAACCTTTAAGAAATGATGTTGAGCTAAATATCGTGGGATATAAACTGGGTGAAGCTAAAGCATCTTCACCTGAATTATTGTTAAGATTAACTCCGGCTAATGCAGCTAAAGAACTTATTGTTCCAGTATTTCGAGACTGTGAATCCGGGGTTAATATTACCGTCGTTGTATATTCCTTAGGTATACTAAAGGCAACCACCAATCCGAGAATAAAAGCTATACCGACAACTTTTAGTATAAACTTTTTCTTTAGCCAGATTTTGTTTACCAATACCAATAAGTCTATCTCTTTTTCCTCTGATATATTATCTTGTCTTTGTCCTTCCATTTTACTTGCTCAAATTATTTATTAATAAAGCAACGACAGAAGCCATAGAAGTAACACTGGTACCTAGGCTTAATATCTGAGCTAATGACATTTTATCTTTCTGTTCCTTAGATGGGACAACAATATTACATCCGGGTTGGATTGCATCTCTATTTGAACCCTTTACCTTTGCAACAGTTCCATTCATATATACGATATATGCTCTTTTCTTTTCTGCCAAATCACTGTATCCTCCAGCTTGATTAATGTAATAAGATACTTTCTGCCCTTTCTTGTATAGAACAGTATTTGGATACATGACTGATCCATTTATTTTTACTGTATTATCATATTCCGGTACAATGAGCTGATCCCCCTCACGAAGAACAAGATCATATTCTGACTTTGGATTTGCAATCGCTTTGTCCAATTCTATACCTACTGAGTAATAAGGATCAATATTTAGTAAATCTGTAGAAATAGAGTCTTTCAGTCCTTTCGATAGGGCTTGCATAGCTTTTCTCTCTTCAGTCATTTCCATTATTGTTTTTTCTCTTAGCAACCTTGCTCCGGCAGAAAATGCGTGGGGAGTTAAATTGCCAGCTCTTTTTACAATATCCGAAAGCCTTTCAGTTTTTTCCTTCAAAGCATATCTGCCCGGAAATAGAACTTCGCCTGCAATCTCTATATTTCTCTGCTCGATATATCCCGGACTACGGCGGATGTATACCTGATCGTATGGACTCAATACAAAATTGGGTGGACCATCTACTACCAATCCATTCTTTATATTAAATGTATAAATATCAGCTATCACATTTGGGCTCTCAATACTTAACGGGTCAACAATCCTTCTCGAAACATCCACTTTTGCTAAAGAGGCTGATTTTAGAAGCCCCCCGGCCTTGATTATTAAATCTTCGATGCTTGTTCCTTCTGCATAGTCATACTCTCCTGGAGTCTGTACATCTCCATAAATGGTGAAGCTGCCTAATTCAACTAATACGCTATCTGAAGCTACGAGGAGCATATCATTTTTCTTCAGGTTAATATCAGCGGTACGGCCTTCAAGAAGATTTTTCAGGTTGATAGGAACTGTTTCACGAGTTAAGTCAGCTTTTTCCCTTGTGAGTATCGCTCTGTTGAGGAATGCATTTTCTTTAATGCCTCCGGCTTTTTCGATTAGATTCTTTATTGTTTTTATCTGTTCGCCCACTTCATAGTAACCGGGTCTGAATACAGCACCTTTTATTTCAACTCTATTGTCAAACTGATTTAGGCCTGCACTGACAAAGATACTATCTTTATCGTCCAATATGAAGTTCTCAAAATCTTTTGAACTAACAGTATAGGCTTTATCGTATTTCCCTGTCTTTCTGGTAATATCTATTTTTTCTTTGTATGCATCACCCGTAAAACCTCCCGAATATTTGATTAGGTCTGAAAGGGTTTCGGTTACTGTCATCTCATAAAACATAGGGCGTTTTATTTTCCCTACTATCTCTACAAGGGAGATATATGGAGGAACCATAATAATATCTCCGTCCATCAAACGGATTTCGCCACTTGCATTCCCATTCAATAGGTACTGATAAATATCTATTGTTTTTATGAGCTTACCTTTACGATACAATTGAATAGAACGTAAAGAACCGATATCATTTATCCCTCCTGCATTGTATAAAGCATGAAATACCGATGAGAGAGAAGATAAAGCATATGTACCCGGTACGGCCACCTCTCCTAATATGTTTATCTGGATAGTACGTATTTGGCCTAAAGTAAGTTTTATTTGGGAAGACCCTCCTTCATTACCTATGCCTGAATAAACACTCGAAAACTTTTGTTGTATATAAGAGTTTGCTTCTCTTATTGTCATTCCGTTTAAGTAAACAGGGCCAAGCCTGTCTACCACAATACTCCCCTCCGGAGAAATTATTTGTTGCAGTGATGCTTGAGATGCCCCCCAGATATCAATGACTATTTCATCACCGGGTCCTAATTTATAATCTTCGGGCGTCGGAATATTCATATTGGGTAGAAATGAAAGATTCTTTTGGTTGAATATGTTTTTACCGAAAATTACAGGTTTGTAATCTTCTAAAAGGCCATATTCTCGTTGGTATTCCAACAGTCTGGCTATGGAGTCATTTCTAAGAGCATACGTTTCACTCGTTACGTCTTTTCTGAGTGTTGGTCTGCTTGTAGGGGTGTTTATATTGCTGGTATTCTGATTTTGCTGATTTACCTGACTTTTTATCCTTAATAGCTGGTCTTGAGTTGCTCCCCGCTTCAAAAGTTCGGTAGCAATCATTTGTTGGGAAGTTCCTTTGGCTGCCTCTGTTTTAACATATTCTATGACCTGTGAGTCGGACATCTGGGCAAACAACAGGTTTCCTGAAATTAATGAAATAAAAAAATAAAGAATAACTCTTTTCATATATTTAAAATATTAAAGGCTTAAAAGCAATGACTCTAGATTTTCTATGTTAATTTGTATTCAAGGTTTATATTTTAGTACACAATTCAATAATCTATAAATATCCTTTTGCAACAACCATCAGTGTGTATTTAGGTGCCTGTCAGATGGTTCTGGGGTGATCTATTTTGATGTTGTGTCTTGATCATACAATATTTGTTATTTTTAACGTTACAAATGTAGCTAATTTTTAAGTTAAAACAATTTTAGATAATATATATATTGGTATCCGGAGTCGGTTTTAATACAATCAAGATTGAGGCTACTTTTTATTTCCAAATAACTCTTCTTCAACGATACAGCAAATAATATGAGCTATAAGTATATGTGATTCCTGTATTCTTGGAGTTTCCTCCGACGGAACTTTTATACAAATATTACATAGCTCAGAAGCTTTGCCTCCCGATTTACCCGTCAAAACTATAGATTTTATGCCTTTTTCTTTACATGCATGTAGTGCCCTGACAATGTTTTCGGAGTTACCGGATGTTGTAAGACCGATAAAAATATCGCCTTCTGCACCTTGAGCATGCACTTGTCTCTCAAAAAGCCTGTCGAATCCGTAGTCGTTTCCTATTGCTGTTATAATAGATGTATCAGTTGATAATGCTATGGAAGGGATTCCGGGTCTATCGAAATAAAATCGGCTAACAAACTCCCCGGCTATATGTTGTGCGTCTGCAGCACTTCCTCCATTTCCTGCAATCAGTGTTTTTTTACCTCTTTTATAAGCATCCACTGTTGCTGTAGCAGCATCTTTGATACTTGCCTTGATAGCAGGATTGGATAGTATAGATTCCTTTACAGAGATAGACTTTCGGATGTGCTCTGTAATAATTTGTTCAAGTTCCATATTCTGTTTTAGCTAATTAGTCCCAAAAGTAACTTTTTTTTAACAATTTTCACGGTTAATTGTTAGTAACTTTTTAAATAAAAGAGAACATCATCTTTTTCATTTCTACAACTTATAATTATCTTTGCCTCTATGGAAAACAAAGTCTTTACATATTTAGAATTTGCCTTGCCAATCCATAACTGTGTGATTATACCGGAGTTGGGTGGGTTTATTGTCAATCAGGAGGAACCATTGCATCATATTGATGCTAATGTGTGCGTACCCGGATATATGATAACTTTCAACCCTGATCTGAAGCATGATGATGGTGTAATCGTCTCTTATTATATAAGAGACGGTAAAATGACATATAATGCTGCATTGCAAAAAATAAAAGATTTTGTCAAAGGCTTAAAACAAGAGCTTTCTACTCAAAAGCCTGTATCTTGTGGAAGATTGGGTAGCTTATACATGAATAAGGAAGGTAAACTTTTGTTCGAGGCTAATCCATCTTTTGTGTTTCCATCTCTTTATGGTCTTACCGCTGTAGGATTAAGTAATCTGTCGGATATAAATAGACGGGAGTCTGCTTCAAGAAAAAGCTTTCCGATTAAATATACGCTCGGAAGTGTTGCCGCTGCGTTGGTTGCAATGTTTTTATTCACTGTACCATCAGCAAATGTAAGTAATAATACAGGTTTGCAAGGTGCCATACCTCAGCAGTCAGGCTTTATCTATTCACTTGCAGAACAAGTAAAACCATTGTTGGAAGCTGATTCTGTTAAAGTTCTAGAAACCAAGGTGGAGAACAAAGAGCCTGAAGCACAGTCCCAATCTTTACGTACATACTATATCATTGTAGGGGGAGAGGATACGCAATCCAGAGCAGAACGTTTGTTAGATAAGATTAAGAAGGGTGGTCTTCAAAGTGTAAATATCTTAGAGGCAGGAGGTCGTTTCCGTATCTATGTAGCTTCATTTTCTGATAAGCCTGAAGCCGAAGGCTTTTTGGACACATTCCGTAAAGAGAATCCAAAATACGAAACAGCTTGGTTGTATTCCAAAAGAAACTAATTGGTAGAGCGATATATAACAAAAAAAGAGGAAAGATAAGTCTTTCCTCTTTTTTTATTTATAAAATGTTTTGCTTATTCTTTTTCTCCGTATGCCAAATCTCCGGCATCACCTAATCCGGGAACGATATATGCCGATTCGTTCAGTTCTGGATCGATAGCCGCAGCCCATATTGTAGTCTTTTCCTGAGGGAAGTTTTTTGCACAATAGTCAATAGCTTGCTTGCTTGCTATTATAGTTGCTATATGTACATGGCTTGGCTCACCTTTGGTCAATAGCGCCTGATACGATAAATCCATACTGCCACCTGTAGCTAACATCGGGTCGGTGAGGATCAAAACCTTATTCTCTATTTGTGGAGAAGCGATGTATTCGATGTGGATATGAAAACTTTGATGGTTTTCTCTGTATTTCCTGTAGGCAGAAACAAAAGCATTCTCTGCTTTGTCGAAGCATTCTAGAAATCCATGATGAAAAACAAGTCCTGCACGAAGTATTGTAGCGATAACGATAGGGTCGGTAGGTACATTTGTGATCGATGTACCCAGAGGTGTTTGAGTTTCGAGCGGCGCGTAATTCAGTGTTTTACTGATCTCATAAGCCATTGTTTCTCCTATGCGTTCAACATTTCGTCTGAAACGCATGCTATCCTTCTGGATGTTTACATCGCGCAACTCGCTGACAAAACGATTGAGGATAGTGTTTTGCTCTGAAAGATTTATAATTCTCATCTTGATTTTTGACTTTAAAGGTATAAGTTTTCTTTCACATTTCTATTTGTCTTACCAAGGAATTTATTCATTCCATATTTTCCATGCCGCAACGGCTTGCAGCTCGAGCATTTGGGCTCCGTTTTTTATGCTAGCCTTATTCTCTTTGCCCAGCCTCAGAAACTTTGTTTCAGCCGGATTATACACCAGATCGAACAGTAGGTGTTTGTCTGTGAGTAGGGTGTATGGGATGTCGGGGGCATTGTCTACGTCCGGAAAAGTGCCGAGTGGCGATGTGTTGACGATGACGCTATATTCCTTCATTACGTGTGAGTCGATATTGCTGTATGACAATTGTCCTTCACTCGGAGTTCTCGATACATATATCCACTCTATGCCTAGTGCATCTAACGCTCCTTTTACCGCTTTGGATGCACCGCCTGTTCCTAATATCAATGCTTTTTTATGGATAGCCGTATTGATAAGTGGCCTGATAGACTCCTGAAATCCGATAATGTCGGAGTTGTATCCGATCAATCTTATTGCATTGTTTTTGTCTCGGATTACTTTTACCACATTTACAGCCCCGATACTTTCAGCCCCTTTGTCGAGCCCATCGAGGTATGGTATTATTTTTTCTTTGTATGGGATTGTTACATTCAGACCTTTAAGGTTTGGATAGTTGCGGATAATATCAGTAAATTGAGAGATATCTTCAATCTCAAAATTGAGGTACTCTGCATCAATGCCCTCCTTTTCGAATTTCTCGGTAAAGAATTTCTTGGAAAATGAGTGTTTCAGAGGGTATCCGATTAGTCCATACGTGTCCATAATGCTAATTTTTTCTCTATACTGCAAAAAAATAGGATAACTCCAATTTGGTGTTACCCTATTTTTAAATCATTTACCTATTACTTAGAAGCTTCAGGTTTGTAGCGGCTATTCAACAGGGTTATCACCTTCTGTGTAATATCATAACCATCTTTGGCTAACAGAACATTATCCAAACCTGTATTGCTAAATATCATTTGATAGTTGGCTGTTTTGTTCATCTCCTTCAATATCAGGCGAACAGAATCGGCCATCTGTGTATTTACTTTTTGCTGTTCTCTCAGATAATCTTCTTGCAATTTTTGAGCCATTGCATGCAGGTCGCTTTCCAATTTTTGGATACGTGCAGCTTCTTGTTGTGCTCTTTCTTGGCTTAAGAATGCATTGTTTTGAACTTTTCTCTGAAATTCTGCGCCTTCGGCTTCTAGTTGTCTTTGCTTTTGGGTAAGAGTAGCATTTGAACTATTGTACTTTTTCATCAACGCATCATTCGCATCTTTAGCATAATTGTAGTTTATCAAAAGTGAATCTACATTTACATAAGCTATAGGAAGCATGCCGGTAGAGTCTCCTTTTGTGAATGTGAGAGATGAGTCTTCAGTTCCTGTGTTTCCCTTATTAGATGTGAAAAATAAAATGAAAAGGACGATTATTGCAACAGCAAAAACGCCATTAATAATGTAAGAGATATTTTTCATTTATAAAAACATTTAGTTAATCTTATCCTGTAGCAAAAAACAAGGCGCAATTATGCCTGTGTTTTTTAACGACTTGGCAAAGATATATCTTTATGTTAAAACAACATCAATTTTAAACCTTTAAAAGTTGTAAAAAAATTGCATTTTAAGGTATATCTCTTTAATTTTATATGTTATTATGAAAGTGTAAGCAATAATTAAAATATTAATATGACAATTAAAGATTTAAAACCGAGTGGTATATGGAATTATTTCCACGAAATAACTCAAATTCCGAGACCTTCTAAAAAAGAAGAAAAAATAATCGCCTACCTATTAGAATTCGCAAAAAAACATAACCTGCAAGCCAAAAAAGACGATGCAGGCAACGTTTTGATAACAAAACCGGCAACCAAGGGTAAAGAAAATCTTCCGACCGTAATACTTCAAGGGCATGTGGATATGGTGTGCGAGAAAAATAGCGGAACCAAGCACGATTTTGACAACGACCCGATAGAAACCTATATAGATGGAGATTGGCTCAAAGCCAAAGGAACAACTCTGGGTGCTGATAATGGTATGGGGGTTGCTGCTGCTTTGACTATCTTGGCTTCGGATACAATAGATCATGGCAAGCTCGAATGTTTGTTTACCGTAGACGAAGAAACAGGTTTGACAGGGGCGTATGCTTTAGGAAAAGATTTCCTCACCGGAGACGTGCTTATCAATCTGGATACAGAAGAAGAAGGTGAAATATATATAGGATGTGCCGGAGGGAAGATTACCACTGTTACATTTACATATAAGAAAGAAGAAGTGCCTGCCAACTATTTTTGGTTCAAAGTACAAGTGAATGGATTGAACGGAGGACACTCCGGAGCAGAAATCCATAAAGGGTTGGGTAATGCCAATAAGATATTGAACCGCTACTTGTGGGAGCTCAATAAAAAACAAGATTTGGTGCTTGCTGAGATCGACGGAGGAAATCTTCACAATGCTATTGCCCGCGAGGCTTACGCTATTGCCGGAGTACCATACAGCAAGAAGGAAGATGTAATCGTAGAATTGAATACACTGGTTCCGCAAATTGAGGGCGAACTGAAGGTTGTAGACCCGAATGTAAAAATGACGGTGTCTTCGACTGATACACCTGCTTTTGTGATCGATAAGGAAACAACCGGCAATTTGCTGAATGCAATTTATGCTTGTCCTCATGGCGTATTGGCGATGAGTCATGAAATACCCGATTTGGTAGAAACTTCTACAAATCTGGCTTCTATAAAAATGAAGGAGGGTAATACAATTGTGATAACAACAAGCCAAAGAAGCTCTACCAACTCGTTGAAAGATGATGCGGGTAATATTGTAAATGCTGTATTTACATTGGCTAAAGCTGAGGTTGTGCATTCGGCAGGATATCCCGGATGGAAGCCAAATCCGGATTCTAAAGTATTAGCAGTAGCTAAGAAGGCATACGAAAGTCTGTATGGTAAAGAACCTGAAATAATGGCTATACATGCCGGATTGGAATGTGGTCTGTTCTTAGAAAAATATCCGCATTTGGATATGATTTCATGTGGTCCGACAATTCGTAACGCGCACTCTCCCGAAGAACAGATAGAAATTCCTTCTGTTGCCAAATGGTGGCCTTTCTTATTGGAAGTGTTGAAGAATATTCCGGCTAAATAATAGCGGAAAGCCGGTTTTAAGAATACGAGTATGGGTGTGTGTAAAAAGTGACTTTGATTGTAAAGATTTACTTTTGACACACGCTCTTATCTTTTTTTCTCTTTTTTTAAGTAGTCAAGTAACAAATCCAGTTGTATATTGTTTTTATTACTTACGTATTAATTAAATCAATTGAATTATGGATAAAATGAAAATAGATATATGGTCAGATATAGCTTGTCCGCATTGCTATATTGGAAAACGTAGACTCGAAAAAGCTTTGGAGCAATTTCCGCATCGTAAGTATGTAGAACTTGTGTGGCACAGTTATGAGCTAGATCCTAGCTTACCGAAGAAAGCCGGAACACAATCCATTTACAGCTATTTTGCCAAGAAGTTTGCTATGTCCGAAGATGAGGCTCGCCGTACGCAGGCCAAAGTGGCGCAGATGGCTAAGAGTGTAGGTTTGGACTATGACTTCGACAATCTCGTTGTAGTTAGTACATCCGATGCTCTGAGATTGGTGAAACTGGCAAAGGAGTCTGGTTTGGGAACTGAGGCCGAAGAAGTTTTGTTTGATGCTTATTTTGTCAAAGGTCAGAATATAAGCGACCCTGCTGTGTTGGTGCAGTTAGGTACAAGCATCGGTCTGCAAGAATCTGAAATCTTCGCTATACTCGATAGTGATAAATATCTTTCGGAGATAAAGAAGGATATAGAATACAGCGAGGATGAGCTTGGATTGGAATATATTCCTTTCTATTTGTTTAATAATAAGCAAGTGGTGCAAGGCTCTATCCCTGTGGAAGACTATCTCAAAGTGCTGAATGAGGCTTATGCCGATTGGGAAGGCAGCGGAGTTTCGTCCGAAAAAGGAGAAGTCATAAGTGGGCAATCGTGCTCGATAGACGGAGTATGCAGCTTATAGAGGTCTGATATATAAAAGAGGCTGTCTTATAGTTTTTACTGTTTTTTGTCATATTGGATATCTTGAACATCTTGAATTGGATATCGGGAGAGGAAAGTGAAGATAATGACAAAGAAGCACTGATGAGAAAAACTATAAGACAGCCTCTTTTCTTGTGATACTAAGACTTTTTGTATAATATTGTCATCGGATAATACTAATTGTTTAACGCACAAATTTTTATATCTATAATTATCTAGTAGAAGAGGCTTAGTTGCCGAATGTAAAAGGTGACAGATAAAAACAATAGAAAAAGTGTTACTTTTGTTACTTTTTAACAATCAGTGAAATTAAAGTTGTTGTATAACAGTCGAATACGAAATAATCAAAAAGTAACACCAAACTTAATAACTGTAACAAATGAAATATAGAGTAGTAGAGCTAGCCAAGATTAATATCTTTTCTTCATTTATGAAGTCCATCGGGGCTTTTGTCGTGCTAGTCTTGTTTCTTATGTTATTTAATAGTTGTCAGGAGGGTAATGACTTTTCGGATAGCGAAGAACTCTCGCTCTCATTCTCTAATGATACAATTCGTTTCGATACCGTTTTTACAACCTTGGGCTCGGCTACAAAACAGTTTAAAATATACAACAGAAACAATAATTCACTAACCATACAATCTATCGAATTGGTGAACGCTTCAAAAAGCGGTTTCCGTATGAATATAGACGGCGAAAAAGGAACCAAGCTCACCAATGTGGATATACTGAAAAAAGACAGTTTGTACGGATTTGTTGAGGTGACAGTAGATCCCACCAATGCAAAGAACCCTGTGCTGATAAGGGATTCGATTCGTCTTGTTGTGAATGGCAACATACAGTATGTGCAGTTGGAGGCTGTAGGGCAAGATGTATATATCTGGAAAGACAAAGTGGTGACAACCGACTCGGTGATAACAGGTGATAAACCACTGCTTATATACAATTCGCTTACCATAAATAAAGGTGTGACTCTGGATGTACAAAAAGGGACAACTTTCTTCTTGCAGAACAATGCTTCTGTAGATATATATGGTAGTATTATAGCGCAAGGAACGGTGCAAGAACCAATCATTTTCAGGGGAAGCCGCTTTGATAATATAGACGGAAATATTCCATACGATAATACTCCCGGACAATGGAACGGGATAACTTTCCATGCCGAGAGTTATGGTAATGTCCTCAATAATGTAATTGTAAAAAATGCAGTGCGGGGAGTAACATTTTCGGCGGCAGATATCCAATACAAGAAAGCTGAATTTGCAAACACAATTGTACAGAATACATCAGAGTATGGCTTGTTGGCGATAAACTGTTATATAAACTTTCAGAATTGCTTGTTTGCCAATTCAAAAGGTGCGGCTATTTCGTTGATCGGCGGGAAATACAACTTCTTACATTGCACGCTGGCTAATTATTATAGATGGTCGATGCGTCAAAAGGAGTGTCTGGTTGTCGGGAATGTGTATGAGGGAAAGGCTTACGATTTGGATAAATGCGATTTTATCAACTCTATTGTATCCGGCTCAGTTTCGGGTGAACTGCTGCTAAGTGGTGTTAGTACAGTTGCGTACAACTATAGATTTCAGAACTGCCTGATTAAAGCGACTGAACAAAAGAATGAGCACTTTGTAAATACTGTGTGGAACGCAGATCCATTGTTTGTAAATATAAATAATAATAAGGATTATTCATATAATTTCGAACTGCAAGCCACATCACCTGCTATCGGTAAGGCAGACAGATCTTACTCGTTGCTACTTCCTTACGATCTAAAAGGACGTTCGAGGCTTACGGATACCGATCCTGATATTGGCTGCTATGAACGGAGTGAGTAAAAGGCTATTGCTCTTGGTTCTTTTGTGTGCCTTCGTCTTCTTTTTGAGGGCGCAGGAAAAGTTTCGGGTCATGTTCTACAACGTTGAAAACCTGTACGACACAAAAGATAATCCGGCTACAAATGATGATGAATTCACTCCCGGCGGACAGTTGCATTGGACTAATTATCGCTATTGGCAGAAGTTGCATAATATAAGTAAAGCAGTGTCTTCGGTAGGGGAGGGATATCCTCTGGCGATAGTGGGGTTGTGCGAAGTGGAGAACGACTCTGTTCTTTATCATCTTACAAAGCGAACCGCATTACAGAAACATAAATATGAATATGTGATCACTCGGTCGAAAGACCTGAGAGGCTCAAATGTTGCCCTTCTTTATCAACGTGATCAGATAAAGATCGTGAGCCGGAAATCATATACGCCCGATTTGGGAGACTCGGTACGCTCTACAAGAGATATATTGCATGTTACGGGCAAGGTAGTTAATGGCACATTGTTAGATGTTTTTGTTTGTCACTTCCCATCACGTCGTGAAGGTATCCGCAAGACCAGACCGCACCGTATAAAGTGCGCCCAACTGTTGAAACATAAAGTAGACAGTGTCTTGCACCTTCGTAAAGGGGCTAACATCATCATTATGGGGGACTTTAACGACTACCCGAATGATGTAAGTATGTCCGAAGTGCTCGGAGGAAAAAGGATCGAATCCGATATCTCGGTTAAAGGTTTGTATAACCTTCTTTACGACAGGGTTGATAAAAAGGGAGCAGGCTCTTATAAGTATAAGGGTAAATGGGGTTTTATTGATCAAATAGTTGTCAATGGAAACCTGTTAGAAAAAGGAGGAAAGGTATTTGTAAAAGATAAAACCGTACACGTTTTTTCGGCTGAATTCTTGTTAGAGGCAGACAATAAAAAGTATGGTGGACAAAAACCGTTCAGGACCTATTCAGGCTTCAAATATCTTGGTGGATACAGTGATCATTTACCTATTTATATGGATCTGCTTATCAGTCCCTGATCTATTTGTCGTCCAAGGCTTGACTTACGTTGCCGAACACCGCGGCAAGCAGTACTCTTACCTGTTTTAGTCCTTCCTCGTCTATTCCGTCGAGTGCGGCTTCCATGGTGGTGTAAACAGCTTTTCCGGCTTTCTCCTTGATCGACTTACCTAAATCGGTGAGATAGATAAGGTTGGATCGACGATCGCTAACCGAAGCATTGCGATACACCAGATTTTGTTTTGTAAGAT
>Ga0206117_100511_pt1 | contig 37759 bp, 33 predicted proteins | sample 3A5Ametagenome_FD_177997 | JGI IMG/M metagenome (GOLD analysis project Ga0206117, IMG submission 177997) | Enriched microbial communities from leaf-cutter ant dump, University of Wisconsin, Madison, United States - 3A5A | ecosystem: Environmental > Terrestrial > Nest > Insects nest > Nest dump... | reverse complement strand
CTGTCGATGGGCGACCTGCATTTCAGCCAGGGCGACGGCGAGATCACCTTCTGCGGCGCCATCGAGATGGCGGGCTGGGCGCATCTGAAGGTGAACCTGATCAAGGACGGCATGGCGAAGTACGGGATCAAGAACCCGATCTTCAAGCCAAGCCCGATCGTCCCGACCTACAACGACTATCTGATCTTCGAGGGCATCTCGGTCGACGAGGCGGGAGAGCAGCATTACCTGGACGTCCATGTCGCCTACCGGCAGGCCTGCCTGAACGCCATCGAATATCTGAAGAAGTTCGGCTATTCCGGCGCCCAGGCCTATTCGATCCTCGGCACCGCCCCGGTGCAGGGCCACATCAGCGGCGTGGTCGACGTGCCCAACGCCTGCGCCACCCTGTTCCTGCCGACGCAGATCTTCGACTTCGACATCAGCCCGAACGCCGACGGCCCGACCAAGTTCATCAGCGACGATGTCGACATGCCCATCGCGCCGGACCGCGTGTAACCGGCAGAGGAAGGAGACGGCGCCATGCCGATGTACGATTACGAGTGCCCGACCTGCGGCGACTTCACCGAAATGCGGCCGATGGCGGAAAGCAGCCTGCCGCAGCCCTGCCCCTACTGTGAAGTGCCGTCGCCGCGGGTGATCCGCATGGCCCCGGCCTTCTCCACCGTCTCCGCCGCGACGCGGACGGCACATGCCACCAACGAGCGCAGCGCCGACCGGCCGAGCCTGCTGTCGGAGGTCGGGCCAAAGCACAAGGACGGCTCCCACAGGCACGGCCCCGGCTGCGGCTGCGGAAGCGGCGGAAAGGGGCGGTCGGTGCTGCGCACTCCCGACGGGGCGAAGGGGTTTCCGACGGCAAGGCCGTGGATGATCAGCCACTGAAGAAGGCAGCGCGATAAGTGTCAGCTAGATGTTTAGTCCCGCCGTCCTTGGTCCGCCGAAGTTGGCGCCCAACAGCATGACGACAGACGGCCGCAAGCTGGAGCGCTGTGGGAACACGGGACCAAAGGGTTTGGATCACCGTCCGCCCTTTGCAGGTCCGGCGTTCGGCCTGACCTGCCACCGTGCGCTGGGACCAGCGGAAGCCGATCTCGCCAAAATACAGGTCGGCGTGGTCGGGGCTGATGTGATGGAAGACGCCGGCGATCATGCGCCGGAGACGATCGTTGAAGCCCTCGGCCGAGTTGGCATGTATGCTGCCGCGAACATGCTCGCGCTGAGAATGGCGAACCGTATCGTGCGCTGCGAATGCGCTGCCGATGGCGACGAATGCCTTCCACTCGTCGCTCATCAGGTGCGCGTCGGGATCGACAGCGGCTTCCAGCACCCGCTCAGCCTCGTCGAGCGACAGAGCGGCGACCATGGCGGCACGGGTCCGTTCCCGGATGAGGTCACGCTTGAATTGGCCAAAAGCGCCGAAGATGTGGAACACCAACCGGCCGCCAGCCCCGGTCGATCAGCCTTGGCTCCGGATGATTGGTCCTGGGATACCCGCTTGCAGTCCCCCTTGGCCAGAGCGTCGAGTTGCAGAGCCGGATCCTGATCGGCGGTCGAGACCCTGGCATAGCCAATGTTCGCCACCATCTGCACCGTTTGTCCGGAAGCCGTCGTCAAGGCCGATTTCCGGACGAGCGATGAGGTGGCCCCTCTTGTCGAACGACCACCTCGCAAGCCCGTCAGATTACTCCCAGACGGGCATGGGAGCTTGACGTGTCACTGACAGCCGCCGGCTTGATGCGGAACCATGCCGCATAGAGAGCAGGGAGGAAGAGCAGGATCAACACCGTGCCGACCGCCGTGCCGCCGATCAGCGTGTAGGCCATAGACCCCCAGAAGACTGAATGCGTGAGGGGGATGAAGGCCAGCACTGCGGCAAGAGCGGTCAGGATCACCGGCCGCGTCCGCTGCACCGTGGCTTCGATGACGGCGTGATAATCGTCGAGGCCGGCCGCTTGGTTCTCCTTGATCTGTTCGGTCAGGATCAGCGTGTTGCGCATCAGGATGCCGGCCAGACCGATCAGCCCGAGGATGGCGTTGAAACCGAAGGGCTGGTTGAAGGCGAGCAGCATGGGCACGACGCCGACGACGCCGAGCGGTGCGGTCAGCAGGACCATCGCCATCATCGAGAAGGACCGCACCTGCAGCATGATGAAGACCAGCATGGCGGCGATCATGACCGGGAAGACCTTGCCGAGGGCGGTGTTGGCCTTGGCGGATTCCTCGATCGACCCGCCCGCTTCGATGCGATAGCCGGCCGGAAGCGAGGCGATGAGCGGCTGAAGGGCCGTCATGATCTGCTTGGAGACCTCCGGCGGCTGGGTCGCCTCGTTGTAGTCCGAGCGGATGGTGATGACGGATGTCCGGTCCCGGCGCTTCATCATCGGCTCTTCCAGCCTGATGTCGGCATGGCCGATCTGGTCGAGCGGGATTTGCTGGCCGGTCCGGCTCGTCAGCGAGAAGTCGGCCAGACGCGCCGGGTCCAGACGTTCGCCGCCGGCGCTGCGCGCCACGATGGGGACATTGCGGATGTCCTCGCGCACCTGGGTGACGGCGATCCCGGTCAGAAGGAACTGGAGCTGCTGGCCGACCTCGGCCGGAGAGAGGCCGATGAGGTTCAGGCGATCCTGGTCGGGCGTGAAGCGGAGCACCGGCGTGCGGTTGCCCCAATCCCGGTTGGCCTGCCGGACATCCGGCACGCTCCGCATGATGGCGAGGGCCTTTTCGGAAATGTCGTAGAGCTTTGCCGGATCGGGGCCCATCACCCGGAATTCGACCGGGAACGGCGTGTAGGGGCCGAACACGAGTTGGGTGACGCGGACATAGGCCTCGGGCACCAGTCCCTGCGCCACACTCTGCCGCAGCCGGTGCTTCAGGGCCTCGCGCGTCTCGGCGTCCGGGGTGAGCACGACGATCTTGGCGAAGGCGGGATCGGGCAGTTCGGGCGACAGGGCGATGAAGAAGCGGGGCGCGCCCTGGCCGACATAGCTGGTGACGATCTTCGCCTCCGGCTGATCGGCCAGCCAGCGTTCGATCTTCTGGACCGAGGCGGTCGTCGTCTCGATGCTGGTGCCTTCCGGCAGGCGGACCTCCACCAGCACCTCGGGGCGGTCGGAGGTCGGGAAGAACTGCTGCTTCACGCCGCCCATGCCGACGATGGCGACGGCAAAGGCGAGGCCGACGACGACGCAGGTCACGATCTTGTGGCGCACGGCGAAGCCGATGACCCCCCGCAGGCGCCGGTAGTTCGGGGTGCCGTAGATCGCCTCGTGACCGCCGGCGACCGGTTTGATCGCCGGCAGCATCTTGAAGCCCAGATAGGGCGTGAAGACCACCGCCACGATCCAGGAGACGATGAGGGAGAAGCCCACGACCCAGAAGATGTTGCCGGCATACTCGCCGGCGGTCGAGCGCGCGAACCCCACCGGCAGGAAGCCGGCTATCGTCACCAGCGTCCCCGACAGCATCGGCGCCGCCGTGTGGCTCCAGGCATAGGCGGCCGCCCTGATGCGGTCGACGCCCTCCTCCATCTTCACCACCATCACCTCGATGGCGATGATGGCGTCGTCCACCAGCAGGCCGAGCGACAGGATCAGCGCGCCGAGCGTGATGCGGTCGAAGAAGCGCCCGCTTTCCAGCATGATCAGGAAGACGACGGCGAGCGTCAGCGGAACGGCCGCGGCCACGACGATGCCGACGCGCCAGCCGAGGCTGAGCAGGCTGACCAGCAGAACCACCCCCAGCGCCATGGCGAATTTGATCATGAATTCGTCGACCGCCGAGGCGATGTTGACGGCCTGATCGGTCACCTTGTCGAGCGTCATCCCGAGCGGCAGCGACCGCGCGATGCCCGCCGCCCGGTCCTCCAGTGCCTTGCCGAGCGCCAGGCCGTCCCAGCCCTCCTGCATCACCGCCGCCAGCATGACGGTGGGTTCGCCCTGGTGGCGGATGATGTAGGTCGGCGGATCCTCGTAGCCGCGGCGGACCTCCGCGATGTCCGACAGCTTCAGCGTCCGCCCGGCGGCGACGATCGGCGTGTCGGCGATCGCCTGCACGCCGTCATAGGCGCCGTCGATCCGGATGAAGACCTGCGGCCCTTGGGTGTCGATGGACCCTGACGGCGTGACGGTGTTCTGCCGCTGCAAGGCGGCGATGATGTCCTGGGCCGACACGCCGAGGGTCGCCAGCCTGGCATAGGAGAACTCGACGAAGATCCGTTCCGGACGCTCGCCCAGGATGTTGACCTTCTTGACGCCGGGCACATGCAGCAGGTCCTGGCGGATCGTCTCGGCCTGCCGGGCCAGTTCGCGCATCGGCAGGCCCTTGGCCTTCAGCGCATAGAGCGCGAAACTGACGTCGGAATATTCGTCGTTGACGAAGGGGCCGAGCACGCCGGGCGGCAGGTTGCGCGTCTCGTCGCCCATCTTCTTGCGGGCCTGGTAGAACTCCTCCTGCACCTTGGCCGGCGGCGTGCTGTCCTTCAGCGTCAGGGTCATATAGGCGTAGCCGGGCCGGGTCGTCGTCTCCACCCGGTCGTACCAGCTCAGTTCCTGAAGGCGTTTCTCCAGCGGTTCGGCGACGAGATCCTGCATCTCGCGCGCGGTGGCGCCCGGCCACACGCTGGTGACGGTCAGGGTCTTGATGGTGAAGGAGGGGTCTTCCGCCCGGCCGAGCATGACGAAGGCGAAGGCGCCCCCCGCCGCCAGCAGGAGGATGAAGAACAGGGTGACGGCCCGTTCACGGACGGCGATGGCGGAAAGATTGAGGCTCATCACCGGCCTCCGCTCTCGGCGGCGGTCCTGACGCGGACCCCGTCCTGGAGAAGATGGGCGCCGAGCGACACCACCGGGTCGCCGAGGCCGAGCCCGGAGATCACGGCGGTGTCGCCGCTCACCCGGACCAGCCGGACCGGCTGGAAGCGCACCGTCGAACTGGCGCGGTCCAGGGTCCAGACACCGGTTTTCCGGCCATCGTCCAGCACGGCGCCCAGCGGCACCTGCATGTCCGCCTGACCTGCCCGATCCACTGCCCGATCCACTGCCGGATCCATTGCCCGGCCCGCCGTCCATCCGGCCAGCCTGATGGTGACCGTCGCCCCGAGCGGTGCCGAGGCGGCGTCGCCGTCGAGCACGTAGCGCGCCTCGTAGGTGCGGGTCTGGGCATCGGCGGCGTCCGACAGCTGGCGCAGACGCGCACCGTAGCGCTGCCCGTCGGTCCCATAGAGGCTGGCCTCGGCCGGCGAGCCGATCTGCGGCCGGATGGTTTCGGGCAGCGCCACCACCGCCTCGCGCGGGCCGGCCTGGGCGATCCGGACGACGGTCTGGCCGGCGGAGACGACCTGTCCCGGCTCGCCGAGCGTTTCGACCACCGTGCCGTCGCTGTCGGCCACCAGGACCGAATAGGTCGCCTCGTTCTCGGCGACCCGCGCATCGGCTTCCGCACTGGCGAGCTGCGCCCTGGCGGTGTCCAGCGCGGCCTTCGCCTGTTCATGACGCTGCCGGGTGGCCCAGCCGTCATTGACCAGACTGGCGTAGCGCCGCTCGTCCGCCTGGGTCTGCACGGCCGTTGCACGCGCCGCGGCGACCGCGTTGCGCTTCGCCGTGAGGGCGAGGCGCAGGTCCGTCTCGTCGATGCGCATCAGCGGCTGGCCGGCCTTGACCGGCTGCCCGACCGTCGCCAGCCGCTCGATGATCTTACCGGGGACGCGGAAGCCGAGATTGCTCTGCACCCTCGCCCCGACGACGCCGGTGAAGCCGCGCTCCGATCCGGCGACCGGAACCGCTGCGGCAAGCCGGACGATCGGCGCCTCCTGCCGGGGATCGCTCACCGCCGACGCCTCCTGTGTGTGCATGGACAGCGTCACGACCGCGGCAGCGCCGAGCGCCACCGTCAGAACGCCACCCGCCACGACCATGGGTCTCTTTTTCATGCCCGCCGCCTCGATCAAATTAGATTGCGTATGACATCTATATTGATTATAGAGGTCGAACGCAATCTAAATGACAGGGCGCTCTTGCATGGCGGCATCGCCATCGGGGCGCTTCCGGGGCCCACCCCGACACGAGGAAGAAAGAGAGACATCGATGGCAAAGATCGAACGTGGCATTGCGCTGGTGACGGGCGCATCGTCCGGCATCGGCCACGCGGCGGCCAAGGCCCTGCAGGCCGCAGGATTCGATGTGTTCGGAACCAGCCGTCACGCGGATGCCGAAGGCCCCGAGGGCGTCACCATGCTGACCTGCGACGTCACCGACGACGCTTCCGTGGCCGCGCTGGTCGATGAGGTGCTGGACGACGCCGGCCGCATCGATCTGCTGGTCAACAATGCCGGCGTCGGGCTGTTCGGCGGTGCGGAGGAGTCCTCGCTCTCCCAGGCGAAGGCGTTGTTCGACGTGAACATGTTCGGCGTCATCCGCATGACCAACGCCGTGCTGCCGATCATGCGGCGCCAGAAAAGCGGCAGGATCGTCAATCTCAGCTCGGCGCACGGCTTCATTCCGGCCCCCTATTTCGCGCTCTACGCGGCGACGAAACATGCGGTGGAGGGGTACTCCCAATCGCTTGACCATGAACTGCGCACGCTCGGCATCCGGGTGACGCTGGTCGAGCCCGCCTACACCCGGACCTCGTTCGACGGGAACCTCTTCAAGCCGGACCGCTCGCTCGACGCCTATGCGTCCGCGCTTGCCGGCGTGACCGTAGCCGTCGAGGACGCGATCGGGAAGGGCGACACGCCCGAGACCATCGCCGAAACCATCGTCAAGGCCGCGACGGACTCCGATCCGAAGCTGCGCTACCCGGCGGGGAAACTGGCCCGGCAGGTCAGCCTCCTGCGCCGCTTCGTCCCGGCCGCCGCCTTCGACAAGAGCCTGCGCAAGATGCTGCGGCTGCCGGTCTGATCCCGTTTTGGGAACAAACCCGTCACATCCGCTGCAAGAAAGGAGAGTCCATGACCGCCCTGTCCCGTCGGGAGAGTCCGGCGACGCCGGCGCCCACCTACAAAGTGCCGCCCGGCGTTCTCGACGGGCCGGTGGTGCCGACGATGCTCCGCCTGGCGGTCCCGACGACCCTGGTGCTGGTCGTCCAGACGCTGGTCGGGGTGGCCGAGACCTGGTTCGTCGGCTTTCTCGGGACCGATGCGCTCGCCGGAGTCGCCCTGGTCTTTCCCGTGCTCATGCTGATGCAGATGATGGCGAATGGCGGCATCGGCGGCGGCGTCTCCTCGGCCGTCGCGCGGGCCTTGGGGGCGAAACGCCACGAGGATGCCGAAGCGCTGCTCTGGCACGCGGTCGTCCTGGCCGGCGCATTCGGCCTGCTCTTCACCGTGGCGGCTCTTCTCGCCGGACCGACCCTCTATCGGGCGATGGGAGGAACCGGACCGGCGCTGACGGCGGCGCTCGCCTATTCCGGGGCCGTGTTCGCCGGCTCCATTCCGGTCTGGCTCACCGCCCTGCTGTCGTCTGCCCTTCGCGGTGCCGGGAATGTGAGGGTGCCGGCGCTCGTGATCTCGGCCGGCACCGTGCTCCTCCTCCTGCTGTCGCCGGTCCTGATCTTCGGCTGGGGCCCCTTTCCCCGTCTCGGCGTTGCCGGCGGCGGGGTTGCGGTGGTCGTCTACTATCTGGTCGCGGCGCTTGCGCTGGCACTGTATCTGCGCTCTTCACGGAGCCTGCTGAAGCTCAGGGCCGTTCCCCTGCGCGCCCGCCTGTTCAAGGATATCCTCGGGGTCGGCTTCCTGTCGGCGATCGGCACCGTCCAGGTCAATCTCACCGTCACCCTCGTCACCGCCGCGGTCGGCCGGTTCGGCGCCGATGCCATCGCCGGGTACGGCATCGCATCGCGGCTCGATTACATCCAGATTCCGCTGATCTTCGGGCTCGGCACCGCCTTGGTCACCATGGTCGGCCACAACATCGGGGCCGGGCAGCCGGCGCGGGCGCGCCGCATAGCCTGGACCGGTGCCGCCATCGCCTTCGGGATGACCGAGGCCATCGGCCTTGCCGCCACACTCTGTCCGCAAGCGTGGATCGGCCTGTTCAGTGACGAGCCCCAGGTACTGGCGATGGGCACCCTCTATCTGCGGACCGTGGCGCCGGTTTACGGCGCGGTCGGGCTGGCGCTGGCGCTCTATTTCGCCAGCCAGGGCGCCAAGCATGTCCTGTTCCCCGTCCTGGCCGGCACGGTCCGCATGATCATCGCCGCCTTCATCGGCTGGGCGGCGGTCATCTGGTTCGGTGCCGGACTGTCGACCCTGTTCCAGATCACGGCCCTGGCAGCGGTTTCGTACGGGCTTCTGACGGCTGCCGCGATGATGGGGGGTGCCTGGGGCCGGCATCACGCGTCCCATCCGCCAGCTCGGAGACGTCCTGCGGAGTAGGTCGAGGTGGAGAATTGTGCCGGTCATCCATATCTCCTATAGATGTCGGTCAAAATCTAAATAGGAGCGTACCATGCGTGTGAGTCGCGTTCAGGCTGAGGAAAACCGGCAGACTGTGATCAACGTGGCGAGCCGTCTTTTTCGGGAACACGGCTTCGACGGCATTGGCCTCAAGGACCTGATGGAGGCGGCGGGCCTGACCCAGGGCGCCTTCTACAAGCAGTTCGCCTCGAAGGAGGATCTGGCGGCGCTGGCGGCGAGCCGGGCGCTGGAGAATGCGTCTTGCCGATGGACGGCGGCTGCGACGGATCCCCAGGATCCGCTTGGCCCGGTGATCAGCTTCTATCTCAGCGCCGGGCACCGCGAGGAAAAGTCCGACGGTTGCCCAATCGTGGCGCTCGGTTCCGATGCCGCCAGACATGGTGCCGCGGTGAAGGCGTCATTCGAAGCCGGGATCAGGACTCATCTCGACATCCTCGAACGTCTGATTTCGGAAACGCAGGGCGAAGAGTTCAAAAGCAAGGCGATGGCAATTCTTTCACTGATGGTCGGTGCGCTGACGCTCTCGCGTGTCGTCAACGATCCCGGCCTTGCCCAGGCATTTCTGGATACGGCTGCTGCGCAAGTCCGAAATATTGCCGCCGCGTGACCGGGCATTATCACACCGTGAACTGGTCGATCGGAGGGTGTTTGACCATGCCAGCAGGTACATCCGCCCGGCGGACCGAAATCCTGACGATCGCCGGCAGAACCTTTCTTCGACAGGGCTATGCCGACGCCTCGATGGATGGTATCGCCGCCGAGGTGGGCGGCTCCAAGAGCACCCTCTACCGTTATTTCCCTTCCAAAGCGGCGCTGTTCGCAGCCTATGTCGAGGAAATCGGGACTTTGACCTGGTCCACCCTTGCCGCTGTGCAGGTGGAGGAAAAGGGAACCGAGGCTGTACTGGAGGACACGGCGCGAGCCTATCTGGACTTGATACTGTCCCCTTCAGCACTTGCCGTGACCCGCCTCGTGATGGCTGAAACCGGTCGTTTCCCGGAGGTTGGCCGCATTTTCTACGAGCGCGGCATTCGGCACGCGGAGAGTCAAATCGCAGCCATATTGCAGCGTTTGGCAGAGCGGAGCGACATAGCCGGCTGGAACTTTCTCGCACTGCCCGGCGCTGCTGCTCATTTCCGGGCTCTCTGTGAAGCCGGTCGGCATGAGGAATGCCTGTGGGGTGTATTCGAATCGGCTTCCCCGGAGGATGTTGGCAGCGTTGCCCAGCAGGCAGTCGCCCGCTTCCTGCGAGGCTGTCCGGGGCAAATTTATCTTTGATTTTCAAAATAATGAGAAGAAACGAATGGGATTTTCCCGTATGTCCGTCAAAGGGTGGCGATGCGGACAGGCGGGCAACGCGGTTCCGTGACAGGCGGTCCTGCGTTCGTCCATAACCCTTCCCCGCCATGAGCCGGCCTTGGGGCCTGGCGCCGGCTGGAGAGGGAGATGGCGTGCCGCGACATCGTTTGTTGCCCGAGGCGGAGTTACAGCGGCTTCTTGGTATTCCCGCAGATCGGGATGCTCTGGCGCGTCGCTTCACGCTCACCCTTTCGGATCAGAACCTCGTTCTGACACGGCGGGGCGCGGCCAACCGGCTGGGCTTCGCCGTGCAACTGGCGCTGCTTCGGCATTCCGGCCGGGCGCTTGCCCAGATCGAGGAACCGCTCGATGCTCTGGTCGCCTGGACCACGAACAGACCCGCCGCATCGGGCTGGAGGTCGTCGCCGAAGGGGTCGAGACCGAGGGGGAGCGTGCGACCCTCACCCGGATCGGCTGCGACTACGCCCAGGGCTATCTGTTTGCCCGGCCGCTGTCCGTTGCCGATGCCGAAGCGTTGCTGCACGCCGCCTGCGGACCTCGTTTTTTTGGAAGGCCGGGCGCGGGATTTTGGTGCCGGGCTGTCCGGCACCGCAAACGGCGACTTTCATGGAAACGCCACCGGACGGGAGGTTTCCGGAGAGTTGGAGAGCCGGCAAGAAATACGCGATGCCCGCCGGCCCCTCCACCGTCGGGGATGGAGGGGCTGACAACGACAAGGGTCAGGAGTGTCCTGGAACCGGCCGCTTTTCCGGCTGTGCGAAACGAAGCAGCAGGGCTCCGGCGGTTGCGGAGAGGAGCGAGCCCGCGAACACCCCGACCTTCACCGCGTCCCCCAGTTCCGGCGCGGCCGGGAAGGCCAGCGCACCGATGAACAGGCTCATGGTGAAGCCGATGCCGCACAGCAGCGCCACGCCGAAAAGCTGGGCTGTCGACGCCCCTGCCGGCATGTCGGCGAAGCCGAGGCGGACAGTGATCCAGGCAGTGCCGAACACGCCGACCATCTTGCCCGCAAACAGGCCGAGCGCGATGCCCAGCGGCAGCGAGCCGGTCAGGATCGAACCATCCATGCCGGCAAAGGACACGCCGGCATTGGCGAAGCCGAAGAGGGGGACGATGAGGAAGGCGACCCAACCATGGATGCGATGCTCCAGCCGGTGTAGCGGGGAATGCGGGTCGTCCGGCCGGCCGGGCGCGGGGCGAAGCGGAATGGTCAGCGCCAGAACGACGCCGGCCAGCGTCGCGTGGATGCCGGAAAGCAGCACGGCCCCCCACAGCCCGATGCCCAGGATCAGATATGGCCAGAGCCTTTCGACTCCGGACCGGTTCAGCAGAGCCAGGAGGGCCACGATGGCCGCCGCGCCGCCGAGCGCCGGCAGCGACAGGTCGGCCGTATAGAACAGCGCGATGATGAGGACGGCACCGAGATCGTCGATGATGGCGAGTGCCGTCAGGAAAACCTTCAGCGAGGTCGGCACGCGGGGCCCAAGCAGGGACAGCACGCCAAGTGCGAAGGCGATGTCCGTCGCGGTGGGAATGGCCCAGCCGCTCATGGTCTCGGGATTTCCACGGTTGAAGGCCACATAGATCAGAGCCGGAAACAGCATGCCGCCCGCAGCCGCCAAGCCGGGCAAGATGCGGCGGGGCCAAGTGGAAAGCTGGCCGTCCAGCACCTCGCGTTTGATCTCAAGACCGACGAGCAGAAAGAAGACAGCCATCAGGCCGTCGTTGATCCAGTGGCCAATGCTAAGGCCAAGGACATAGCTGTGAAGACTCCGGAAATAGAAATCGGACAATGGAGAGTTCGCAACGGCAAGAGCCGCTGCGGCCGCTCCCATCAGAAGCAAGCCTCCAGAAGCTTCGCTCGCCAGAAATTCCCGGAATATGGAAAGGGGGCGGTTGGAACCGTCGGCTTTCCTGTTTGTCATATATCCTGATCTCCTGGCAATGGTCTCGATGACCATTATCACAGAGTTGGAGCTGCAGCGGCGGAAAACGATTTGTTGCTGAATTTCCAGACGTTAGAGGCGGTATCGAAAGCGTCCGGCAACGGAGAAATGCACTGGAGCCGTTTGCGCCGCTTCACTCCCTCTCCCCTCGCAGCAGTCTGCAAGCCGGGTCGCCAGACGAGGTTCGGCGAGGGGCATTTCCAAGGCCTACGGCGGCCCCGGGCGGCACTGAACATCGCCAAGATCCTGATCGGCATGCGCCACGGCCTGCACTTCGCATGGCGGGGAGTCCGTAACACGTCGCGAACGCGGCTCAAGGCGGTGGAGGCATCCGGTCGGGCGCGACCTCGACCGGGTAATCGGCGAAGAAGACCGGAAAGGTCCCATGCTCCGCCGCCCCCAGCATGGCGACATACCACCCGGCATAGGACCAGTCCGTCCCCTGGCTGTCGCGGGCGATCTCGGGAAACCGCTCGACGAACTTCGCCGCGAGGCGACGGGCGGAATCCTGCGCCGAATCCTCCCATCCGAAATAGCGGTCCTTCTGGCCTGTGCTGTAGCTGGCGATCTGCCGGCTCCAATCGAGCGGCTCCCATCCGTTCGGGGCCACGTTGCCCGCCGGCGTGACATGGCAGCGCCAGTGGCATCCCGACGGAGCCATGCCGGGCGCTATTCTAAGGCGCTGGTACCCGACCTTGTGAAGCTCCCCCACCATGGCGAGCAGGCGGCCGGCGCACCGGATGGCCGGATCGGTGGGCGGAGACAGCGACACCGCCATGACGTGAGCCCACTCCATCCGCGTCTCTTCCCATCGTTGAGCGATCGCCGATTCAGCCATCGCCGTGCCGGCCCTGCAAGCATGCCATCAGAAAGATGGGCTCCGTCGCGACCTTTGCCGAGGCATGGCTGTGGCCATCGCCGCCGATGCCGCACGCAACCACCCCAAACCGGCAGGAAATGCAACGGCTGCTCAATGACCGACGGGATGCTGCCAGCAAGCTGTCGGCAAGGCTGGAATTTCACGAATCCGGCGTCACCAAAGCTTAACGGGAGTGAGCGGGCGCTTGGGCGTAGAGAGGATTCCTGTACCGGGGCGGACAAATGCCGCCCGGTATTTCCTCCAGCCACCGCCGATCCGACCACGGGAGCTCCTTGATGATCCGCCGCACCGCTCTGCCTGCGACTTGTGCGCTTGCGCTGCTGACCGCCGTCGCGTCCGTCACGGGGGCCGCCCCGGCGGCCCAGGCGGCGGCCGGGGCAACCACCCGCCTGACCGTCTATACCGCGCTGGAGAACGAACAGCTCACCCCTTACAAGAAGGCGTTCGAGGCCGACAATCCCGGCATCGAAATCGACTGGGTGCGCGATTCCACCGGCGTCGTCACCGCCAAGCTGCTGGCCGAGAAGGACAACCCCAAGGCCGACGTGGTGTGGGGGCTCGCCGCCTCCAGCCTGATGATCCTCGATGCGCAGGGCATGCTGATGCCCTATCAGCCGAAGGGTGCGGAGGATCTCAAGGCCAGCTTCCGCGACGCCAAGACCCCGCCGGCCTGGGTCGGCATGGATGCCTGGATGGCGGCCATCTGCTTCAACACGGTGGAGGCGGAGAAGAAGAAGCTGGCGAAGCCGACCTCCTGGGCCGACCTGCTGAAGCAGGAATACAAGGGCCAGATCGTCATGCCGAACCCGGCCTCCTCGGGCACCGGCTTCCTCGCCGTGTCCGGCTGGCTGCAGACCATGGGGGCGGACAAGGGCTGGTCCTATATGGACGGGCTGAACGACAACGTCGCCCTCTACACCCATTCGGGCTCCAAGCCCTGCAAGATGGCGGCGGCCGGCGAATATCCCATCGGCATCTCCATCGAATACACCGGCGCCCAGCAGAAGACCAAGGGCGCGCCGATCGACGTGATCCTGGCCTCCGAAGGGGTGGGCTGGGAGATGGAGGCGACGGCCATCGTCAAGGGCACCCAAAAGGCCGAGGCCGCGAAGGCGCTCGCCGACTGGGCGGCCAGCCGCAAGGCCAACGAGCAGTATGTGAACTTCTATCAGGTCACCGCCCATCCTGCCGTGACCAAGGAGACGCCGAACTATCCGAAGAACGCGGAAGCGGCGATGAACAAGACCAACGACTTCGTCTGGGCCGCGGCCAACCGCGACCGCATCCTGGCGGATTGGGAAAAGCGCTACGGCGCCAAGTCCGAACCGAAGAGCTGAGGCCGGCCGTAGGCCGACCGCCGGGGCGGGCGCTCCGACGCGCCCGCCCGTCCTTTTCGTTTCCCGCCTGGACAAGCCGCCAATGACCGCCGCACCCCATCTCCGCCTGGAGTCCATCGTCAAGACGTTCGGGACCTTCACCGCGCTGAAGGGCGTGTCGCTCGACATCCGGCGCGGCGAGTTCATCTGCTTCCTCGGGCCGTCCGGATGCGGCAAGACCACGCTGCTGCGGGTGATCGCCGGGCTGGACCCGCAGAGCGGTGGGACGGTGTGGCTGGGCGACCGCGACGTGTCGCGATTGCCGCCGTCGGCGCGCGACTACGGCATCGTCTTTCAATCCTACGCGCTGTTCCCGAACCTGACCGTGCACAGGAACGTCGCCTACGGCCTGAAGCTGGGCCGGGCCGCCGAGCGGGAGCGGGTGAATGAGTTGCTGGCGCTGGTCGGCTTGCCCGATGCCGGTCCGAAATACCCGGCCCAGCTTTCCGGCGGCCAGCAGCAACGGGTGGCGCTGGCCCGCGCGCTGGCGCCGTCCCCCGGCCTGCTTCTGCTGGACGAGCCGCTGTCGGCGCTGGACGCGCGGGTGCGGCTGCATCTGCGCCGCCAGATCCGTGAGCTGCACCGCCGCCTGGGCATCACCACCATCATGGTCACCCACGACCAGGAGGAGGCGCTGACCATGGCCGACCGCATCGTGGTGATGAACAACGGCGTCATCGAGCAGGTCGGCGCCCCCGACGAGGTCTATCGCCGGCCAGCCAGCCCCTTCGTAGCCGATTTCGTCGGCGCGATGAATTTCCTGCCCGGCGTGCTGGAGGCACCGGGACGGGTGCGGCTGGGCGAGCACAATTTCGAGTGCGGTGGCGACCATCTGTCTGCCGCCGCTCCTGGCGCCGCCGTCACCGTCTGTCTGCGGCCGGAGGACGTGCAGGTGCGTGCGGCCGGTGGCGCCAACACGATCGACGCGGTGATCGAAAGCCTGGAATTCCTCGGTCCCTTCCACCGCGCCCGGTTGGCCGCCGACGGGCTGGGCGATTCCCGAGTCACCGCCGACCTGTCGGCCAATCTGGTGCGCGACCTGTCGCTGGAGTCCGGCTGCCGGCTGGCGGTGACCCTGCCGCGCGAGCGGTTGCGCGTGTTCGAGGCTGCGCGATGAGTGTCTTGAAGGCGGTTGCGTCGAAGCCTCTCTTTACCGCTCGCCAGTCCGGCCGGCCGGTGGAGCCGGGCGAGCGCCGGCTGTTCGGGCTGGGGATGGGCGGGATTGCGCTCTTCCTGGCGCTGTCCGTCCTGCTGCCGCTCTGCATGCTGTTCCTGCGCAGCGTCTATGACCGTGACGGCGCCTTCGTCGGGCTCGCCAACTTCGCCGCCTTCCTCGAGGCGCCGACGCTTGTGCGTTCGGTGGTCAACAGCCTGACGCTGTCGCTGCTGACCACGGGCATCACGGTGGCGCTGGCCTTCCTCTACGCCTTCTGCCTGACCCGCACCGATATGGCGGGCAAGGGGCTGTTCCGGCTGCTGGCGCAGATCCCGCTGCTGGCGCCGTCGCTGCTGCCGGCCATCGCGCTGGTCTATCTGTTCGGCAACAAGGGCATCCTGCGCGACCTGCTGATGGGGGAAAGCATCTACGGACCCATCGGCATCGTGATGGGCGAGGTCTTCTATGCCTTCCCCCATGCGGTGATGATCCTGACCGTGGCGCTGTCGACCTCCGACGCCCGGCTGTACGAGGCGGCCGAGGCGCTGGGGGCCGGTGCCTGGAAGCGCTTCGTCACCATCACCCTGCCCGGTGTGCGCTATGGCCTGATCTCCGCGATCTTCGTGGTGTTCACGCTGGTGGTCACCGATTTCGGCGTGCCCAAGGTGATCGGTGGCTCCACCAACATGCTGGCGACCGATGTCTACAAGCAGGTGGTGGGCCTGCAGAATTTCGGCATGGGGGCGGTGGTCGGCATCGTCCTACTGCTGCCGGCGGTGCTGGCCTTCGTCGCCGACTGGTTCGGCCAGCGCCGGCAGACGGCGCAGCTGTCCGCCCGCTCGGTCCCGTTCCAGCCGCGGGTGAGCCCGGTCGGCGACCGGCTGGCCCTGCTGTTCTGCACGCTGGTCGGCGGCCTGCTGCTGGGGTTGCTGGTGGCGGCGGGCTTCGCCTCCATCGTCACCTTCTGGCCCTACAACCTGACGCCGACGCTGGCGAACTACGACTTCGCCGAGTTCGATGCCGCGGGCTGGAGCAGCTACGCCAACAGCCTGACCCTGGCCTTCTGGACGGCACTGGCCGGTACAGTCATCGTCTTCACCGGCGCCTGGCTGGTGGAGCGGGCGCCCGGCCGCGCAGCGATGAAGCGAACTGTGCGGCTGCTGGCGATCCTGCCGCTGGCGGTGCCGGGGATGGTGTTGGGCCTCGCCTATATCTTCTTCTTCAACGCGCCGTGGAACCCGCTGGGCTGGCTCTATCACGGCATGGCGATCCTGGTTCTGGCGACGGTGGCGCATTTCTACACGGTCAGCCACCTGACCGCCGTCACCGCCCTGAAACAGCTGGATGCCGAATTCGAAGCGGTGTCGGCCAGCTTGAAGGTGCCGGTCTGGTCGACCTTCCTGCGGGTGACGGTGCCGCTTTGCCTGCCGGCCATCCTCGACATCGCCATCTATTTCTTCGTCAACGCCATGACCACGGTGTCGGCTGTGGTCTTCCTCTATGCCCCCGAAACCAAGCCGGCCTCGGTCGCCGTGCTGAACATGGACGATGCCGGCGAGGTGGCGGGGGCCGCCGCCATGGCGATGATGATCGTGCTCACCTCCGCCGCGGTGCGGGCGCTGCATGCCCTGCTGTCGCGGGCGTTGCAGGCGCGGACCCAGGCATGGCGCCGCCGCTGAGGTCGGATGTGGGGGCCGCCGCCTCCCGCGCCAGATCCAGGAAGGCCCGCACCACCGCAAGGCGGCGGCGTTCGCGCAGGCAGACCACATATTCGTCCATCTCGACCTCGGCACCGGCGATGGGGAGCAGGACCAGCCGCCCGTCGCCGGTGAATTCCGCCGCCGAGGTGAAGCCGATGCCCAGCCCCGCCGCCACCGCCTCCACCACCGCCTCGCGGCTTTGAATCTCGATGATGGCGGCCGGCGTGACCTCCGCCGCCGCCAGCGCCCGTTCGACCAGCCGGCGGGTCATGGATCCAGGCTCGCGCAGCACCAGCCGTTCCGCCGCCAGATCGCTCAGCGCCACCGCCCGTCGCCGCGCCAGCGGATGCGCCTTCGGCACCAGCGCCCGCACCGGATCGCGCCGCAGCGGCAGCACATAGAGCCGGGAGTCCCCCGGCACGTCCGCCAGCACCGCCACGTCGATGCGGGTCTCCATCAGCCCTTCCAGCATGGTCCGTGAATTGCCGACCGCCAGCGTCACCGTCGGCCCCGGATGGGCACGGGTGAAGCGGGCGATCAGCGGCACCGCGTGGAACGGCCCGTCCGCCCCCACCACCAGCGTCCCGCCGTCCAGATGCCGAACCCCGGCCAAAAGCTCCATGGCCTCCTGTTCCGCCGCGAACAGGCGGCGGGTGACGGCGAACAGCGCCGTACCGGTCTCGGTCAGCGCCACCTGACGGTTGCCGCGGTCGAACAGGGTGACGCCGAAGGTCTCCTCCAGCGCCTTCACCTCCTGCGAGCAGGTCGGCTGCGTCACGTTCAGCAGCCGCGCCGCCTTGGTGAATCCCCCCTCCGTCGCCACCGCGTGGAAGGCACGGAGCTGGGCGAAGTTCATTGATTTCATCTATGGACCCATAGGTCGAATGGATTGGCTTTATGATAGGCGAAACGGCGTCATGGGACCATTCCGACCGTCACGGTTCTCTTCCTTCTTCGGGATTTTCCCTGATGTCCGACCCTGTGCCTTACCTGCTGACACCCTATCTGCTGACTCCGGGTCCGCTGACCACCTCCGCCACCGTCAAGCAGGCGATGCTGCGCGACTGGGGATCGCGGGACGGCCGTTTCATCGATCTCAATGCCGGCATCCGCGACCGGCTGGTGCGGCTGGCCGGCGGCGACGCCAAAAGCCATGTCGCGGTGCCGGTCCAGGGTTCTGGCACTTTCGCGGTGGAGGCGATGATCGGAACGCTGGTACCGCGCGCCGGCCGGCTGCTGGTGCTGGTCAACGGTGCCTACGGCACACGCATGGTCCGCATCGCCGAAGTGGCCGGCCGGTCCGTCGCCGCGCTGGAAACGGCGGAGGATCTGCCGGTGTCGCCGGCCGCGCTGGACGAGGCGCTCGACGCCGATCCGGCGATCACCCATGTCGCCGTCGTCCATTGCGAAACCACCTCCGGCATCCTCAACCCGATCGAGGAGGTGGCTGAAATCACCCGGTCCCGTGGCCGTGCCCTGCTGATCGACGCCATGAGCGCCTTCGGCGCGCTGCCGCTCGACATGGCGGCGCTGGGCGCCGTCGCGGTCGCCGCATCCTCCAACAAGTGTCTGGAGGGGGTGCCGGGCATGGGCCTCGTCATCGCCCGCCGCGATGCGCTGGAGGCGGCCAAGGGTAACGCGCATTCGCTGTCGCTCGACCTGCACGACCAATGGCGCGGCTTCGAGGCGAATGCGCAGTGGCGCTTCACCCCGCCCACCCATGTGGTCGCCGCCTTCGCCCAGGCGCTGGACGAGCATGAGGCCGAAGGCGGCATCGAAGGGCGTGGCGCCCGCTACCGCGCCAACGCCGTCCTCCTGATCGACGGCATGCGGGCGTTGGGGTTCGAGACGCTGCTGCCCGACCATCTGCAGGCCCCGATCATCGTCACCTTCCGCATGCCGGCCGACCCGGCCTTCGTCTTCACCGACTTCTACGACCGGCTGCGCGAGCGGGGCTTCGTCATCTATCCCGGCAAGCTGACGGTGGCCGACAGCTTCCGCATCGGCTGCATCGGCCGGCTGGGAGCCGAGGAGATGACCGCCGCCATCGCCGCCATCCGCACCACCCTGTCCGAGATGGGCGTCGCCACCGGCGCGCCCTGACCGTTTCCCCTGTTCGAAAGCCCGATCCGATGAGTTTCGTCTATTCGCGCCGCTACACCGGTCCGCTCCAGGCCGTCATCCTCGACTGGGCCGGGACCACGGTCGATCATGGCTGCCTCGCCCCGGCCGGCGCCTTCATGGAAGCCTTCCGCCGCTCCGGCGTCTCGATCACGCTGGAGCAGGCGCGCGGTCCGATGGGCATGGCCAAATGGCACCACATCCAGGCGATCACCCGGATGGCGCCGGTGGCCGAGGCCTGGGCCGCCGTCCATGGCGCCGTCCCGAGCGACGCCGATGTCGACCGCCTCTATGACACCTTCCTGCCTCTTCAGGTGGAGGTGGTGGCGCAGCATTCCAACCTGATCCCCGGCGCGGCGGAGACGGTTGCCGCCATGCGGGCGCGCGGGCTGAAGATCGGCTCGACCACCGGCTATCCGCGCCCGGTGATGGATGTGGTGGAGCGGGTGGCGGCGGCGCAGGGCTACACGCCTGACATCACGGTCTGCGCCGGCGAAACCCCGGCCGGCCGGCCGGGTCCGGCGATGGCCCTTCGCTGTGTGGTCGAACTGTCCATTTCGCCGGTTGAGGCCTGCGTCAAGATCGGCGACACCGTGGTCGATGTCGAAGAGGGGCTGAACGCCGGCATGTGGACCATCGCAGTCGCCGACACCGGCAACGAGGTCGGCCTGCCGCTTGTCGATTGGCAGGCGCTGGCGCCCGGGCGGCGCGACGCGCTGCATGCCGCGGCAGCCGGCCGGCTGGCCCGGGCCGGTGCCCATTACGTGGTGCGGTCGCTGGCCGAGGCGCTGCCGCTGCTCGATGCCATCGAAGCCCGGCTGACGCGTGGCGAGAAGCCGTGAGATCAAATCCGCAGCCGGACCGTTCCGAAGGCGACGTCAATCTCGGGCCGCGACGGGCACGCTGGATGGCGGACGCGCTCGGTCCCAAATCCCGGGCGCTGGTAAAGCGCGATGCCGGCGCCTTTCTGAGACAGTCCCTGTCCACTCCCTGCCTGTCGGCGATCCGCAGGGCCGAGGGCATCTGGATCGAGGACATGGATGGCCGCCGCTTCATGGATTTCCACGGCAACAGCGTCCATCACATCGGCTACGCCCACCCGCGGCTGGTGGCGGCGCTGAAGGCACAGATTGACGAGCTGTCCTTCGCCCCACGGCGCTTCGCCTGCGAACCGGCGGCGGAACTGGCGGAACGGTTGGCCGCAATCGCTCCGACCGGCCTCGGCAGCCGGGTGCTGTTCGCGCCCGGCGGGTCGGAGGGGATCGAGATCGCGCTGAAGCTGGCCCGCGTCGCCACCGGCCGCTTCAAGACCGTCTCCTTCTGGGACGCCTTCCACGGCGCCGGCTTCGGTGCCTCCGGCGTCGGCGGCGAGGCGCTGTTCCGTTCGCACGGGATCGGGCCGCTGCTGCCGGGAACCGAGCATGTGGCGCCCTTCGCCTGCGCCCGCTGTCCCTACGGCTTCGACCCCGCGCCCGGCGGCGGTCCCGACCTCGACGCCTGCCGGATGACCTGCGCGCGGATGCTGCGCTATGTGCTGGAAAAGGAGGGGGACGTGGCAGCCGTGGTGGCGGAGCCGGTGCGCGCCGTGCCCTATGTGCCGCCTCCCGGCTTCTGGGCGGAGGTGCGGCGGGCCTGCGACGCGGCGGGCGCCCTGCTGATCTTCGACGAGATCCCGACCGGCCTCGGCAAGACCGGCAGCCTGTTCAGCCATGAGCCGTTCGGCGCGCGGCCGGACATCCTGGTGCTGGGCAAGGCGCTCGGCGGCGCCATGCTGCCGCTGGCCGCGGTGATCGCCCGCCCCGGACTTGATGTCGCCGCCGACCGTGCGCTCGGCCATTACACCCATGAAAAGAACCCGCTGCTCGCCCGCGCCGGCCTGACCACCCTGGACATCATCCGCGACGAAGGGCTGGCGGAGCGCGCCGCGACCTTGGGCACCCATGCGCTGGATCGCCTGCGCGAGCTGACTGCGGCCCTGCCGGAGGTCGCCGGCATCAGGGGTGCCGGGCTGCTGATCGGGGTGGAGCTTGCCGACCATGACGGCCGCAGCGGTGCCGACCGGGCGGAGGCCGCCTTCTATGCGGCACTCGCCGCCGGTGTCAGCCTGAAGATTTCCCAGGGAACGGTCCTGACCCTGTCCCCGCCCCTGGTCATCGACAGGATCGATCTGGAGCAGGCTCTGTCAATCGTCGCCCGGGCAATCGCATCCGCTTGAAGACGCTCTCATCTGACCTCAAGAGCCTGAGCAGCCAGCTCGTCGCGATTGCGGTCTTTCCGGCGAACCGGTTCGTCACCCGGGTTGCGGCTTCTGGCATCGGATCGCTTTGCCTTCGCCACGCGGGTCGTGGGCTCCGCTCAGGGTCTCCGCATCGGTGAGCGCGATGGCGCCCGCCTGGCCGAAGATCGGCGACAAGGCCGGAAGGGGCGCCACCTCATGCCCCAGAGCGGCAAGAGCCTCTATCGCGGCATCGCCCAGGGAGGCTTCGATCTTGAGGCTGTCGCGGCTGTCGGAGAATGTCCTTCCCAGCAGGAAGCGCGGCTGGGCGAGCGCTTCCTCGGGTGACATCCCGTAATCGATCAGGCCGCTGAGCAGCACGGAGAGGGTCTGCGGCTGGCCGTCCGCCCCCTGGGTGCCGTAGAGAAGGTGAGGGTTTCCATCCTTGAGGACGATGCCGGGATTGAGGGTGTAGAAGGGACGCTTGCCGGGCGCGATCCCGTTGCGGTCGCCGGGAACGGTCGAGAATGCGGCACCACGGTTCTGCCAGAGGATGCCGGTGTCGCCGATCGGGACACCGCTGCCCCAGTCGAAATAGGTGCTTTGCAGGACGCTGGCACAGCGTCCCTGTTCGTCGGCTGCGGCGAAATAGACCGTATCGCCATGCTGGTAGGGATGGGGCCAGGGCAGCGCGCGTGCCGGATCGATGGCGGCGGCCTTGGCGGCCAGACGCTGCGGGTCGAGGAAATCCCAGGGAGGTGGTTCGGAACAATCGGGATCGGCGATCAGCGGCCGGTCCAGGAAAGCCTGTTTCACCGCCTCGACCAGCAGATGGTAGCGGAGCGGGCTGGTGGGAGGCAGGGCCGCCAGATCGACGTGGGAGAGGATGCCCATGATCGCCAGCGTGGAAAGCCCCTGTGTCGGCGCGGGCGGCGCCAGCAGGGTCAGCCCGCGATAGCCCAGGCTGGCGGGGTCCTCGTCCCGCGTCCGGGTCGCCGCCAGATCCGCGGCACCAAGGGGGGAGCCGGCGGCGGCCAGCCCCTCTGCCAGCTGCCGGCCGAGCCGCCCGTCATAGAAGGAGCGGTAATCGTCCTCCGCCAGCAGGGAGAGGCTGCTGGCGAGACCGGGCTGCCTGAAGAGGGCGCCGGAGACCGCGGTGAAATGCTCCGCGAAGCCTTCCCACTGCGGGATCTCGTCGCGGCGGAAATCGAACCAGAACTGTTGCGAGCGGCTGGGGAGATAGCCGTCCCGGGCCAGGGCGATGGCGGGGGCGAGGAGGTCGGCGAACTTCTGGGTGCCGCCCCAATGAGCGGCACCGTAGGCAAGGGCATGACCCCAGCTGTCGACCGCGCAGGCCGAGGTGACCGTCGAGGCCGGTCCGCGCAGAGGAATGGCACCGTCATAGACGGGCAGGGTCTCCGCCGCCTGTCCGATGCCGAGGAAGCAGCGCTGCCGCCCCTGCCGATCCGCCACCAGCCAGACGGCGTCGCCGCCGATCCCACAGAAATGCGGCATGACGACGGACAGGCAGGCGGCGATGGCGACCGCCGCTTCGATGGCGGTGCCGCCGCTGGCCAGAACGGCGGCACCGGCTTCGGAGGCCAGGGGATGCGGGCTGGTGACCATTCCGGGCCGGGCGACGTTCATCTCTTTCCCCCTCAGGTGGAACCCGGCCGTCGGTACGGCCGGGCCTGTTCCTTGCGATCAGTTGGTCTTGTAGGCGAGCTTGCGGTCGGCCGGCGGCGGCAGGAACTGGCGGGTGAAGACCTGTTCCGGCTTGGGCGTGGCGGTCAGCTGATAGCCTTCGACCACGATGCCGATGGAGCGGGCGAGGCGGGCGTCGTCCACATCGCCGAGGCCGAGCCTGTCGACTTCCGGCGAAACGATGAGATGTTCGTAGGAGAAGATCATGCGGGCGCGCTCGAGATCTTCCTTGGCCAGATTGTCGTAGGCGAGGACGGCCTTCAGCCCGGCGGCAGGATCCCCGCCGATCTCGACCGCCGCCTTGTTGACCGCGCGGACGAGGCCGGTGACGGCGGCCGGGTTCTCCCGGATCAGCTTCTGGGAAACCATCATGCCGTTGGAATAGAGGTCGAGGCCGAAATCGCCGAACAGTAGCCAGTTGTAGTCCTTGGCCGGGTCCTGGCGGTTGTTGATCAGGTTGAACCAGCTGGTGATGTTGAAGACCAGGGCGCCGTCGATGTCGCCCTTGATCAGCATCGGCTCCTGCAGGTTCGGCCCCATGTTCTCGATGGCGACCTTGGTCATGTCGACCTTGTTGAGCGTGCCGAGCACGGTGACGAGGCGGGTGGTCGGGGTGCCCTGGGCGCCGCCCAGCTTCTTGCCGACCAGATCGGCGGGTGTGGCGATGTTGGTCGCCTTCTTCGAGACGATGGCGAAGGGCGGCTTGTTCCAGAGCTGATAGACCATGACCGGCACGTCGCCGGGGCGGGTCGCCGCATTCTGGATGATCGCGTTGATGTCGCCGAAGCCGGCGTCATAGGCGCCCGACATGATGCGGGTCACGGTGGCCGCCGAGCCTTCGCCCTGGTCGATGGTGACGTTCAGCCCCTCCGCCTTGAAATAGCCCTTCTGCAGCGCCAGCAGGAACGGCGCGTCGGAGCCCTGGGTCTTCCAGCCGAGCGTGAACTTGATGTTGGTGTCGGCCGCCGCCGTCCCGCCCAGGCAAAGGCCGAGCGCAAGCGTCGCGAGAAGCTTTTTCAACATGGGGAGGCTCCGTTTCGGAAATAATGGGTCAGGCGGAGGCAAAGCCCTGCCGGCGGGTGGCCCAGCCGGTGACGCGTGCCTCGACCAGCGAGAAGGCGACGTAGAGCAGGATGCCGAGGGCGGCGAGCAGGAAGAGGCCGGCGAAGACCAGCGGCACGTCGAAGTTGGAGGAGGCCGTCATCATCACGTTGCCGATGCCCTTGTTGGAGGCGACGGTTTCGGACAGCACGCTGCCGACGAAGGCGAAGGTGACGGCGATCTTCAGCGAGGCGAAGAAGAAGGGCATGGTACGGGGCAGGCCGACGTTCCACAGGATGTCGAGCTTGCTGGCTCCCAGCGACTTCAGCACGTCTTCCAACTCCGGCTCGGTGGTGGCGAGGCCGGTCGCGATGTTGACGACGATGGGGAAGAAGCACATGGCGAGTGCTGTGAGGATGGCCGGCGTCGCACCCGACCCGAACCACAGCACGAAGATCGGCACCACCGCGACCTTGGGGATCGAGGAGAAGCCGATCAGCAGGGGATAGACCGTGTCGTAGGCGGTGCGCGAGACGCCGATGGCCGCCCCGATCACCACCCCGACGGTGACGCCGAGGACGAAGCCGATCATCGTGGTCCAGAGGGTCTGCAGCACATGCGGCCACAGGATGCCGAAGCGCGCGGCTAACGTCGCGAAGACCTGGGTCGGGCGCGGCAGGACCAGATCGGAGACCTGGAGGACGAGGCAGAGGATCTCCCAGGCCGCGAAGAAGCCGAGGATGAGGAGGGCGGCCCAGAGGCGGCGGCGCAGGTCGTAGCTCACGGCTCAGGCTCCCTGGATCGCGGTGTCGCTGCGCGCGTCGATGATGAGGTCGCGCAGGCGCTGGTTGAGGGCGACGAAATCGGCGTCGAAGGTCATCTCGACCGTGCGCGGGCGGGGGAAGTCGACGGCGCTGTCGTCGATGATGCGGCCGGGACGGGCGCTCATCACGCAGATGCGCGAGGCGAGGAAACCGGCTTCCTTCAGATCGTGGGTAATCAGCAGGACGGTGGGTTTGCGCTTCAACCACAGCGACTGCATCGTTCCCCACAGCTCCTCGCGGGTGAACTGGTCGAGCGCGCCGAACGGCTCGTCGAGCAGCAGCAGGCTCGGTTCATGGATGAGGGCGCGGCACAGGTTCGCGCGTTGCAGCATCCCGCCCGACAGCTGCCACGGGTAATGGTTGGCGAACTTGTCGAGCCCGACATCGGCCAGCAGGGCATGCACCCGGTCGCGGAACTCCGTCCTGCGCTTGGCGCGATAGTCGGAACGGAAGGGCCGCACGATCTTCAGCGGCAGCATGACGTTCCGCTCGATGGTCAGCCAGGGCAGCATGGTCGGGTTTTGGAAGGCCATGCCGATGCGCAGCGCCTTGGCTCCCACCTCGCGCCCGCCGACGATGACGGCCCCCCGGGTCGGGTTCAGCAGGCCGGCCGTCAGCCGCAGGATCGTCGATTTCCCGCAGCCCGACGGCCCGACCAGGGCGACGAATTCACCCGCCGCGATCCGGAGGTTCGTCTCCTGCAAGGCGGCGACCGTCTGGCCCGGCTTGCCGAACGAAACGGCGGCCTGCGACAGCTCGACGGCGATGGAGGGGGCGATAGACGGGTGGCCTTGCGGGATGGCGTGGGATCGGGACATGCGGCGTACCTCGTGACGGATCGGTGAAACTGTATGCAACGGGTGCGCCAGTTTCCCTGAGGGGCCAAGCTCTATGGAAGAGAAGTCATAAGTCGGGCGGGGAAAGTGCATACAATTTCTGCATGCACTTATTTTATGCAAGCGTGCGGGCTCGCTGCATTCAAATGCGGCACTTGGCGAGTTGCATTCCCATCCGGCCTCGCTTATGGAAGGCGGAGCAGGCGAGGGCAGTGATGGCCGAGGAAAAACGTTCCAAGAAAAACGGTGGCGACCGTGTCGCGGCGATCTGTACGGCCTTGCGGCGTGCGATCATCGAGCGGGCGCTGTCGCCGGGAGACCGGCTGCCCGAGGATTCGCTGGGCGAACGCTTCGGCGTCAGCCGGACCATCGCCCGCAGCGCGCTCGGGCAGCTGGCGGCTGAGGGGCTCGTCGATCTGCGCCGGAACCGCATCGCCGTGGTCGCCGTGCCGTCCTTCGAGGATGCGCGCGACATCTTCGACATCCGGGTCGATCTGGAGCGGCAGGTCGTCCGCCATCTGGCCGGCAAGCTGACCGAGGCCCAGGTCAAGCAGCTGACGGCGATTGTCGAGGCCGAGCATCAGGCCCGGCATGGTGCCGAGGGGATTTCGATCCGCCTTGCGACGGAGTTCCATGTCCGGCTGGCGGAGATGACCGGCAAGCCCGTGCTGATCCGCTATGTGACGGAGATCTGTTACCGCGCCGGGCTGTCGCTGGCGGTCTTCAGCCGGCCCCATTCGTCCGAATGCGCAGTGAATGAGCATCTGGAACTGATCGAGGCGATCCGGACCGGCCCCGCCGACAAGGCCTGCGCCCTGATGGACGAGCATCTGGAGGCCGTGGCTTCCCGCGCGCTGCTGCAAAGCTCGGGCGCAAGGAGCCGCGACCTCATGGATATCCTGGCGCCCTATACCGAATAAGGGCGCCAGGACCGGCAGTTGGCGGGCTTAACTCAGCGGGCGCAGGAGGGATCGAGGATCCATTCGGCGCTGTCGTTCCAGACGTCGGTTTCGACGATCAGCCCGTCCCGCACCACGAAGCGGTCGACATAGCGGTTGTTGTCGAAGGGAGTGCCGTCCGGCCAGGCGCCATACAGGTAGCCCAGGCTGTAGACGATGGTTTCCGTCTCGCCCGGCACCACGTCATAACGCTCGATCCGCTTCTTCACCCATTTGTAGCGGGCGGCATTGAAGCCGGTCGGCCCGCTCGGCGTGTCGAAAACGCGATGCCCGGTGAAGCGGCAGATGAAACCCGGTGCCACGTGTTTGGCCGCGCGCACGGGATCGGGGGCCATGGACGCCTCCAGATAATCCTTCACCGCCTGCAGATCGCGTTCAGTCGTCTCACTCATCTGGACCTCCGTAAGTGTCGGCATATTGGTATCAAAACTGCATGCGATTTCCGCATGCAAACGACACGCCGGATTTCGAGATGCCGCAGACCAACAGTTTCGATCTTCTCCTGCGCAACGCCCGGTTCAGGGGAGGGCAGGGTCTGCAGGACATCGCGGTCAGTCAGGGACGGATCGCCGCCATCGGCCCCGACCTGACCGGCACCGCCATCCTGGAAGAGGACATCGGCGGGCGCCTCGTCCTGCCGGGGCTGGTGGACACCCACATCCATCTCGACAAATCCTGCCTGCTCTGCCGCTGCCGCGATGCCGGCGGCGGGCTGAAGGGAGCAATTGCCGCGGTGTCCGGACTGAAGCGGGCGTTCACGGTCGAGGATGTCTACCAGCGCGGCGCCCGCACGCTGGAACGCGCGATCACCCAGGGCACCATGCATATGCGGGCGCATGTGGAACTCGACCCGCTGGTCGGCCTGCGCAGTTTCGAGGCAATGAAGCGGCTCAAGCGCGATTATGCCTTCGCCATCGACCTGTCGATCTGTGTCTTCCCGCAGGAGGGGATGACCCACGACCCGGCGGTCGAGCAGTTGCTCGCCCAGGCCCTGGCGGAGGGGGCCGATCTGCTGGGCGGCTGTCCCTACACCGATGCCGACCCGTCCTTGCAGATGGAGCGGCTCTTCGCCCTGGCGGTGGCGCATGACGTCGATCTCGATTTCCATCTGGATTTCGATCTCGACCCCAGCTGGTCGCATCTGGAGGAAATCTGCCGGCGGACGGTGGCGGCGGGCTGGCAGGGGCGGGTCGCCGTCGGCCATGCCACCAAGCTCGCGGCCATCGACGATGCTGCGCTGGAGCGGATGACCGCACTCCTGGCCGAAGCCGGCGTGGGGGTGACGGCCTTGCCGGCGACGGATCTCTATCTGAATGGGCGCGATCGGAAGCATCGGGCACCGCGCGGGGTGGCGCCGGTCCATCTGCTGGCGGACGGCGGCGTCACCGTCTCGGTCGCGACCAACAATGTCCTGAACCCGTTCACGCCCTTCGGCGACGGTTCGCTGATCCGGATGGGCAACCTCTATGCGAACCTGATGCATCTGGGGCCCGAACGGTTCGGCGATTGCCTCGACATGGTCTCAACCACGGCTGCCCGGCTGATGCGCATTGCCGACTACGGCATCGCGGTCGGTGCACAGGCGGATTTGATCGTGCTCGACGCCGACGACGAAACCGACGCCTTCGGCGGCCTCGCCACGCCCCTGATGGGGTTCAAGCGCGGCCGCAAGAGCTTCGTCAGACCCGCCGCGACGCTGGTGAGATAGCGGCCGATTTCCCACGGCGGCGGGCACCGGCAAGGCCGATGGCGGCGCAGAACACGACACCCGCTGCCAGGCTGGTGTGGCCGCTGAACATGACGAGGCCGAGGCCCCAGCCCTGCCAGTCCAGCAGGACGCCCAGTGCCAGCAACATGACGCCCGTTCCCGCGACCCGCAGAAGGCGTGTCGCGGCCGGCGGCAGCGGACGGCCGAACAGGTCATGCTGCTGGCGCTCCGTCGCCAGGGCCAGCGCCGTGAAGGCGGCAAGACAGAGCGCGAAGGACAGGAGATGCATCATGAGCGCCCTTCCTCCAGCGCGCCGCCGATAACGCCGTGCCGCCCCTTGGCGGGCACAGCCCGCGGCTTCGGCCGATGGCGGGCGGTGCGCAGCGCCAGCACGGCGTGGAGTGCCGCCAGTGACAGGCACATCGAATCCATGCCGGCGAACACCCAATCGCCCTCGGCCACGCTGTGCCACAGCGGCCGGTCGGTCGTGGCGGCATTCAGCACCGGCAGAAGCGCCAGCAGCGCCGCCGCCGTCCACAGCTGTTCGATCCAGGCCATCTTGGCCGGGCGCAGCACGGCATGCGCCAGCGTCAGCGCCCAGACCGCGAAGAACAGGTGAATCTCCCAGGCGGCCCGGTCCGCCAGCCCTCCCGGCAGCAGGCGGTTGCCCCAGAGGAAGGCCGTCATGGCGACCGACAGTCCGGCGATGCTGGCGATGTTCAGCCGCTCGACGATGCGGAAGCCGATATGGGGCCGCTCGGGATCGGCCAGCTTCTGGCGACGCTTCACCGTCCACATCACCAGACCGGTGCCGACCATCGCCGTGCCCATCAGGCTGACGAGGAAGTACAGCCAGCGTGTCACCGTGTCGCTGAACCGCCCCAGATGCAGGGCGTACAGCACGCCGCGCGTCTCCGCCGCCGCCCCCACCCCCTCGCGGGTCTCCAGCAGACGGCCGGTCGGGCCGTCGAACAGCATGTAGTGTGGGCTCATCGAGACGCGGCCGGCCTCGCCGCGCGCGACTGCCACGCGGGCGGTGCTGTCGCCGGAATTGGTGGCGGTGACGCGGCCGACAGCGTCCCGGCCCCAGCGCTCCTGCGCCTGGCGCACCATGTCGGCGACGGAGGCGAGCGGGGCCGCCTGTCCGCTGGGCTTGCCCGGCTGGATGAAGGCGTTCAGCTCTGCGGTCAGCTGCTGGCGCTCGGCCGGCGTCGTGATCGCCGTCCGCTCGCCCCAGGGCATGTAGAGCGCCATCAGCGTGACCAGCCCGGTGTAGGTGATCATGGCATGGAAGGGCAGCCCGAACACCGACAGCGCATTGTGCGCGTCGAGCCACGATCGCTGTCCCTTGCCGCCGCGGAAGGTGAAGAAATCGATGAAGATCTTCTTGTGCGTGATGACGCCGCTGACGATGGCGACCAGCATGAACATCGCCGCCGCCCCGGCGATCCACCGTCCCCACAGCACCGGCATGTAGTGGAACTGGAAATGGAAGCGGTAGAAGAAATCGCCGCCCAGCGTTTCGCGCGCGGTGACCTTGCCGCCGGTGGCGGGATCGAAGGCAGCCTCCGCGAAGGAGCGGCGGCCGGACGCCGCTCCCACCTCGCCGGGCGCCATGCGCCAGAAGGCATTGACGCTGTTGGTGCGCCCGTCCGGCAGGCGCATGCTCCATTGCGGGCTGCCCGGCGCGATGGTGGCCAGCTCGTCGGCGACGCGCTGGGCGACCAGCGCCGGATCGGGCAGTTCAGCCTGATGCGCGAGTTCCGGCCGCATCCATTGCGACAGCTCGTCCTTGAAATAGGACACCGTCCCGGTCAGGAACATGGCGTACAGGATCCAGCCCATCAGCAGGCCGGCCCAGATGTGCAGGCCCGACATGCTCTGGCGGATGCCGCGGCCGGCGGGACGCTGTTCCCTTTCCCGCTTTGCGTTGTCCGTCTTCACAGGACCTCTCCCCTCACCAGACCGACCAGGCCGCCAGCAGCAGCGGGACCGCCGCCATTAGCAGCCCGGCCCAGGCCCGCAGCGCGCTGCGCGCCGCGAAGACCCAGATCACCGCCGCCGCATAGATCGCGAAGCTCGCCAGCATGCCGGTGAGCACGGCCTGCGGCTTGCTCATCGGCAGTGCCAGCGCCGCCACGCTGCCGAGCGCCGCCAGCGCATAGCCGCCGAACAGCGCCGCGACGATGCGCGAGGCGAGCGGCGCGGCGCGGCGGACAGGGCCGATCAGCGACATCATTGGTGCGGCGCTGCCGCCGGGCCGGCGGGAAGCGGCGCCAGCCCGTCGCCGTGGACGTAGGTCACGGTGGTGGCGTAGCTAACGGCATCATAGCGTTCCGGACCCTTGGCGCCCGGACGCTCGCCGGGGCTGCGGTCGGTCAGGCTGGCCTCGGCGACATAAGTGCCCTTCCACGGCAGGTCGAAGCCGACGACGCCCTGTTCGTCGGTGTAGCCCTCCTTGGTCCAGCCGGACTGCGTCACCAGCGACACCTTGGTCTTCGCCTTGGGCTGTCCCTTGAAGAACAGCTTGAAGCGACCCGGCTCGCCGGCGGGCACCAGATCCAGGGGCAGCTTCGGCTGCTGCTCGGTGAAGCCGGTGATCAGGCGCGCCGACGGGTGGTACCAGTTGGCGGTCTCCTTGCCGTTCTCCTTGCCCGGATAGAGCGGATAGAGCGGGTCGTCGGCGACGATGGCCTCGCCGTCGCCGGCCTTGAAGGGCAGGGTGAAGCCGGTGGCGGTCTTGGTGGCCTCCGCCGCCTGCTCGCCCTTGGCCGAGACCAGGGTGGCGGCCGGCTTGACGAACTTGTCGAGCAGGCCGGGCGACGCCTCGCGCAGGTTGTCGCCGAACTCGCCGAAGCGGATCACCGCATTCTGGCCGTCGGGCTGTTCGATCCAGATCTGGTGGGCGTTGGCGGGTGCCGTGAGGCCCAGCAGGGCGACGACGGCGATGGACAGTCTGGTCATGATCACTCCGGCTGGGTCGGGGATGGGGATCAGAAATCGGCGGAGGCGGACAGCAGCACCGTGCGCGGCGCGCCGACGGTCACGTAGGTGCCGGTGGTCAGCCAGTAGTTCTTGTCGAACAGGTTCTCGACATTGGCGCGGAAGGTGACCGGCGTGCCGACGATTGTGGTGGCATAGCGCGCGCCGATGTCGAAGCGGGTCCAGCCGTCGAAGCGCAGGGTGTTGGCGTCGGTCAGGTAGGAGCCCGAGGTGTAGATCACCCGCCCGTTGAGGGCGAGGCCCTGGACCCACGGGGTTTCCCAGTCCAGCCCGGCCGACAGGGTCTTGTCCGGCACGCCGGCGGCGTCGTTGCCCTGCACTGCGGCGACGGCGGTGCGCGTCAGCTTCGGGTCCATGAAGGCGGCGCTGGCCATGCCGCGCAGGCCGGGCAGGATCTCGCCATAGACCGACAGCTCCAGGCCGCGGTTGCGCTGCTCGCCGTCATAGGCCAGCTCGTTGGCCGCGTTGCGGATCGAGTTCGGCTTGGTCAGCTGGAAGACCGCCGCCGTCGTGGTGATCGTCCCCCAGTCGACCTTGACGCCGGCCTCGTACTGCTTCGACTTGAAGGGGGCCAGCACCGCGCCGGTGTTGGCGTAGCCGGCGCCGACCACGGTGCCGCGCGTCAGCCCCTCGGCATAGTTGGCGTAGAGTGAGACGTTGGACAGCGGCTTGACGACGAAGCCGGCCAGGGGCGAGGTCGCGCTGGCATCGTAGGTGCCGGTCTGGGCGCCGGTGGCGGTGCTGAAGCTGTCGACATGGACCTTCTGGCGGCGGGCGCCCAGCGTCAGCATCACCCGGTCGTCCAGCACCGACAGCGTGTCGGCGACCGCGACGCTGGTCAGCGTGGTTTCCGTCGACTTGCGCGCCGAGGTGCGGGCGACGGTGACGGCCGGCAGCGGCACCGGGTTGTAGATGTTCGACAGGGCGGAGCCGGCCGACTGGATGTAGGCGTTGCCCTCGTCGCGCTTGAAGCCGGTGTAGCCGACATTCAGCTGATGATGGACCGGGCCGGTCGCGAACCGCCAGCGGGCGCCCGCGGTGCCGCTGACCGTGCGGGAATAGGAATCGTAGTAGGCGTTGCGGACCGTGAAGTTGCCGAGCGCGTTCACCGCGGTGGTCGAGCTGGGGAAGGTCTGGTCGTTCTCACCCTTGCGGTAGCCGATGCCGGCATAGGCGGTCAGGCTGTCCGTCAGGTCTACCTCGATGTTGGAGGCGACGGTGACGTCCTTCTGCACCAGAACCGTGCCGGGATACCAGTTGCTGCGCGCGTCGGGCGGGGAGGGGATGGCGGTGGTGGCGGGCAGGATGCTGATCTGTGGACGGAAATTGTCGGTGTCGTCGCGCTGGCTGATGGCATCCATCGACCAGCGCAGCCGCTCGCCGCGGTAATCGACCGCCAGGGCTCCCAGGCCGGAGCGGAGGTTGCCGCCGTCAACCGACGCCTCGCCGTTGCGCATCAGCCCGTTGAAGCGGACGCCCCATTCCTTGGTCTCGCCGAACCGCCGGCCGACATCCAGATGCACGCCGAGATTGGCGTCGCTCATGTAGGTGGTGGTGACGCGGGTCAGCGGTTCGTCCCCGGCACGTTTGCTGAGAATGTTGATGCCGCCGCCGATGTTGCCGCCGGGAGAAATGCCGTTGACCAGCGCGCCGGGGCCCTTCAGCAGCTCGATCCGCTCGACGATCTGCGCCGGCACGCGGTTGGACGACACCAGTCCGTACATGCCGTTGAAGCCGACATCGCCGGACCCGACGGCATAGCCGCGGATCTGGAAGGTGTCGTCGAAGCCGTTGCTGCCGGTGGTCAGCCGGACGGAGGCGTCGTTGATCAGCGTGTCCGCCGCGGTGCGCGCCTGCTGGTTCTCGATCAGGTCGGAGGTGTAGTTGACCGTGCTGAAGGGCGTGTCCATGACGTCGCCGCTGCCGAGCAGACCCACCGACCCGCCGCGCGCCACCTGCCCACCGGCATAGGGCTGCGCCAGTCCGCCGGTCATCAGTCCGGCGTTGGCCGTCACCTGGAGGGCCGGCAGGGTCGTGCTGTCCGGGGCAGACGGCGAGGCCGGGGGAGAGGCAGGGACTGCGGCGCTCTGTGCGACGACAGCGTAACCCGACGCCGTGCGCGCGATCCCATGGCCGCTGCCGGCCAGCAGGCGGCGCAGGCCGTCCTCCACCGTGGTGGCGCCCTTCAGGCCGGGGGAGGTCTTGCCCCTGACCATCGCCGGGTCCGCCTGGACCGTCACGCCCGCCTGCGCGGCGAAGCGGCTCAGCGCTTCGTCCAGCGGACCGGCGGGGATGTCGGCGGTGACGGTGGCGGCCGTCGCCTGGGCGTGGGCCACAGGCGCCAGGAACGCTCCACCCGCCAGGACCGCGGCGGCGAGCCCGGCCGCGACGGCTGCCGGACGCAGGCCGGACCTGCGGGCGTCAGGCTCGGCCGAGCGCTCGCCACACGCAATGGTCGTGCAACGGGCATCTGCCGTGCCGCGAACTAGTTTCATAGTATCGGTTCCCCTGCCTGACGATGGTTGCAGCACGACACCGGCGACCGGCACGGTTCCCCCCAAGCCAGTCGGACGCGTGACTTATATAAGAGAATGCATATCATTCGCATCGATAATGCGAATCGTTCGCACTATAATCATCGACTCTTGGCCGGTGCAACAGATGTTTGGCTTGATTGGATTTTTCCGGGGAGCCGGGAACGGGTTATCGCAATGCGCGCACCGTCCTGCCGCCGCAGGTGGCGGGCGCAGGCGCGCCGCACTGTCCATCGCGGCTTTACAGCGCCGGTCCAATGTTCTTATCTCCGCAGCATGGATCGTCGCAGGCTCCAGTTCTTTGTCGCGCTCTGCGAGGAGCTGCACTTCCACCGTGCCGCCGCGCGGTGCCACATCACGCAGCCCGCCCTCAGCCAGCAGTTGCGGCAGCTGGAGGACGAGCTTCAGGTCCAACTCGTCCACCGCAACAAGCGGCGGGTTTCCCTGACCAGGGCCGGCGAGTCCTTCCTGGGCGAGGCCCGGAAGATCCTGAACCAGATGGATCGGGCGGCACAGCTTGCGCGTCAGACCGACCGCGGCGAGATCGGGCAATTGTCGGTCGGCATGACCGCACCGGCGCTCTACATCGTCTTCCCCGAGATCATGCACCGGTTTCGGACGGCCTTGCCCAATTTCGGCGTGAACGTGCATGTCATGACGACGTCCGAACAGGAGGAGGCCCTGAGGGCCGGGGCCATCGATGTCGGCATCTTCCATCCGCCGCTCGACGACCAGTCACTGTCGTCGCACCTCATCGCGCGCATCCGCTTCAATGTCGTGCTGTCGGACCGCAACCCGCTGGCGGAGCGGCCCCGCCTGCGGCTGGAGGATCTGTCCAGGCAGCGCTTCATCATCTTCCCGCGCGTGATCGGTCCGCGCCTGTACGACGAGATCATCAGCCTGTGCCAGCAGGCGGGGTTCAGTCCGGAGCTGATCCTCGAAGCCTCGCCTGCCCAATCGATCATCGCGCTGGCAGCCGCCGACTTCGGCATCGGCCTCATCGCGTCGGACCTTCAGCAGTTCGCGCGGCCGGGTGTCGTCTACCGCCCGCTGGACGGGCCGGCTCCCTATCTGACGCTCGGGGTCGCCTATCAGAGCGACGACACATCCCCGGCGATCCAGACATTCCTCGATGTCGCCGCGACCGTCGGTGAACTGGTCTCCTGAGCGAACAGCCTCCGGCACGCTCTCCGCCGGTAGAAACAGGGCCGGTGAAAACTTCTCCTTATCAATCGATCATTTTTAAAAGTTGGACCTACTCAGTTCGTTGGCCCTATCGTTTGCATAACGGAGGATCAAGCCAATGAAAGTCTTCATGATTGGGGAAGCCGCCAATCACAAGGACAAGCTCGGCGCTTTCCTGACGACACCCTGCGAGATCATTCCCCTTCCCCGTGAGGCCGCCCACTCGCCCGACTTCGATTCGGCGATCGCCGCGGACGACGTGGTCGTGTCCTTGCGCTTCTCCCGCAACGATGGGTCCGTGCCGGATTTTCGACTTCTGCATGTGCCCGGCGCCGGGCTGGATGGCATCGACATGGCCTCCCTGCCGTCCGGCGCCAGCCTGTGCAACGTTTTCGAGCATGAGATCCCCATCGCCGAATTCGTCATGGCGGCGATGCTGAACTGGGAGATCCGCCCCGACGCCCTGCGCGGCTCCTTCGCCACCGACACATGGTCCGACGTCTACCGGGCGCGGGTGCCGCATGGCGAGATCCACGGCCTGACCCTGGGGCTCATCGGCTTCGGCCGCATCGGGCGGACGATTGCCCGGCGGGCGGCGGCTTTCGGCATGCGCATCCTCGCCGTGGACCAGTTCGCTGCCGACTCCGACGGTCTGGCCGAGGCGATCCTGCCGCCGGACCGCCTGCCCGAGATGCTGGCGCAGTCGGATTTCGTGGTGATCGCCTGCCCGCTGACCGACGAGACGCGCGGGCTGATCGGAGCGCCCGAACTCGCCGCCATGAAGCCGACGGGCGTGCTGATCAACGTATCGCGCGCGCCCATCGCCGACGAGGAGGCGCTGTACGACGCCTTGCAGAGCCGGACCATCGGCGGTGCGGTTCTCGACGTCTGGTACGGCTATCCGGCCGGGGCGGACGACCGGGTGGCGCCCGCGCGCTTCCGCTTCGAGGATCTGCCGAACGCGGTCTGCACCCCGCATTCCTCGGCCTGGACCACCCGGCTGCCCGAACGCCGCTATGCCTTCATCGCCCGGAACATCGACCGGCTGACTGCCGGCGAGCCGTTGCTGAACCTTGTGCGGGCGCCTGCTCCGGCAGTGCTACCCGCCCGCCAGAACACGAGCTTTCCATGATCCGAGACACCGAAGACCTCGCCCGCCGCAGCGCCGGCGTGCCGATCAAGATCACCGGCGTGAAGACCTTCGTCGTCAACGCCGAGATGCGCAACTGGATCTTCGTCAAGGTGCTGACCGACCAGCCCGGCCTGTATGGCTGGGGCGAGGCCAGCCTGAACTGGAAGACGCGGGCCGTCACCGGTGCCGTCGAGGATCTGGAGCCGACCGTGCTGGGCCGCGACCCGCGCGACATCGAGCAGTGCGTCCGCGCAATGAACAAGTTCAGCTACTACAAGCTGGGCATGGTCGGCGTCACGGCGATCAGCGGCATCGAGCACGCGCTGTGGGACATCTTCGGCAAGAGCGTCGGCCTGCCGGTCTGGCGCCTGCTGGGCGGCAAGGTCCGCGACCGCGTGCGCGTCTACACCCATCTTGGCCTCGGCGAGATGAAGTCGGTCTACGAGACCTTCGACGTCGGCTCCCTGAAGGAGCGCGCCGCCGCGGTGACGGAGAAGGGCTACGACGCGCTGAAGGTGGTGTTCATCCCCTACGGTGCGCACAGCGCCCCGGTCCCGGCCCAGCGCCATGTCGGCAAGATGATGCAGGCGCTGCGCGACACGGTGGGCGACGGCGTCGACATCATGATCGACTTCCACGGCCGACCCGGCTCCATCGCCGCCGCCATGGGCTACATCCGCGAACTGGAGCCCTACCGGCCGATGTTCTGCGAGGAGCCCGTCCAGCCCGGCGACACCGAGGCGCTACGCCGCATCGCCGAGCAGGCCGACTGCCCCATCGCGTCGGGCGAGCGGCTGGTGGGCTTGAGGGAGTTCATGCCGGTCTTCGCCCAGAAGGCGGTTCACATCGCCCAGCCCGACCTGAACCACACCGGCGGCCTGCTGGAAGGGAAAAGGATCGCGGCGCTGGCGGAGGCGGAGCTGATCGGCATCGCGCCCCACAATCCCAACGGCCCGCTGGCCGGCGTCGCCGCCCTGCATTTCGACATCTCCACCCCGAACTTCGTCATCCAGGAGGAGATGAGCGGTGCGGTGCCCTGGTACGACGACGTCGTGCAGACGCCGATCCGCCGCACCGGCAGCCACTGGGAGGTGCCGGACGTTCCCGGCTTCGGCATCGAGGTGAACGAGGATGAGGCGGCCAAGCACCCCTTCAAGCCGGAGGTGATGCACACGACCTCCGCCGTGCTGGACGACGGCACAATCGTCGATTGGTAAGCGCCGCCCTCCCCGACCCATCGGACGGATTTCCAACATGAGAGAATTCAGCACCCCCGGCGACGTGTTCAACGCGCTGCCATCGCGGGTGGTCTTCGGGGCTGGCGCCGTCGACCGGATCGACGCGGAGGTGGAGCGGCTGGGCGCGAAGCATGCGCTCGTCGTGTCCACTCCCGGCCGCAGCGCCATGGGCGGGCGTGTCGCCGACCGCCTCGGAAACCGTTGCATCGGCATTCTGCCGGAAGCGATTTCCCAGGTGCCCATCGAACTGGCCATCCGGGGCCGGGCCAGGGCGCGCGACATGGGCGCCGACTGCTTGGTCAGCGTCGGCGGCGGAGCCTCCATCGGTTTGGGCAAGGCCATCGCGCTGGAACTCGGGCTGCCGATCGTCGCCGTGCCGACCACCTATTCCGGCTCCGAGATGACCGGCTTCTGCGGGATCACCATCGACGGCGTCAAGCGGATGCACCAGAGCCTGCGCATGCTGGC